>VFQS010002838.1_pt1 | contig 13800 bp, 18 predicted proteins | sample 3512361 | NCBI WGS metagenome assembly VFQS01 (sample SAMN10412375, study PRJNA504923) | tailings metagenome | isolation source: Relicate 1 Philex TSF3 active mining | place: Philippines
CCCCAAAACCCCAAAACCCCTATCTCTTCCATAAAGTGTCAATAAAGCAAGAGATAAAGACACTATTTCTCTAACGATTAAATCGAAAAGCCCAATACCTAATATATAATAAAATATATATAAGCATAGAAAGACTCTAAACAAATCTTTCATATATTATCTGTAATGGATTAACGTACATCGCAAGGCGGTGGAGGTCTCAGCTACTTTGACCTCGACCGTCTCTACACCGAGTGTGTAGAAAGGTATGCGCTCGACCATTTCGTGTTAATCTATGGTGTAGAAACTTCAGAGGAGAATCAAACACCATCGGCTCCGTCATCAGCCAAGCCACCTATGCACTCTGCTGGAACGCTTTCACCAAGTAAGTTACCATGACCCACACATATCGCTCTCCTCTCATAAGTCTTCAATGAGCATACCTTGTTCTAACTGTCATGCTTTTCAATAGATGGTGTCAGAGTCAGACCGAGTTGAACAGAGCAGTCAATATGGGCGCATTCGGTAAGTCTTTTATAAACCACGACACTTAAGAAGAAAGTGGCCGTTTCGAGAATATAAATTTCAAATCTCCCGTTCAAGAAGCGGCTTAGGACTTAATTTTATTTGAATTAAATATTCTTAATGTAAACCCTATTAAATAGGCACGATCGGTTTTTCGGCGGCACGCGACGGCGTCAAGGTCGTCTACATCAAGCTCTCGGACACCTTCCTCGCCAACAATGGCCTCCAGTACAAGCAGGGCCAGCAAGAGATCGAGCAGGCACAGAGCGTCGTCATGGGTCCCACCGTCAAGCCCAACTTCGCTGCCATGGCCAAATCCGCCAATCTTGACAAACAAATCCTGTAGAATTCGCTCAACAACTTCTTCCAACTGATAGGTGACCTCTTGCAAGAGGGTTAGAATGTGGAGGTTGACCTCTACGAGTTCGGAAAGTTCTCTTCTATCAACAGACAGATCATCTATGCACCGATCAACAAGTAAAAGCCTAGCGCTTTCCAAGGCAAACAGACTGTGAAGAGCCTGATGGAGATTGGGTCATCGTCTGGCCCCGGCAAACTCTCTGCCTCTGCCCAGAAAATGGCCGGCTTCATGGACCCCAACCAGATGATGATGAGTTCCAAGATGACTCAACAGCAATAGCAACAGTATATGCAGTCGATGGGCCGCAGTGGCTACCAAGGTGGCAACGATTCACCCACACGTCGCTTCAAGAAACCTCACGGTGAGGCTAAGATTTCCAGCGACCTTCTTGGTGCCGGTGACGATCCCATGGCTAAGAACCAGGAGTTCTCTTTGATCGCAAACAACCCAGCCCAGTTGATGAGCATGAACTTTAAGAAGCCGAGCAAGGCCATCAGTCGCTTCCCCCCTGTTATCGATCCTTTCTCCAGGACCCTGGCTGCTCCGATCTCTTCCCAACGCCACTACTTCTCAGTGTCGCACAGAATCGGCACAAACTTCACCCCGACCGGCAAGGGTTTCTTCATCGACACGGACACACGCAACATCAAGTACAAGGACGTTAACGATACGGGCACCAAGCTTGACATCGTCAACAACGATGACGTTGAGCCTGCCGATGAACGCGAAGAGTACAAGGCCGTCATGCACCCCGAAGAGGCCGACCGCCGCCGAGTCCAAGCTCGCCGTGTCTCCTATCAAAGGTACAGACAGTACGTTGACAACGAGATCCCCGTCGATGTGATCGCCCCCATCCGCCAGTACTGGCTCTCACACATCATCGAGCTTATCCCAGGTGACTTACACGCAGTTGAGAAGTCTAAGATTGAGGACTTGATTGACACGATGCTGAACGAGATCAACAAGGACTACTTCGACTCGGTCAAAAAGTCCATCCTCGACTATATCCTCAAGGACGACAACGAGATGCGCCGCCTCGGCATCCAGCAAGTCCTCAACCGACCCATCGACTGGGGTGATGACTTCTACAAAGGCATCGAACCCAACGAGGAATGGAAACACAACGTCATGATGGCCCGCATGTTGATGAGTGAGAACCTGTCGATATGCTCGCATGCGACGTTGCAGTTGATGAGGTTGTGGCAGGACTATGAGAATCACCTGTTTGTGTCGCTGCCGCAGCCACGTGAGAAGGCCGTGATACTGGGACAGTTCACGGAGAACCAGGACACGCAGATGAAGCGCGTGAAGCACTTGCTTAGCACCGACTGGAACAAGTCGGCCGTCGACATCCTCCGCGAGGAGCTCGAGAACTTGGACAAGGACCAGACCGCGACCTTCTTTGAGTCGGTCGCCACACTCATGGCCAACCAGGTCCGCGAACTTATATCCAAGTCTGTCAAGGCCTACGTCGAGTTCTTCCGCCGCTTCCGCAAACCCAACGACGAGTACCCGGCACCCAAAGAAATCATGACGAGAGAGTTCGACCCCGACACACCTTTGGAGGACAACTTCCTCGTGCTGAATCTCTCGGTCAACAATACCAACCAGGTTATCTTCGCCGATCCCCCAGGCGAGGTCAAGGAGCAACTGCTCAACATGGTTAACGAGATCGTCAAGCAGAGTGAGTACCTGCCTCGTCCCGAGAACACCATCGCTCGCAGTGAGAAGCTTCACCTGTGGCATGTCCCCGAGGAGGATGAACTGGTGAGAAACGCCAAGTCCGAGATCGCCGAGATCCTCGAGAAGAACATGTCTGTCGTCGAGAAGGCTCTCCATGTCTACGATGACTACCTCTTCATCTTGAAGGAGAAGCAGAGAGTGGATCAGTTCTTGTCCGACTCGAGTCAGTTCAGTCGCGAGGAATTCGCAAAGGAGATCTCCAGATTCCAGCAGACACAGGCCAAGATCTCGGATACCATGCCCAAGGAATTGAGGATGAACATGTTCCTCATCGACTGCACCGAGCTCAACAAGAGACTATGTGATGAGTGCACTTCTCTCATCGATAGAATCCTTATGCGGGCTCAGGAATACGTGTTGACTGAGACTTCGACCGGCATCTTCTCCATGGTGAAGGGTGTCGGTGACAAGTTCTCGCAGCGTTCGAACGAATCGACCGCACAGTTGGTCGCCGCGGAGCGTGAATTCGAGGACTTCAAGCTTTTCAAGCGCAACGAGATCATCGGCAAGTACAACGATCTCGTCGACTGGCTCTGCTTCCTCTACTCCAACCCCCGTCTCAAGATTTAAGAGGATTAGGTGAAGACGGTGAAGTCGGCGCATGACTAGATATTGAAGATTCAGCAGTTTATCGACCAGAAGGAGAAGACTCTCCGCCTCGACAGAGAGGAGGTCATCACTCGCCTCGCCAACAAAAAGAAGACCTTCCAGGAAAGTCTCGATAAGATCAAGAGCGAGCTCGAGAAGTTCAGGGAGTACACGAACAAGCGTCTAGAGGACGAGTACAACAAGAAGATTTCTTAGATAAACACCGAGCTGATCGCTTTGAACGAGGAGATGAAGGAGATCAACGACATGGAGGTCGACCTGGACGACCCGCCCACCGAGTACCCCGACATCGAGAAGTTCAAGCTCGACGTCAAGCCCTTCGAGGAGCTCTGGCGCATGGTCAAGGAACAAGATAGCAAGAAGCAGATATGGACTGAAGGCCCTCTTCTCTAACTTGACCCTGAAGAGGTCGAGAAGGACCATAAGACCATATGGCAGACTGCGCAGAAACTCGTCATTAAGTTCTCTACCAGCATCCCTAAGATGCCCAAGCCTGAGAAGGTCGCCAAGGACATGGTCGAGGAGATGATGAACTTCAGGAAGTACCTCCCGATTATCCGATCCATCTGCAACCCCGGTCTCAAGGACCGTCACTTCGACGACATCTTCAACCTGACTGGAAAGAGAATCGACAAGAATGAGCGTCTGAGAGTCCTTATCACGCTTAGGATTGAACAGTACACTGATAAACTGGATGAGATATCAGAGACGGCCTCGAAGGAGTTCAGCAACGAGAGGACCCTGTAAAAGATGGCAGATGACTGGGCGCCGATGGAGTTCCTCTGCAAGGAGTACCGCGGCTCGCACATTCTCGAGGGTGAAGCCATCGAGCTTATCACGGCACTCCTCGACGACCACATCATCAAGGCACAGACCATGAAGGGTTCTCCCTTCGCCAAGGTCTTCATCGATCAGATCACCCGCTGGGAAAACAACCTGCTGAGAACTCAGGAAAACCTAGACACATGGCTAAAGGTTCAGTCTGCGTGGCTATATCTCGAGCCAGTCTTCTCATCTGAGGATATCTTGAATCAGATGCCAGTTGAAGGTGCTATCTTCAAGGACGTTGATTATCAATGGAGACAAATGATGTCTGATGTTAACTCCAATCCCAAGGCCACAGTAATCATGGAAAACATGAGCATTGGTGAGATCCTCAAAGAATGCTTCACCAAGTTGGAGAGAGTACAGAAGGGTCTCAACAGCTATCTCGAGTCCAAGAGAGGTCTCTTCCCCCGTTTCTGTTTCCTGTCAGATGGTGAACTCCTTGAAATCTTGTCAGAGACCAAGGAGCCCCTCAGAGTGTAACCTCATCTCAAGAAGTGCTTCGAAGGTATCGCTGCCTTAGAATTCGATGAGGAAAAGAAAATCCACGGTATGTATTCGTCCGAAGGTGAACTCGTTCCCTTCACAAGAATTATCGATCCAGTCGCTTCAAAGGGAGCAGTTGAAAACTGGCTCTGCCAGGTCGAAGACGTCATGCTTAAGTCAGTCAAGGATGTCGTCGAGAAATCCCTCCAAGACTATTCAAAAGCCAAGAGTCGAGAAGATTGGGTCATGGTTTGGCAAGGTCAAGCTGTCCTTGCCGTTGATTGCATCTACTGGACCAGTCTCGCTGAAGAAGCCATGAAGAAGAGTGGCTTGCAAGGTCTCCAGCAGTACTATGAGAAACTCAACAAAGAGGTAAGTATCGATTCATTTTATCTAGGTTGGTTGCGCTTGCATGATTAGACGAATGGATATCTGAATGGGTTACTTCTCTTACGAGAGGTCCCTTAATATGATTGTTCTAGCCAGGAATGAGCGCAAGCTTGGGGTGTTTCGCATGATGACAAACTGCTCTTTGACTGACCATTCATTAACACTTCCACGGCACTTTACTGTGTGGACTTGTTAATAGTCAGAATGATTGATAGTTTTCAATCTGAGAAACACCACAAAAACATTCTCAATCGACTCTGATTTCTTAATCGATTGAATTATAGTTGAACGCAATTGTCGCCTTGGTCAGACAAGACATCGATAAACTCCAGAGATGCACCCTTGAAGCTATGATCGTGCTGGATGTGCACGCTAGAGACGTCATTATGGGCGATCTCATTAACAACAAGATCTGCGATCCCAGCGAGTTCAACTGGCTCGCTCAGCTCAGATACTACTGGGAGGATAACAATGTGAACGTGAAGATCATCAACGCTGAACTCGCTTACAACTACGAGTACTTGGGTAACTCAGCTCGTCTCGTTATCACCCCTCTCACCGACAGATGCTACCGTACCTTGTGCGGTGCTCTCTTCCTCAAGTATGGTGGTGCTCCTGAGGGACCCGCCGGTACCGGAAAGACTGAGACTGTGAAGGATCTTGCTAAGGCACTTGCCAGACATTGTATCGTGTTCAATTGCTCAGACGGTCTCGACTACAAACAGATGGGTAAGTTCTTCAAGGGTCTTGCCTCTTGCGGTGCCTGGAGTTGCTTCGACGAGTTCAACAGAATCGAACTCGAAGTGTTGTCTGTGATCGCTCAGCAGTTCCAGTCAATTCTCTACGCCATCGAGAAGCAGATGGAGCGCTTCAACTTCGAAGGCCAGGAAATCCCACTCAAGTTCACTTGCAACTGCTTCATCACTATGAACCCAGGTTATGCAGGTCGTTCGGAGCTCCCCGACAACTTGAAGGCCCTCTTCAGATCAGTGGCTATGATGGTCCCTGACTACGCCATGATCGCCGAGATCTCTCTCTATTCCTTCGGTTTCACAGATGCCAAGAACCTCTCTAATAAGATCGTTACCACTTACAAACTCTGCTCCGAGCAGCTTTCCTCTCAGGACCATTACGACTACGGAATGCGTGCCGTCAAGTCCGTGCTCACTGCCGCTGGTAACCTCAAGAGAAAGTTCCCCGACACCAACGAAAGCATTGTGATGCTTCGTGCCATTAACGATGTCAACTTGGCCAAGTTCTTGGCTCCCGATGTGCCACTCTTCAAGAACATCACAAGTGATCTTTTCCCAGGCATCGTTCTTCCCGAGCCAGACTATACCCATCTCATCGCCTGCATGAAAAATTAGATCGCTATCCTCAATCTACAAGCTGGTGATTACTTCATTGAGAAGGTCATTCAGCTATACGAGATGATCATCGTGCGTCACGGACTCATGATCGTCGGATTGCCTTTCTCCGGAAAGACCTCTGCACTCAAAGTGCTCAGTCAGTCTCTCACCGAGCTACACGAGAAGGGACAGATGAAGGAGATGAAGACACACATGCAAATCCTTAACCCTAAGTCCATCACCATGGGTCAGCTTTATGGAAACTTCGACGAAGTCTCTCACGATTGGTCTGATGGTGTACTCGCCGTGTGGTATCGTGTGCTTGCCTCACAGATGGACAAGAAGGATCGTAGATGGCTAATCTTCGATGGTCCAGTCGACGCCATTTGGATCGAGAACATGAACACTGTGCTCGACGACAACAAGAAACTCTGCCTCATGAGTGGTGAAATCATCCAGATGAGTGATAACATGAACATGATCTTCGAGCCTATGGATCTCGCAGTCGCCTCCCCAGCTACCGTCTCTCGCTGCGGTATGGTCTATATGGAACCCCATCAGATCGGCTGGAGACCCATCTTCATGTCTTGGATCAACAAGTTGCCAAAGTGTTTCAATGAGGATCACGTCAAGACCATCACCAACCTAGTTGATGTGATCATTTAACCTTGCCTTGACTATGTCAGAAATGATTGCAACGAGACAACTCCTACTCAGGATTAGAACTTGGTGACCTCTTGTTTCAAGATCTGGAGAGGTTTGTTGACGGTTTTCGACAACGATAACTTCATCACGACTTTGGATAAGAAGCAGGTGCACGCAACCATCGAGTCTTGCTTCATCTTCTCCGCTGTCTGGTCCCTCTGTATCTCCATTAACACCGAATTCAGAAGACCATTCGACATGCAGTTCAAGAAGATCTGCAACGGTGAGCTCGACACAATGAAACAAAAGCTCGAGAAGAAGATCCTTCCATCTACTTTCGACCGTGGTTTGATCTACGACTATATCTACTTCCCCGAGAAAAACGAGTGGAAGCACTGGATGGACTTGGTGAACAAGGACTCGCTAGATCAGTTCCCCAAGGGTACACAAGTCTAGGACATCATCGTGACCACGATCGACACCATCCGCTACAACTTCCTGCAGGAATTCTTCATCCAGCATGAGATCCAGTCACTCTTTGTCGGCCCGACCGGTACCGGCAAGTCGGCCTACATCCAGAACGTTCTGTTAAACAAGCTCAACAGAGAGAAGTTCATCACTATTGAGGTCGGTTTCTCTGCACAGACTCAGGCCAATCAGGTAACTTTAACATCTTTTGCTTACATTCTTTTTAGGTCCAAGACATCATCGATATGAAGTTGGACAAGCGTAGGAAGGACTACTTCGGTCCGAAGTTTGGCATGCGCTGCATCATCTTCGTGGACGACTTGAACATGCCTAAGAAGGAGAACTATGGTGCACAGCCTCCGATCGAAATCCTCAGGCAGCTGGTTGACCAGGGCGGCTGGTACGACCGCAAGGACAGCAAGCACCCCTTCCGCAACATCATCGACACCATGATCATCTCGGCCATGGGTCCCCCAGGTGGTGGCAAGACCTTCATCACCCCCCGCTTCCAACGCCACTTCAACGTTATCGCCTTCGCTCTCTTCGACGAAAACACCATGAACAGCATCTTCAAGACCATTCTCAAGTGGTACTTCCGCACATACAACTTCGCATCGGATGTGGCAGCGATGGAGGGTAAGTTGGTGGCCGGTACGATGAAGATATATCAGAAGATCTAGGAGGACTTAAAGCCGACACCTATGAGGTCTCACTACACGTTCAACTTGAGAGATTTCAGCAAGATCATATGCGGCATATGTATGGCTGGCAAGAACCAGATACCCACGGCCGATGTCGGTGTGCGTATATGGGCTCACGAGGTACTCAGAGTGTTGGGCGATCGCCTGATCAACAACGAGGATCGCATGTGGATGCTCAACGCCTTGAAGGATACAGTGCGTGGATCGTTCGGAGGCAACTTCGACACCATCTTCTCTCACCTAGACATCGATAAGAATGGTAAGGTTGAGACCTTGGATGAGCTCCGTGGACTCATCTTCGGTGATGTGCTCACACCCTTCGGCATGGCTGAGCGACCCTATGAAGAGATCTAGGACCGTGACAAGTTGCAAAGTTGCTGTGAAGAGGCACTCACTACGTACAATATGATGACGGAGAAGCCCATGGATCTTGTGCTTTTCTCTTTCGCTCTTGAGCACTTGGTGAGAATTTCAAGAATCTTGAAGCAGCCATCGGGTCACGCCATGCTGGTCGGAGTTGGTGGTTCCGGCCGTCAATCCCTCACCCGTCTGGCCTCAAAGATGGGCGACAACGAGGTCTATCAGGTCGAGATCAAGAAGAACTACCGTATGCAGGAGTGGCGCGACGACATGAAGAACCTGTTCCGTCTCTGCGGTGGCAAGGGAACACCAACCTCGTTTATATTCACCGACACTCAGATCAAGGAAGAAGGTTTCCTCGAGGATGTTAACAACATCCTGAACACCGGTGAAATCCCCAACCTCTACCCGCCTGATGAGAAGGCAGACATTTGCGAGTTGGTTAGACCGGCCGCCAAGGCTGAGAACAGATGCCCCGAGGGTACACCAGCTCAGCTCTTCTCCTTCTTCGTAGAGAGATGCAAGAAGAAGCTGCATATCGTGCTGTGCTTCTCACCCATTGGAGAGTCCTTCCGTGGCCGTGTAAGAAACTTCCCCTCCCTGGTTAACTGCACAACTATCGACTGGTTCTCAGAGTGGCCTAACGATGCGTTAGAGTCAGTGGCCAAGCGTTTCCTGGGCGAGGTCGAGATGGATGCAACCGTGCGCAACTCCTGCGTGAAACTGGTGCAGATGTTCCACGAGTCGACGGCCTAGGCTGCAGTCCGCTTCAAGGACGAACTCCGCCGCCACTACTACGTAACGCCGACCTCCTATCTCGAGCTTATCACCACCTTCAAGACCATCCTCAAGGAGAAGCGAGAAGAAGTCATGGGTCTCAAGAACCGCTATGAGAATGGCTACAGCTGCCTTATTTCCACCGAGGCCAACGTATCCAAGATGAGACAAGAACTCGAAGACCTCCAGCCCAAGCTTATCGAGGCATCTAAGGAGACCGAGATTAAGGAAAAGATTGTCGAAGGTGAAGCCGTGGAAGCTGAGAAAATCAGAGTGGTTGTCGCTGCTGATGAAGCTGTGGCATCAAAGGCTGCCGGAGAAGCTAATGCCATTAAGGAGGATTGCGAGAAAGAACTTGCTGAAGCTATGCCTATTCTTAATGCTGCCGCAAAGGCACTTGAGTGTATCACACCTAACGATATCACTCTAGCAAAGAAAATGCTCAAGCCTCCTGAGGATCAGAAGATGGTGCTTTCAGCTGTGTGCGTGCTGATGGGACTTAAGCCCGAGTCTAAGATGAACACTGAGACACAGAAGAAGGAACTCGACTTCTGGCCTGTTGCCATCAAGATGATGAATGGCTCAACTTTCTTGAAAGACTTGCAAGAATACGACAAGGATGCCATTGAAGAAGATAGAATCAAGAAGTTGCAGGAGTACGTCAAGAACCCTAAATTCAACCTTGAACATCTCAAGGGAATCTCATCTATTGCCGTCAACTTGGCATCTTGGGTTATTGCCATGGACAAGTTCTACAATGTCAACCTTATCATCAAGCCAAAGAAAGCTGCTCTGGCTGAAGCCAATGCCACTTATGCCGAAATTGATGGTAAACTCAAGATCAAGTAGGCTGAGCTGAAGGTTGTGCAGGACAAGGTTAATGGATTGCTTGCTGATCTCAAGGCAACGAAAGATTTTAAGGCTAAGCTTGAACATGATGTTGCTGATTGTCAGGCTAAGCTCGAGCGTGCTCAGAAGCTTATCAGTGGTCTCGGTGGTGAAAAAGCTCGTTGGAAGGAGCAATCGGTTATTCTTACTGAGATCTACAAGAACTTGACTGGTGATGTGCTTGTATCTTCAGGTATGATTGCTTACCTAGGTGCCTTCACTTCAGTCTTCAGAGACAACCTAAGCACCTTGTGGGTATCTCAGTGCACAGAAAAGAACATTCCTAGTGCTGGTAAGTTCTCCCTCCCAAGCACCCTAGGAAACCCAGTGTTAATCAGAGAATGGAATATTGCTGGTCTCCCCTCTGATAATTTCTCAATTGAAAATGCCATTATTAACCAGAAGGCAAGAAGATGGCCTCTCTTTATTGATCCACAGGGCCAGGCAAACAAGTGGATCCGTAACATGGAAAAGGGACGCAAGATAAAGATCTTGAAGTTCTCTAACCCCAACTACTTGAGAGATCTTGAAAACGCCATTCCCTTCGGTACTCCTGTCATGATGGAAAATGTGGGACAAGAGATGGACCCTGCAGTTGAGCCAGTGCTATAGAAGCAAATCTTCAAGAAGGGCAGCTCTTGGAACATCAGACTTGGTGATAACACTATCGAGTACAACAGAGACTTCAAGTTCTACATGACCACAAAGCTTCGTAACCCTCACTATTTGCCTGAGGTGTCGACAAAGGTCACCCTGATCAACTTCATGATCACATATGAGGGTCTATCAGATCAGCTTCTCGGTATCGTCGTTGAGAAGGAAAACCCCGAACTTCAGCTCAAGAAAGAACAGTTAGTGATAGAGTCAGCTCAGAATAAGAACAAGCTTGAGGAAATTGAAGATTAAATCCTTAAGGTACTTTCAAACTCATCAGATATCTTGGGTGATGCCAAGGGTATCGAAATCCTCTCTAATGCCAAGATTGTGTCAGATGATATTGCCAAGAAGCAAGTTGTCGCAGAGAAGACCGAAAAGGAAATTGATGAGGCTCGTGTTGGTTACAGACCAGTTGCCGAGCGAACAGCCGGTCTCTTCTTCTGTATTACTGACTTGGCAAACATCGACCCCATGTATCAGTACTCACTTGGTTTCTTCATTAACTTGTTCATCATGGCTATTGCAAACTCACAGCCCAGTGAAGACTTGCAAGAACGTCTTGGGTTCTTGAATGCTGAGTTCTTGATCTCACTCTACAGAAATATTTGTCGTTCCCTCTTTGAGAAGGATAAGCTTATCTTCTCTTTCTTGCTAACCTGCAAGCTCCTTGAAATGAAAGGGGAACTTGATTACGAGGAATTCAGATTCTTCCTTACTGGTGGTATTTCTCTTGGTGGAGAATTGCCATAAGCACCAGCTGATTGGCTTTCTGAAAAGTCATGGGGTGAAATTCTTCGTCTTGAAGACATGCCCTCATTCAAGGGCTTCGTTGAACACTTCAGAAAGAAGGTTGATGTCTATAAGGAGATGTACGATTCACCAAACCCTCATGAATTTGAGATTAAAGAGCCTGTATACCAGAAGTTGACTGCTTTCCAGAAAATTGTCATCCTTAGATGCCTTAGAGGAGATAAGGCCGTGCCAGCTATCACTGGTTTCGTCGTCCACAATTTGGGTAAAGACTTCGTTACTCCTCCTCCTTTCGAGCTGCCTCAGATTTATAAAGACTCTACCAGCATTACTCCATTGATTTTCGTGCTGTCTCCAGGTTCTGATCCTCTTAACTTCCTAGTTAAGTTTGCTGAATCCAAGAAGAAGCAAATAGATGCTGTGTCTCTTGGTCAAGGTCAAGGAGAAAAGGCTGCCAAGCTTATCTAAAATGCTTTGGTAACTGGAAACTGGGTCGTCCTCCAGAACTGCCATCTGGCTGTCTCTTGGATGGGAACCTTGGAAAAGATTTGCGAGGACTTGAGCCCCGATCATCGTATCACTCATAGAGAATTCCGTCTCTGGCTCACCTCATATCCTTCACCATCTTTCCCTGTTTCTATTCTACAGAATGGTGTGAAGATGACAAACGAGCCACCTAAGGGTCTCAGAGCCAACTTGAATGGTTCTTTCTTACTTGATCCTATTTCAAATCAGAAGGACTTCTTCGATAACTGTGTTAAGCCCAGAGAGTTCCGCAAGATGATCTTCGGTCTCACTTTCTTCCACGCCGTTATTCAGGAGAGAAGAAAGTTCGGTCCCCTCGGCTGGAACATCCCCTACGAGTTCAATGATAACGATCTCCGTATTTCAGTCAGACAGCTCCGTATCTTCCTTAACCAATACCCAGAGAAGACTCCATTCGATGCACTCAAGTATCTTACTGGTGAGTGCAACTACGGTGGTAAGGTGACGGATGACAAAGATCGTCGTCTCTTGGCCACTATTCTTGAGGACTTCTATTGTGAGAAAATCTTCGACGATGACTACAAGTTCTCTCCTTCTGGCATCTATTTCGCTCCTCCCCATCAGGAGTATGAAAAGTATGCTGAGTCAATTGCCAAGTTGCCTCTTTATCCCGCACCTGAAGTCTTCGGATTGCATGCCAATGCTGACATTACCAAGGATAACAATGAGACATTCAATACCTTCGAGGCAATTCTGTCTACTCAACAAAACAGCTCTGGCGGTGGCGGTGGAAAGTCCACTGATGAAATTGTTGAGAAGCTTGCAAACCAAATCCTTGCCGATATTCCCGAGGCTTTCAACGTAAAAGCTGCTGAGAAGAAGTATCCTGTCATGTATAATCAGAGCATGAACACTGTGCTCACCCAGGAGCTTATTAGATTCAACGGTCTCATCAACACAATTCGTAACTCACTTAAGGACTTGAAGAAAGCTATTAAGGGAGAAGTGTTGCTCTCAGCTCAGCTAGAAGACGCCCTTAAGTCTCTTCTTGACGGCAAAGTGCCAGCTCTCTGGAAGGGTAAGAGCTACCCCTCATTGAAGCCCCTTGGTGGATATGTTATTGACCTCAAGCAGCGTATTGAGTTCTTCCAGACTTGGATCGATAAGGGCCTACCTCCCTTCTACTGGATTAACAAGTTCTACTTCACCCAGGGTTTCCTGACTGGTGCCATTCAGAACTATGCCCGTAAATACGGTATCGCTATCGATGGTCTTATCTTCGATTTCGAGATTGTCCAGGAAGAGAACCCCGCTCCACCCGATGACGGTATCAATGTCTACGGTATGTTTATCGAAGGCTGCAAGTGGAACTATAATAAGAGATGCCTTGATGAGAGTGATCCCAAGATCCTTTTCGTCAAGACTCCAATGATCTGGTTCAAACCTTGCCTCAAGACAGAAATCAAGAATTACCAGCACTACAACTGCCCCGTTTACAAGACTGGTGATCGTCGTGGAACCTTGATGACCACAGGTCACTCTACCAACTTCGTGCTCATGATCAGAATGCCCTCGGACCAGCCACAGTCCCACTGGATCAAGCGTGGAGTCGCTATGCTCTGCTCTCTTAACGATTGAGCAAGCTTTTTATGTTTTTATGTATGTATTTTGGAACCTACACGGTATTCCATCCACATATATATATATTACACCATATTTTATGTTAAAGAAAAACCTTCACTCTATATATATATTTATCTCTTCCATAAAGTGTCAATAAAGGGGTTTTGGGGTTTTGGGG
>VFQS010002839.1_pt1 | contig 13798 bp, 11 predicted proteins | sample 3512361 | NCBI WGS metagenome assembly VFQS01 (sample SAMN10412375, study PRJNA504923) | tailings metagenome | isolation source: Relicate 1 Philex TSF3 active mining | place: Philippines
AGATCGAGGTGGGCAAGAACGACGAGGGCTTCGTCGACCGCGTCCTGCTCCTCTCGCGCGTCGTGGAGGGCAATTATCCCAATTACCGCCAGGTGATCCCCAAGGACACAGGCTTCAAGGTCCGCCTGGAGCGCGAGAAGTTCCTCGATTCCATCAGCCGCGCGGCCCTGATGACCGACGACCGCTCGAACACGGTCCACATCTCCGTCAACAAGGGACGCCAGACGCTCGAGGTCAGCGCCAAGTCCGCCGCGGGCGAGGCCACCGAGCCCCTCGCGGTCAAGTACGAGGGCGCCGACGTCGCCATCGCCTTCAACCCCACCTACCTGATCGAGCCCCTCAAGGCGGTCACGGAGGACGAGATCGACCTCGAGATCAAGTCCGACACCGACGCGGGCGTCCTTCGCGGCATCAAGGAGCCCTTCCTCTGCGTCGTCATGCCCCAGCGCGTGACGGCCTGAACCGGAACCTCAGAGCGCCGGCGGGACGCAATCCTCGAGGCCCGCGATGGCCGCGAGGATGCGCCGCGACGCCTCGAGGAACCGCTCCGGATGGCCATGCCCCGGATCGAGTTCCCGCGAGGGCATCGCCCTGCCGAAGCGGATGCGGATGCGCGCCCCTCCCGTCGGCAACCAACCGCCGCGCGGGAGGACGTCCCGCGCGCCGCGGATCCGTATCGGGACGACGGGCACGCCGGACTTGATCGCCAGCAATCCCGCGCCCGCCTTGGCGGGCAGCAACCCGCCGTCGGCGCTCCGGGTGCCCTCGGGGAAGATGACCAGCTTCCTCCCATCGGCCAGCACGGCGAGCGCCCGGCGGATGGCCCCGAGGTCGGCGTCGTCACGGTCCAGGGGCAGCGCATGGCAGGCCCGGATGACCCACCCGAAGACCGGGTTCTCGAACAGGGTCTTCCGGGCGACGAAGGCCACCTCCATCGGCAGCGCGGCGCCGATGAGCGGTGGATCCAGCATGCTCTGGTGATTGGCCGCCAGCAGGCAGGGGCCGGCCGGCAGGTCCTGCCATCCCTCGCACTCGAGGGTGGCGAAGGTCTCGGTCATCACCCGCGCCCCGGCATGCACGAGGTGGTAGGCGATGTTGGACGAGTCGAGGATCATCCCGCATCCCGCGCCTGGCGGACCAACCTCCCGAGCTCCGCGACGACCTCGGCGAGCGTCAGGCGCGTGTTGTCGATTCGGGTGGCGCCCGCCGGGCACACCAGCGGCGCGGTGGCACGGGATGCGTCCGCTCGGTCGCGCTGGGCCACGGCATCCTGGACGCCCTCCGCCGCCCGGCGGGCGTCCCTCACCGAGGCGTCCGCCTCGAGGAAGACGCGCACCTCGGCATCGGGCATGACGACGGAGCCGATGTCCCGACCCTCCATGATCACGCCCGCGAAGCCGCCCCTGAGGGCGAGTTCCGCCATCGACCGCTGGTAACCCAGCAGGAAGGCGCGGACCTCGGGCAGGGCGGCGAAGGGTGAGACGGCGCCGTTGACCTCCGGTGTGCGCAGCTCGGCGGCCTCCGGCACCCTGCCGTCGAGCTCGACCAACGCCGCGGCGCCCACGACGCGCGCGCCCAGCCGCAGGCCCGCGAGCCGGTCGCGCACCCCCGCCGCGTCCGAGGGCGCGGCCCCGGCGCGAAGCAGCGCCAGCGTCACCGCCCGGTAATGCGAGCCCGTGTCGACGTGCATCAGGCCCTGCTCGGCCGCGACCGCCCGGCTGGTCGACGACTTCCCGGAGGCGGCGCCGCCGTCGACGGACACGCGCACGAAGCCTCCCCTCAGCGCGCCGAGGGCCGAGAAGAAATCCGGGAAGGTCTTGCCGACGCAGTCGGGGTCCTCGATGGCGATCCATGACCGCCCGTCCCCATGGAGGTCGTGGCTGCCGAGGATGCCGAAGCTCATCGCCATGCGATGGTCCTCGTAGGTCCGGATCACGACGGGCCCCGCCGCCGAGGCGCGGGCCATGGCCTCGCGCGACGGATGGATCGTCAGCCGGTCGAGCGCGGGGTCGGCCGCGAGGGCCGCCGGGCTTGGCTCGACCCTGACACCGAGCCGTTCCAGCTCGGTCGCCATCGCGAGCACGCGGTCCGTCTCCTGGCGCCGCGTGTGACCGATACCCCGCAGGGTCGTCGGCCCGTCCGCGAGCGGCGCGATCGCGGCGAGGGTCAGGAAGGTGTCCGAGAACGCGTTGAAGTCGAAATCGCCGCCCCGATGCCCCGACCAATCCCCGGCGACGGCGTCCCCGCCATCGCTCGCCAAGGAGGCCCCGCAGGCCCCGGCCACCTCCGCGAAGGCCACGTCGCCCTGGAGGCCTCCTCGCGCGTAACCCGAGAGGCGGATGCGCGAACCCGGCGCCGCCACGGCGGGGAGCGCGAGGAAATAGCTCGCGGCGGTGGCGTCCGGCTCGATGGCGTAACGGCCCGGCGCGCGGTAGGCGCCGGGCTGCTCGCAGGTCCAAGCCCCGTCCTTCAGGACAACGGGACGGCCGAACTGGGCCGTCATGCGCGCGGTCATCCCGACAAAGGGCTCCGAAACCGTCGAGCCCCCGAGCCGGATGCGGAGTCCCGCCGCGAGCGGCGCGACCATCATCAGGGCCGAGAGGATCTGGGAGGAGGCCGAGGCGTCGCAGGCGATCTCGCCCGCCCGGAGACCGGAGGTCCCGAGCGTGAAGGGGAATCCCTCCGCCCGGCCTCCATCGGGTGCGGTGAAGGTCGCGCCGGCGGCCTCGAGCGCCCGGAGCAATCCCGCCATGGGCCGGGCGCGCATCGCCGCGTCGCCGTCCAGCTCGTACCGACCTTCCCCCGCCAGGCAAAGGAAGGCCGTCAGGAAGCGCGCCGCGGTGCCCGCGTTCCCCACATGCAGCCGGGCCTTGGCCGCGGGGATCCTTCCCCCGAGGCCGAGCACCGTGATGCGGCACGCCGCCTCATCCGTCTCAACCCGGAAGCCCAGCTCGCGGAGCGCGGCGCAGAGGATGCGCGTGTCCCGGCTGAACAGCGCCCCCTCCAGCCGCGTCTCGCCGTCCGCCAGGGCCGCGAGCACCAGGGCGCGGTTGGTCACGCTCTTGGAGCCGGGGACCTTGGCCCGGCCGCGCGCGGGGCCGCGGAAGGGCATGATGGGGCGGCGATCGGACATGGTCTCAGAGGGATTTCCTGAAATCGCGGCCGCGCGAGAGGATATCTCGCGTCGCGGCCGCATCCCGCCGCTCCAGGGCTTGGCGCAGCGCGTCCGCGCCTCCTGAGAGGGCCGCGAGCAGGGGGGCGAGATGGTCCGCGTTCTCCATCAGGATGGGCACCCAGAGATCCGGGTCGCCGGCCGCCACCCGCGTGGTGTCCCTGAGGCCTCCCGCCGCCAGGTCCGTCCGCGGCGCGCGATCCCCGAGCAGCGCGGCCAGCACGGAGGCTGTCGCGTGGGGAAGGTGGCTGATCTCCGCCACGGCCGCGTCGTGGGCGGTCGGCTCCATGCGGCTCACCCTTGAGCCAAGGACGCGCCAGAATGCCTCGGCGGCATCGACCACCCGCGGGTCGGTCATGCCCGTGGAGGTGACGATGCAGGCGCGTCCCTCGAAGAGATCCGGGCGGCTCTCCGACGCGCCGCCTTTCTCCGAGCCCGCCATCGGGTGGCTGCCGACGAACCTCCGGGGATCCGGAAGCGCGGCCGCCGCCGCGTGCGCCCCCCGCTTCGTGCTCCCCACGTCGGTGATCCAGGCCGCGGATCCGATCCCCGGCGCCGCCGATGCCAACAAGCTTCCCAGGGAATCGACGGGGCAGGCGGCAAGGACGAGGTCGGCGCCTTGGCATGCCTCGGCGGGCGTCCCCGCCGTCTCCCCCCAGGCCGACGCCTGCCGCCGGCTGGATTCGGACCGTGACCATGCCCGCAGGCGCGTTCCCGGTGACCGCGCGGCGACCGCCCTGAGCACGGAGGCGCCCAGCAGGCCGACGCCGAGCACCGTCACGCATCTGGGAGGGGGGATTTCCAAGGTTGAAAGGAGTTTCCTAAGCCACACAGTGTGCCACCGTCCAACGCAAAACCGCCCGAGGGCGGTCGCCCAAGGCTTCCGTGAATCCCAAGTTCGAGACCGCCTCCCCCCAACGCCGCGCCAACCTGCCCGGGGAGCGACGCGCCCTCGCCATCCGGAACTTCCGGGAGCGCCTGATCCTTCCCCTGGCCGGGCTGATCCTCCTTGTGGGGGTCCTCGCCGCGGCTTGGTGGATCTCCGAGGACCAGAGGGCCTCCGCCGGCCAGCGCAGGGAGCTCTCCCAGGAGGAGGCCCTGCGCTTCCGCGAGGAAGTCGACGAGCGTGAGCGCAATTTCGCGACCTTGGTCCAGAAAAAGGCGCGCATCACCGAGGAGGACCTCGCCGAGCTCGAGGCCGCCGTCGTCGCCCAGGAGCGCTATCTCGCCCTCGCCGGATCCATCCCCGCGGAGACCACCCGCCTCGAGGGTCTCCGCACCAAGCTCCACATCCACAGGGCCGAGGCCCTGCGGGAAGCCTCCGTCGCCGCCGAGACCGCCGCCGAGAACGCCCAGGCCGCCGCCAAGCCCGTCGAGGCCATCGCGCGGCTTCGCGAGGCGCTCGCCCTGGAGGCGCAGATCGCGGACAAATGGGTCCTTTCCAACCTCGAGGACAAGGGCCGCGTCACCCGCCTTGATTTCCGACTCCGCCGCCTTGAGGCCGAGCCTCTCTGGACCAAGGGCCGGCAGCTCGAGGCCGCCGCCCGTGGCGCCGCCAAGGCGGGCGACTTCGATGGCGCCGAGGAGCTCCTCCGGCAGGCCATCGACACCGAGCGCGAGTTTGTCCTGCGTTACCGCGACGTCAGGGCCACCGAGCATGACCGTGTAGAGAGGCTCATGCGCCTCGCCGAGGACTTCCGTTCCCAGGCCGCCAAGGCCGAGCTGGACCTCCGTGTCCGCGAGGCCGAGCAGGCCGAGAAGGCCCGCGAATGGGTCCGCGCCGCCGGACTATGGTCCACCGCCGCGCGGCTCTCCGCGGACTTGGTGCGCCTTTATCCGACCAGCGCCAACGCCGACGAATCCCTCGGCCTTGTCTTCGCCCGCCGCGAGGCCCTTGCCCGAGCGATGCCCGACGTGGAATCGTTCCGAGCCTCCATGGAGGAGGTCAGGACCCGCCTTCGGGAGGGCGAGATCTCCCAGGCCGGCGCCGTCGCCGCGTCCGCCGCCGCCCGTCTCGACGTCCTGGTCCGCCAGTTCCCCGAGGCGCTCGGCGCCGAGGATCCCGACCGTCGCCAACTCGCGGTCCTCCAGGAGCGACTTTCCAACCTGGCCATCGTGCGGGAGATCTTCGTCACCCAGCTCGTCGCGCTTCCCGCCCACCCCGGACGCCGCATCCTGCGCACCGAGGTCAACCAGGCCCTCTACCAGGCGGTCATGGGTGCCAATCCCAGCGCCAAGCGCGATCCCGCCTTGCCCGCGGAATCGATGGACCATGGTCAGGCCACCGAGTTCGCGCGTCGCCTGGGCTGGCTCACCGGCCTGAATGTCCGCCTGCCCAGCCCCGAGGAGCTCGCCGCCGCCCATCAGGCGGAGGGACGCGCCATCCCCGCCGATGAGGCATGGACCCTCGACACCTCGGATGGTCGCGTGCGGCCCGTCGGCACCTCCAAGGCCAACCCCGCGGGCATCCATGACCTGCTGGGCAATGTCGCCGAATGGGCCCTGCCCGCGGCGGCCGGTCCCAGGGCGCCCGTCGTCGGCGGCGATGCCCAGTCCGTCCCCGAGGGGAGCTATCTCCCCGTCGACCAAGTCGCCAAGGGGGAGACCTCCCGACTGCGCGGCTTCCGCGTCGTCGTCACGCCCTGATCCATGCCCAGGCCGCTGACCCGATCGCTCATCCGCCATGCCTTCCTGGCCGGTGGCCATGCGGTGCTGCTCGCCGCCGCCTTCTGGTTCGCCTACAAGCTCCGCTTCTTCGACGTCGACCTCGAGAGCGCGGACCACCGTGTCGGCGTCTTCCTCGCCCAGCGGGAGGTCCTGCTGCCCTGGGTCGTCCTCCTCAAGGTCGCCCTGCTCCTCGCGGTCGGCCATTTCCGCGGGTTCATCGCCTTCTTCCGCCTGCGCGACGCCCTCCAGCTGGCCGGCGTCCTGCTTGTCGCCACCGGCATCCTCCTCGGCTACACCCTGCTGGGCCGCCACGGTGTCGCCGAGGGATGGCCGCTGCTCCCGAGGGGCGTGGTCCTCATCGATTTCAATCTCTCGATGCTGCTCCTCTTCACCGCGCGGGTGGCCATCCGGGCGGCTTTCGAGCGTGGGGAATCCCGCGCCGACCGGGGAAAGACCTCCGAGAAGGTCGCCATCGTCGGCGCCGGCAGCGCCGGCGCCCAGCTCGCCGCCGAGCTGCTGCATCGCCGCGGCCACGGGCTGACCCCCGTCTGCTTCCTCGATGACGATCCCTCGAAGCTGGGCCTCGAGGTGCACGGCGTCCCGGTCGTCGGCTCCCCCGCCGCGCTCGCCGCGCTCCGGGAGCGCCATCGCTTCACCAAGGTCATCCTCGCCCTTCCCTCGGCCAGCGTCCGGCGGGTGCGAGAGGTCAATGAAGCCTGCTCCGCGCTCGGGCTCACCACCCTCGCCGTGCCCTCCCTCCGCGAGCTCGCCACCGGGAGGGTCCGCGCCGCCGACCTCCGCGAGGTCTCGCTCGAGGATCTCCTCGGCCGCGAGCCCGCCAAGCTCGACGATGCCGGCATCGCCGCGATCCTCGCCGACAAGGCGGTGCTGGTGACCGGCGCCGGCGGCAGCATCGGTTCCGAGATCGCCCGCCAGGTGGCCGCGCGCCGACCGGCGCGCCTCCTCATCCTGGACCAGTGCGAGGTGCTCCTCTACCAGATCGAGCAGGACCTCGTCTCCCGCGGTTACGGCGCGGTCATCACCCCGCTCGTCGCGGACGTGACCGACGTCGTGCGCATGGCCGCCATCTTCGAGAAGTACGCCCCGCAGGTCGTCCTCCATGCCGCGGCGCACAAGCACGTGCCGATGATGGAGTCCCAGCCGGGCGAGGCGCTGAAGAACAACGCCCTCGGCACCGAGACCGTCGCGCGCCTCGCCTCCGAGAACGGCGCCGAGCGCTTCGTCCTCATCTCCACCGACAAGGCCATCAACCCGACCAACGCCATGGGCGCCTCCAAGCGCCTCGCCGAGATCGCCGTCCAGTCCCTCCAGTCCCGCCCCGGCAACCGGACACGCCTCATGGCCGTGCGCTTCGGCAATGTGCTGGGGTCCAGCGGCTCGGTCATCCCGCTCTTCCGCCGCCAGATCGCGTCGGGCGGCCCGGTCACGGTGACCCACCCCGACGTCACGAGGTATTTCATGACCATCCCCGAGGCCGTCGGCCTCGTCCTGCAGTCCGCCGCCCTCGGCGACGGCGGGGAGATCTTCGTCCTCGATATGGGCGAGCCCATGCGGATCATCGACGTCGCCCGCGAGCTGATCCGACTGAGCGGCCTGCGCCCGGACGTCGACATCGAGGTCCGCATCACCGGCCTGCGCCCCGGCGAGAAGCTCTTCGAGGAGCTCCAGCACAGCGGCGAGGCCTTCGCGCCCACCGCGCACCCGCGCATCACCCGTTTCCTCGCCAAGCCCCTCCCTTGGGATGCGCTGGACGGCTTCCTGGCCCGCGTGCGCGAGCTCACGCAGGCCGACCGCGACCGCTGCAAGCTGGGCGTCAAGGAGCTCGTCCCCGAGTACACGCCCTACCTCGAGTGAGCCCGGGTTCCGGCTTCCCAAGCAGGCCCGCAATCCCCACTTTCTCGCCATGGCCCGAGCCCCCCTCAAGCCCGCCGTCGGCATCATCATGGGATCCCAGTCCGACTGGGAGACGATGGCCCATGCCGCCGACACCCTCCGCGCGCTCGGGGTCCCCGTCGAGACCGAGGTCGTCTCCGCCCACCGCACCCCGCGCAAGATGGTCGCCTACGCCGAGGCGGCCCAGGGTCGCGGGATCCGCGTGATCATCGCCGGCGCCGGCGGCGCCGCCCATCTCCCGGGCATGGTCGCCTCCCTCACCCCCCTCCCTGTCATGGGCGTGCCCGTCGAGTCCCGCGCCCTGAAGGGACTCGATTCCCTGCTTTCCATCGCCCAGATGCCCGGCGGCATCCCTGTCCACACGTTCGCCGTCGGCAAGCCCGGCGCGATCAACGCCGCGCTCGGCGCCGCCGCCATCCTGGCCCTCGGCGATGCCGCGCTCGCGCGGCGGCTCGTCGCCTTCCGGACGCGGCAGACGCGGTCCGTCCTCGACAACCCGATTCCCGGCCGGAAGGGGCGGCGCTGAGCCATGGAGCAGCCCCTGCCGCCCGGCTCCTGGATCGGCATCCTCGGCGGCGGCCAGCTCGGCCGCATGAGCGCCGAGGCCGCCCGCCGCCTCGGTTATCGTGTCCGCACCTATGATCCCGCGCCCGGGGCGTGCGCCGCCGCGGTCGCCGATGAGCATGTCACCGCCGCGTGGGATGACCTGGCGGCGCTCGACCGCTTCGCCCGGGGTTGCGGCCGCGTCACGCTCGAGTTCGAGAACATCCCGCCCGCCACGGTGGAGCACCTCGCCCGTTCCGTGGCCTGCCACCCCTCCGCCTCCGCCCTCGCGACCTGCCAGAATCGTCGCCGCGAGAAGCTCTTCCTCCGGGAGGCCGGCATCCCCTGCGCTCCCTTCGAGGTGGTCGCCTCGAGGGAAGCGCTCCCCGCCGCGCTCGCGCGCATCGGCCACCCCGCCGTCCTCAAGACGGCGGATTTCGGCTATGATGGCAAGGGGCAGGCCAAGCTGCCCGATGCCGCCGCCGACCTCGACGCCGCCTGGGCCCGCATGGGCGGCGCCGCCGCGGTGCTCGAGGGCTGGGTCCCCTTCGACCTCGAGATCTCCGTCCTCGTCGCCCGGCGCGCCGACGGCGCCGCGGTCGCCTATGAGCCGGCCGAGAATCTCCACCGGAACCACATCCTCCACCTGTCGATCTCGCCTGCCCGCATCGACGCCACCCTCGCCGGCCGGGCCAAGGCGCTCGCGCTGGAGGTCGCCGCCCGGCTCGGCCTCGTCGGCCTCCTCGGGGTCGAGATGTTCGTCGTCGGGGACCGCATCCTTGTGAACGAGCTCGCCCCGCGGCCGCACAACAGCGGGCACCAGACCCTCGACGCGCACGCGACGAGCCAGTTCGAGCAGCACATCCGCGCCGTGTGCGGCCTCGACCTGGGCGACCCCTCGCTCCGCCGCCCCGCCGTCATGCTCAACCTCCTCGGCGACCTCTGGAAGCAGGGAGGGGAGCCGGATTGGTCGATCGTCGCCCGCGAGACCGGCGCCCATCTCCACCTCTATGGCAAGGGCAGGCCCGCGCCCGGGCGCAAGATGGGCCACGTCACCCTGGTGGGGGAGGATGTCACCGAGCTGGCCGCGCGCGCCGAGGCGCTCCACGCCGCGCTCGCCGCCTGACCGCTCAGTCGAGCAGCTCGGGGCGGCGCAGGAACCAGGCCGTCGGCGGCTGGGCCATCATCAGGAAGAGCAGCGTCGCCTGGAAGATGGGCGGCTTGGCCTTCATGCCGCGGGCCTGGGCGAGGTAATTCTTGGCCATCACCTCGCTGATCATCGCGAAGGCGAAGACCACGGCGACGGCCGAGAGCAGGCAGAGCCAAGCCGCCCAGCGCTCTCCCCGCATCAGTCGCTCCCAGGGAAGCAGCAGCAGGCCGCCGGCCGCGACGAACAGGATGCCGTCGGCCAGGAGCGCGCGCGGCCAGGTCACCGTCGCCGGGTCCCAGCGCGGCAGGATGCCGAGGAGGTCGCGCAGGCCGGTAAGGATGAGGAAGATTCCCAGCGCGATCCCCGCGATCCGGGCGTACCTGAGGCCGTCGGGCAGGGCAGGGCGTTCCATTCCCCGACCATTGAGGGAAAGGCGTGGCGCGCAAGCCGGCTCAGGGGCGGAACAGGGCGAGGTCGGACCACTCCCCCATCACCCGGCCGTCGATGCGCACCCCGTCGCCCCACGCCACCCGGGCCCTTTCGGCGAACCGCAGGCGCACGGCCTCCTGCTCCTTGGCCAGGATGCCGCTCAGGGCGAGGACCCCGCCCGGCCTCACGGCGCCCAGGAGATTGTCGGCATAGATGACCAGGACGTCGCTGATGATGTTGGCCAGGACGACATCCGCCGGTCCCGCCCAGGGCAGGCCCTCCTCGAGCCCCATGTGGGCCACCCGCACGGCCGCTTCCGGCACGGCGTTGTCGGCACGGTTCTCCGCGCTGACCCGCACCGCCTCCGGGTCCCGGTCGAACGCCGCCACTTCCTTGCAGCCGAGCTTCGCCGCCGACAGCGCGAGGATGCCGGAGCCACAGCCGGCGTCGGTAACCCGCACCCTCGCGGCATCCCGTCCCTCGAGGAAATCCATCAGCCGGATCGCGCAGAGTCGGGTTGTCGGATGGTCACCCGTGCCGAAGGCCAGACCGGCGTCGAAATGGATGACCGCCGCGCCTTCCGGCACCGGATGGCTCGCGCGCATCCACGAGGGCACCCAGTGGAGGGCGCCGTGGGACCAGGGGCGCAGATGCTCCTTGTAGGCCTCCTTCCAGTCCTTGTCCGGCAGCTCGCCCATCGGGCATGTCTCGGGCAGGCGGTGGAAGGCCTTGCGCAGCTCAGCCCAGCCGGCCTCCGCCTCCTCGCGGGTCTCGAAGTAGCCCATGACGAAGTGCGGCTTTCCGGGACCCTCATGGTAGAGCATCCAGGGCGAGCGGACCAGGCCGCAGAACCAGTCCTCGAGGGGTTGGGACAATTCCTGGGCGATTTCCTGGCGTAGCTCGATCATGGGAGGGGCGAGAGCGAGAGGCGCGCGACGACCTCGGGCAGCAGGCGATGCTCGGCCTCGTGGATGCGGGCGGCGAAGGTCTCCGGGGTGTCCGTCGGGAGGCGGGGGACCTTGGCCTGGCCGAGGTGCTCCCCCGCGTCGATGTCGGCGGTGACCCAATGGACCGTGCACCCACCCTCCGGGACGCCGGCGCGCCAGGTCTGGCCGATCCCATCCAGCCCCGGGAAGGCCGGGAGCAGGGTGGGGTGGAGGTTCAGGATGCGCCGCGGGAAGGCGTCGAGCAGGGGTGCCTTGATCACGCGCATGAAGCCGGCCAGCACGACGAGCTCCGCGCCCGACGCCTTGAGCGCCTCCGCCCACGCCGCCTCGCGCTCAGGGGAGAACTTGGTGCGGAAAGGCCCCGGATCCAGATGGGTCGCCGGGACGCCGTGGCGCGGCCCGAGCCCGAGGATGCCCGCGCCGGGAAGGTCGCTCCAGAGGCCGATGATCCGGGCCCGCCCGAGCCGTCCCTCCGCCTGCGCCCGCAGCAGCGCCTCGGCGTTGGAGCCGCGGCCCGATCCGAGGATGGCGACGCGCATGGGGCGAACGTGCCCGCCCGCGGGGTCCCCTTCAAGCGGGAACGCGTCGGTTCGGCTCGCCCCCGCCCGCCGCGCCGCCAATCTGCCGCCATGCGTCGTCGCGATTTCCTCTCCGCCGCCGTCCTCGGCGCCGTCGCCGCCGCCCTGCCCGCCTCGCTGCGGGGGGCGACCTCTCCCGCCGTCCGCCTCGGCATCGACAACCTCGAGGCGCGCGGCTTCGCCGAGCTCCGGGGCGTGCGCTGCGGCCTGCTGACCCACCCCGCCGGGCTCTCCGGCGACGGCCGCCGCACGGTCGACATCCTCGCCCGCGCTCCCGGCGTGCGCCTCGCCAAGCTGTTCGGCCCCGAGCACGGCTTCGACGGGACCGCCCTCGCCGACGTCAAGGTCGGCCACGGCCGCGACGCGCGCACCGGCCTGCCGACCTACTCGCTCTATGGGGCCACCCGCCGCCCGACGGCGGAGATGCTCGAGGGCATCGATGTCATGGTCGTCGACCTCCAGGACATCGGCGCGCGCAGCTACACCTATGTCAGTTGCCTCCGCTATGTCATGGAGGCCTGCTTCAAGGCGCCCCGCCCGATCCGGGTCCTCGTCCTCGACCGCCCCAATCCCCTCGGGGGCGAGAAGGTCGACGGCCCCGGCCTCGACCCCAATTGGCGCAGCTACGTCGGCGCGCACCCCACGCCCTACGTCCACGGGCTCACGATCGGCGAGCATGCCCGCTGGGCCGCGGGCACGCCCGGCGTCCTCGAGCTGACCGAGGCCGAGCGGCGCCGCGGCGTGCTCCAGGTCCTCCCGATGTCGGGCTGGCGCCGGGCGATGACCTGGCAGGCCACCGGCCTCCGCTGGCATCCGACCTCCCCGATGATCCCGACGCCGCAGGCCGCCGTCGGCTACGCGATGACCGGCCTCGGCTGCCAGCTCGGCGACTTCCGGCATGGCCACAACCGCACGGAGATGCCGTTCCGCTTCCTCTCCTATCCTCGCCGCAAGGGCGAGGCCATCGCGCAGGCGCTCGATGGGAAGGTCCCCGGCCTGAGGCTCGACGTGCGCGTCATGGCCGACGGCACCTCCGGCGTCTACACCACCGTGACCGATTGGGACGCCTGCCGGCCCTGCGCGCTCGCCCCGCACCTGCTCCGGCAGGCCGCGGCCTGGGGCGGCAACCCCTTCCCGAAGGCCACGAGGTCGGAGCGCGAGCTGTTCATCAAGCATTGGGGACGCGAGGCCGACTTCGAGGCGTTCCGCCTCGCCGGCGCGCGCGCCGACGTCGAGGGCATGGTCGCCCGCTGGGCGCCCGAGCACGCGGCCTGGCGCGCGGCGCGCTCGCCCTTCCTGATCTACCCTTCCTGACGCGGGCGCCTCAGTAGGCCCGACCCTCGCGCTTCTCCCAGAAGTTCATGTAGGCGCGGTTGAGGACGGCGAGGCCGCCCGGAGTCGGGTAGTCGCCGGTGAAATACCAGTCGCCCGAGCTTCCCGGGCAGGACCGATGCAGGTCGGGGATGGTCTGGAAGATCAGGCGCAGCTCGCCCTTCCAGCCCGACCGGACCGGGTAGACGAGCTCCGCCGCCTTCTCCGCGATGCGCGCGTCGCCGAAGGCGTCGTAGAGGCGCCGCACATGGTTCTCCATCTCGGCGGCGGGGCGCCCCGCCTGCGCGGCGCAGGCCTCGTAGACCTCGCGCAGGAGCTCCTTGCGGCCGGTGTCCTGGCACAGCGCCACCGCCGCCTGGAAGGCCAGGAACTTGCCCATCTCCGACATGTCGATGCCGTAGCAGTCCGGGTAGCGGATCTGCGGCGCGGTGGACGCGATGAGGATGCGCCGGGGGTTCGGGCGCGCGAGGATGGCGAGGATGGATTGGCGGAGGGTCGTCCCGCGGACGATGGAGTCGTCGACGCAGACCAGCGTGTCGCCCTCGGCGACGGTGCCGTGGGAGATGTCGTAGACGTGGGAGGCCATCTGGACGCGGCTCTTCTCCTGGGAGATGAACGTGCGCAGCTTCACGTCCTTGTGCGCGACCTTCTCGCCGCGAGGCCAGTTGTCCATGATCAGCCGGTCGAGCAGGGCCTCGTCGAGCCGGCCCTCGCGGTGCGCCGCCAGGATGTCCCGCCGCACCTCCCCGCGACGCCGCATGCGCAGCTCCTGCATGAGCCCGTACCAGGCGATCTCGGCGGTGTTCGGGATGTAGGAGAAGATGGTCCGGGAGAGGTCCCCGCCGACGGCCTCGAGGATGGGCCCCGCCAGCGCCGCGCCCAGGGCCTTGCGCTCGCGGTAGATGTCGGGGTCGTTCCCGCGCGAGAAATAGATGCGCTCGAAGGAGCAGTGCGCCTTGCGACCGGCGGGCAGGATGCGCTCGGTCGACCACTTCCCGTCGGCCTTGATGACGAGGGCCGTCCCCGGCTCGAGCTCGCGCACCGCGCCGCTCTCCGCCCCGACGAT
>VFQS010002841.1_pt1 | contig 13782 bp, 10 predicted proteins | sample 3512361 | NCBI WGS metagenome assembly VFQS01 (sample SAMN10412375, study PRJNA504923) | tailings metagenome | isolation source: Relicate 1 Philex TSF3 active mining | place: Philippines
GCCGAGCACGCCAAATCCAAAGTAACGGTCACTTCCAAGCCGCAAGAACTCTACCCACGCTACAGTGTGGCGCATCTCTTTACTACCCCAGCGGGCTTTGTGAAAGTGTTCATCAGCACCCAAGGGCAAAACATTAAGCTCGATATCAATGCTGGAAGAAACCAAATGGCTGCCGCAGCAGCCATGTTGGAATTAGAGAAGATCATTGCGTTTTCGACTTTGCTTAGTGATAAACCTTGAGATTAAATGCATTGGTAAACACATCGAAGATATCATTGTGACAGTCCTCTAGGTACTCATCCAATGCAGATCTAAGACGATTCGATAAATCAAGACCGATGAAATTGAGCATACATCGATCCCCACGTTCTTCGATAATTTCTACAGTATCATTTAAATAAGCAACAATGTTTCCGTAGAGCTCAGAAGAGATTACCTCACCTTCGTCCTGCAAATGCGGCAAGATCTCATCATTCCATAAAGCACACATGCGCTCAGTTAATTCCACCGAATAAAAACGGCTTTTAGAGAGCTCATGCCAAGCCATTATGGGCTTTAGCGCTGGATCTTCGGCGCCATAAGCCCAGTAATCCTCGCCTTCCTCAACGGAGCCTTCATGCGCAGCGATAATTTCACAAGCCAGCTGTGCTTCAGAGTTAATTTCACAATCATTAATCATGTCAATCACGGAGGGTGATTTTTTAAATATAAAGTATTGGGTTTTCATAATAAGTCCTTAAAAATAGTTGTAAGCGGAATTAATGAGGCGTAATGGTGTATTGCTGCGTAAGTAAATCTAATGCTTCTCTATAGGCAGCATCTAACTCATCATCAATCCAACCATAAGAGAAAAAATAGGCAGGTAATTCAGGGCTATATTCTTTTTCACCAGGAAGTTGATTCCACAAATCAAAAATCTTTTTTGATTCTTGGCTTAAAAGCTCATTAATCTGCTGAAACCCACCTTCACGATTGCTGATGCGTTCAGTTAAATTTAAAAACTCATCAAATAAAGGTTCATAAACGGTCTGCCAAAATATAGCGCCCTCAATTGACATGAATACTGCTCCAACCTCTTTTCCTTTAAGTCTGGCAAAAGTCTGAGCTTTGGTATCGTTTTCCAAAATTGCTACATAGTTTTGACTTAGCGGCAAGTAAAAAATTACTTTAGCCACCTCAACTGCCATTTGCTCTAGCCATGCCTGCGTTGAATAACATGTTCCAGGATCCGTAAAAATTATGTATCTACTCATGATTTTTTCCTTAGTAAAAAACAAGAGCGATTAGCTGTAATTACTGCACGTATGCAAGGTTTAGTCATGCGTTGTTTGTTAACAAAATCAACCCAAATCACCTTAGATTGGGATTGACATAAAAAACCACATGACAGGTCTAGTTTCAAAGACGGATGCTGTGTGATAGTTTTCATACGTACTCCTTAATAAGTGAACGGACAGGTGCGCAAACGAACCCGACACCGGTTAGGAACAATTTGCATGTGATGTTTGATCTCGCTTAAGATGGCTTTAGGCGCATCACCTACAAAGTTCTGCATCATTTCACGAGTTTTAAGACGCAAATTGGAATTACTTAATGTAGTTTGTAGCCGCTCAGCTTCTGCGCTCTCATAACAACGTAATGCGGCTCCAATGGGGTGAACACTGGACATCACATGATCAATAAATTGCTCATTGTTATTAAGCAAACGATAGGCGTTATAAAGCTCGATAAATTTAGCCTCTTGCGGTGCGGACAAGCGTAATATAAAGAAATACTCGTTTTGGATAGCCATTTGCAAACCGCCTGGTGATTTTGCGTCGGCCAAAGCAACATTGTGTAATTCATAATCGCGTACCAGCACTCTAAAATTCATGGCGCAATTTAAAAATTCAGCCAAAGGTCCTGCGATATGACCCACGGGGTAGTCGCCGCCCCAATACTGTTTATCAAATACATAAAATACTTTCATGGTGTTCTCCTGGGAATGGAGGGGCAATCCCCCTCCTAAGCTCGTGTGCGATTACTCGTGCGCGTGCGGAATGGCAACTACATCCGTAGCGGGCACATCAATCACTTGACTAGAATCCTCGGCATAGGCCAAGGGTTTTTTGAGCTTCTCAGTCAAATGCTCCCGCTGACCTTTGGATAAACCATCGCCATTAAGAATATCCTTGATCAAACTGCGAATCGACCGCTCGATTACACCCAGATCACTGGGCAAGGGTTTAGCAATTTGCGTCAAGATCTGATCTTCAAACGCACGATCAAAATCATGAGCTTGAATCAGCCGGTATTGGTTGCCTCCTAAGTGCGCTGCCATGAAATACACGAACCGCGAGCCATCGCTTTTAGCGAGCTTGTCCTGGCGATGAACAGTAATCCCGCGAGTGTACTCAATGTCAGCTTTGGAAACACAGGCCATGACACTGCAGATTTCACTAGCGAAATCCATACGCGCTGCTTGGGTACGCTTGAGGTCATCTTGGATGACTTTTTCAGCTTGAGTGGCGGTAATCTTAGAAATTCCACCGCGCTCTTTGACAAAGGCGATAAAGTTCTCAGGCTTGATGCCCTCCTCTTGCGCTACTGCCAGTACCTTCCCGTAACGTGAAGCGGTGAGCTTGTCAGCCCGAATCACATAGCGCACCAAGGTGCCCATAGCTGTAGAGGACTTATTAAGCTTGATGTTGTATTTTTCTTTCAAAAAATCACGCATCGTCTTTAAGATCGCCTCGCTGTCAGGGCTTGCCTTGATTTGGGTCGCCAAGCCATGCATATCATCAAGCAGTTTGTATGAGACATCTCGGCCTTTGAGGACAAAGTCCTGCTCATACTGAACATGAGCTTTATACAAAATATCAGCTCGATCCAATAAGAGTTGAGCAGTTGATGACAAGCTCGTTTTAGATTGCACTAAGCTCTTCTCGTCAAACTTGGGCTTGAGCAGAGACTCCAACCCCATGACAGCCTCATGGGGCATAACCTCATCAATGCTAATATTATGCTTAATCCCCTTGGCATCCAATGAAGCCATGAGCGTCTTTTTCACCTCTAAGGTGAGATTGTCTGTCGATTTAGACATACGACACATCCTTTCTGTTGCGACTCCTTCGCAGCACCATGCCCAAAGAAAAGTCACGGTGTCAGAGTAGTAATTTAGGTAAGTTGGTGCAAATAAGTTTTGTTATACTTTTTTAGGTTTATTGATTTTGTATAACATTAACTTTGGCTCAAAAAGACCTCTTTCTCGAAGTCACTCCAGATTTGGATGAAGTTCCAATTCCGACCTGGAAGCACCGTAGCTTCTACGAATTTTTGGAAATTAGTCCAAGCTATTATTTGGTTTATTTGTACAAAAATCGGAAAAAAAGTCTTTCAACAATCAAAAAAATCGAACACTACGAAAAAGTCATAGAAACTTACGACTTAATTGGTGATATTTACAATCAGAAATTTGAGGATTGGTGGCGAAATGGGGCCTACAAGTTATTTGAGCCAGCCCAGAAATTTGAAGCCTTGATAAAAATCGATTTAACTAAGTCACTTTCGTATAACCAAGACTTGCTAAAGCATGTCTATGAATCAAAAAAATCACGCTTACGGCTCATACCGGCAACATTCAAATTTGAAAAAAATAAGATTCAAGAGCTAGTACTCAGAAATAGGCGCCAATTAATCTATCTAATAATTAACAATTTTTATCAAACTATTTTTTTCCAAAACCAAACAGAAAGAAAGATTCCAAAATGGTTTTTAGCCTATTTTCGAAAAGATGAACTTCTGGGACGAACGTCAGGCAACTCGCACAGGCATATCAAAAATGCAATCGCATTTAAAACAGGTAAAACTAGCTATACAAGCGATTTCAAAAATAAAATCAAATCAAAAAATATAGCAAACAAAGATGGCTGGATTGAAAGACCCCACTTATATCCGGTAGGAATCAAGAAAACATCTACGAAAAATACTACAAAAGCCAAGCGTTATTACTCAATGTTAATGAGCAAGCATCAACGTGAAGCATTGATTCTTGCCGAAAATGCGGCACGTGGAATTTTCCCTAGCAAAGAAAAACTACTCAAAAATTATCTTAAATTTGACTTTGCTAATCTACGAAATGCGCCAGAATTTCAACTGTCACATCCCAAAAATGATTTTCTACTCACAGATTTTGAGACGATGTATCGAACTGGCTCACGTACACGAACAATTCGAAAATTTTATGACGATCAATTAATGGAAACTTTTAAAGAGCATGAACTTTTGGAACGGATTGATACTGACTTAAAGCCACTAATTGAAGAGCGATCCGATGTTTTAGCCCGAAAAAAATATCAGCAATTAAAGCAAATTGGTAAGAAATCTTCTAAACCAACTCCACAGCGTTCCTGATCATTAAAGGGTTGACGTCGATGTAGCGTTGCGTCACGGCAATACTCTTGTGCCCAGCAATTGCAGCCAACGTCCTCACCCCCACTCCTTTGTTAGCTAGTGAAGTAATCATGGAGCGTCGCCCACTATGGCTGCTAGCACCAGCCACCCCGGCATTGCGGTACATCCAAAAAAAGTGTTGCGTTAAGGTGTTGGCATTAAAACCCAAGCGTCCAGCCGTATGGAAAAAAGGCACATCGGGGTTCCGAATATGGCGTGTGGCTAGATAGCGTGCAAGTTCGTCTTGCAGTTTGCTGTTTACAAACACGGTTCTAGGCTGCCCGCCCTTGGTCTGCTGGGCACTTAAACGTATCTCCGCTTTGATGGTGCCATCGGCATTGACCACATCCCCCATGGTTAGTGCGGCGATCTCGCCCACCCTGCACGCCGCCCATAAACTCATAAAAAACATAGCGCGATTGCGCTCTTTGTACTTGCGCGTTTCTAAATACGCTAAAACCTGCTCAATTTCTACGGTGGTTAATGTCTTTGCTTGCGCCATACATGCTCCTTGGTGTGTGTTGATATGCTTAGTGTGTGCCCATTTGTGCGCTTGGTCGACCTTGATTTGCCAAGGGTTACCCATAGATCACTAGTTATTTACCAAATATGTAAAAGAGGATGCTGGTGCGCTGGCGGCGTAAGTCATTGAATTTACTATGGCACCAAAGATTCCTATACTTTTCTTTGGTGCTGCAAGATCCACGAATTTCGTGGGATTTAGACGACACAATGCCAAAGAATGCGTGGTCCTGTGCAGCAAGCCCTCAAAAACCGTCTATGTACGCAGCACTTTGCGCTCAGCCGTAGTACGTAATGACCCCCAAAAAAAAGCCCTGTGTAGGGCTTTTTTGAGGGGGATTTAGTGCAGGATTGTTACCACTTGCTGAGATCGACAGTAGTGGCTAAAAACACTGGGCGTTTGAGTCCGGGCGTTTTGCACTGCTCTACATTGAGCGTCCACTCTTCACTGATCGCATGCTGTGCATCCTCAATTTTGAGGTAAATCTCCTGGGTCTCCGGGCTATACACACAAAAGCCCCCGGCTGCACTTTTGGATTTAGTGAGCGGATCGTAGTGCGTGACCCAAGACAGCAGGATGCCCAGTTGTTCACCCAGTCCTAAGGCTTCGACTTCATTCAACGCCTGGATCTGCGCATCGGACTTGGCCGAATGCTGCCAGTAGTCGTAATGCAAGAGGTCAATCAAGTATTTTTCTTTGGGATCGCGCAGCTCCACCGAGCCTGTATAAACCGCGCGTTTGAATAAGCCCTTGCCTAATGCATTGCCGTACTTCTCATTAATAAAACCACGAATTGCGATATCACGCATGATGTTCTCCTTTTTAACGTTCTGGTTGCAAGGTGCGTGGTTGCATTGAGGTTGCCAGGCCAAAAAGCTGTTGTACTTGTGTCGTCGCATGATCCGTGCACTTGTGATGACGTGTGACTGCGTTACGCATGTCACTGATGCATGTGACTTACTTTGCGACTTACTTACGCAACTGCTTTTTTAGGCAACTCGTTGTAACGAGCAACTTGCAAAAGTATTTAGTCCGCACTAAGAAAAAGCCGCTCTTTGTGGCAAAAAATTAGGTTTTTATAGAAATTAGCCAAATTCTGGTTGTCCAACGGAGGATTCTGGGCATACTGTATGTGTTGCCCCATATAGATTTGGAGAAATCATGGCAACCAATAAACAAAATAATCCACCCAAAATAGCCTCCGCTCTAGCTCACTTGCGCTTGAGTACTGAGCGAAAACCCCGCAAACAACCCGCAGTGGTTGAACGCCGTAATAAACTAATCACGCGTTTATGGGAACAGATCCAACTTTTAAAAAGCCAGGAATCGGGTACAGAATTTATAGTCCAAAAATGGCGGACCGTGCGTGATGTAGATGGCGTAGCCAAACGACTGGCCTTGCCCAAGCGCATTAAACCCTGGTGGTTTACTAATAGCACCGGCTTACTTTGTTTGGTGATCCGCTATGGCTCCAGTACCTTAGAGCTAGCGCCTGGCAAACCCGTAATCCAAGCCCAAAATTTCAAAGATCTCTTAGCGATCTTGGAAACTATCAAACAAGCTGTGGCCGATGGGGAGCTCGATGGCCAGATCGAAAGAGCCAGTGGTGCATTAAAATTGAATTTCCAAAGAAATTGCTAAATACACAGATGAAACAATATCAAGCCACAGTGCGCACCAGCGGTATCTGGATCAAGACCATCGTGTTTGCGCAATCCGCCGATCATGCCCAGCGCCTGCTGCGTGCACAATTTGGCAGCGCTAATGTACTGGGTACGCCCACAGTTTTGAATTGATATGAAAATCGCTGAGATCACCCCTAAAAAACCACTGTCACCCGATCAGGCCAGAATCAAGAGCCTACAAGATCAGGCACGACGCGCGCGAGAGGCGGTCAAAGCGGAACGGGCAAGACAAAAGATAAGAAATGGACAAAAGCAATTAAATAATATCCGATAGCAAACGACATTGTTTTGACACTTATTCAAATAAAGAAATTGGGATTACTTCATTAAATTCATCTAACGTAATTTCAAAACCAATATCAAAGGCTTTTAGTTGATCAAAAGAGAAACCATAAATCTTATATATATATATATTAAGTTTTTGCAAAACATCATCGAAAACACGTTGATTGGAGATATTTTTGATTAATGAAAGTGAAAATCCTTTAAGGATATCGCATTGCTGAGTATTTAAATCAGGAATCGGTATTTGAGAAAGATATGGCACATCATATCTTATGTATCCGCCAGCTAAGTGAGTGCTTTCATACTTTAAAAAATACCATCTATTGATAAATCTCGAATTGATAATAGCCAATAAAACGTACAAGTCAATTTTTGAGTCATAAATTATTGTTGCTTTTCCAACATAGAAATACTCTAGGTCAATTGCTGCTTGTATTGTCTTTGTTAAGCGCCCTACAACAATTTTTCTTTTATTAAAGTTAGCTTGTATAGCTTGTGAAAAAACATCTATTGGAATGTATTCCCCAACCCAAGAAATCTTAAAACTTTTTATATCAGCAGTTTGTAAGATAGGCTTATAGAGACATTTTTCAGCTTTTTTTAATTCACTGTAAGTAATCTGAGAAATTTTTTTTCTACCATACCCACTTGCAGAAGTGCCCCACTTTAACGAAGCAATATCACTTAGTTTTTTCTTATTTTTTTCTATACCTTCTAGTATAAAAAAATCCAAATTCAAAGGGATGATCTTACTTTTAGAATTTAGGAGCAATGCATAATCTAAATTAAATGATGTTTTATCTAATTGATTTAAATTAAGACATCTATTAACTCTTATAACAGCTCTATGGTCGTTAGTTTTTTGATACTGCCAAATAACAGTATAAGTTGATGCCTCTCTAAAAACATCAATATAAGAAACATCGACAAAAAATTGTAATGACCTATCCTTAAGTAAAAAATTCCTCAGATTGAAACCATTATCAGTTGATAGAAATTGATTGGGATTAATGAAAGTAAGAATTCCATTTGGCTTCAAGAATTTATCTGATACCTCAACAAAATATTGAAATAAATTAGGTCGATTACTGGCTCTTGCAATCGGAAAAAAATCAAGTGAGGTAATTGATTTATCAATTTTGCGATAGTCTTGATACGGTGGATTCCCAATAACGATATCAAAAGAATCAATTCCATGATGTAATTCAGGATCATAAAATTCTGAAGTAGCATTTACATCAAATGGCTTATAACTTTTTAGTTGTTTAGTTTTTTTAGTATCAAATAATTGCTCTCCATGAGTAAGTTTGTGATAGTCGTTTTGTAACTTAGTTTTTTTTCTCTTATCACTTGTATTGAAATATTCATCACGAATTTTTATCAAATTATCTTTTAAATACTGATCCTCAAATAAGTTATGCTGTCTGGATTCATCGAGTGGTATCAATGCATTTGCACATGTAAATTTAAATTCTAGATTCGGTAATGGTGTTACAAGATCGGTATCAGAAATATCAACAATAATTGACAGCCAGGCTCTCAGCCTACATATTTCAATGGCAGTTTGTTCTACATCAACTCCGTAAAGTGATCTTGATAATATTTCTCTTTTTAATTTTGAAATATTTTTTTCATATTTGGGATCAAGACGAGTTAAAACCTTAATTAAAAGATGAAGCATTCCCATTGGAAAAGCTCCTGATCCTACTGCCGGGTCTAAAACAGTTAAAAAATTATTGTCAGAATCACCTAATATTGATTCAATTATTTTCGTAGAATAAGGTTTCCAATCTCTTCTTTTATTTTGATCTTGATCTCTAAATAATGATTCGGGTAAATTTACTAGCTCATCTAAACGACGATCGCGATCCGGTGTATACGGCACTCTATTTCTCAAAAACTCAATTAATGCTTGACTACACATATAACTTACCACTTCTCTAGGCGTATAAAAAGCACCGGTTGATTTCTTCCTTGTATTTCCAGTTACCTCGTCAATATGTTCTGCTAGTAATGTTTCAAAAACTCGCCCTAACATTTCGGGATCTATTGCAACATGTTGATATTCTGGACTACTTTCATCAACTGTAAAATTATATTTGCTTAAAGTTAAATAAAGATTGTTAAAAAATCCATTCGGTATGGAAATTTTTTCATCTTGATAATGATCGCTCTCGCTAAAGTCAAATAAGCCACCATTTAAGTATGGCGTGTGATCATCCTTAGTTTCACGATCATTTTTTTCGCGATTTAAAATTTCAAAAAAAAGTACTTCAAGCTTACTCTTATAGTACTCAGTTTGGTTACTTGGACTTTCTATTGTGAAATAGTTATGAGAGTCATTAATAAAATTTTTCTTGCGTAAGAACCATACAAAAAGTAATCTACCAATTAGTCTCGTTGTAAATGCTACAGAATGTTTTTTTCCAATTAACGGGTTAAGATGTGATACAAGAATACTGTAGCTTTCTACTAATTCTAGGTAGAATTTTTTACTTACTGGTTCAAAGTTAAAGCTTTCCCATAGACTATTGTGTAACTTATTTTTTAAATCATTTAATTCAGCTTGCTCATTAAAATTGAAGTTAATCCATTCACTCAGAATTTCATATTGAGTATGTGTCAAATGATCTTTTAATTCGAGTAATCTTATTTTGTATCTATTTGACAAAACAATAATAAGCCGATCGCACTCCTCTGGCACTACAAAATCTATACTAATATTTTTATAATCGTTAGTCTCTGAGTCTTCAAAATTTGGCGTTATACCTATCAACCAGGATAGGTTTGTTTTACTTGCTTTCTTAATCCAAAATAATTTCAAATCGATTAAATCTGCATGGTCATTTGGAATCTCATAGGCTGCTGCCTGTCGTCCAAAACCTGGAGCAAGCATGAATCTTGAAAGTTCAGCATCAATTCTCGGAACATTTAAAAGAAAACGGTCAGATACTTTAATGCCCAATAGATTGACTATTTCGGCAATTATCTTTTCAGCTACATCAATTGATTTGTCTTGCCCAAGTTGGTTTAGTAGCAGATCAAGGGTAGGTCTGAAATCTACATTACTCATTAATTATTTGTTATCCTTAGCAAATCCAAAGATAGGCTCCACAGCCATAACTTTAACTTGTTCTACGTTTTCAGGTGGCAAAAGTTCTTTAATCTTAAGTAAGATCTCATCAACCTTCGATCTTTGGCCATTTTTTATGACCTCTCTAATTTCTTTGGTAAATTTCCTTGCAACTCGACCTTGAAAAACATTTCGAGTTGTTAGTAATTTTTCAAGCCTTTGTCGATCTGAGGCATCCCACCCAGCTATTCTTGCCTCCTCAAGCGTTGAATTCTGTGATGGGGTTAAGCGTTGTGGATCTCGCTCATAGCGCGTAATTTGTGGACCATTTTTGACCACATATGAAAATTGTGCTGATTTGTCTAGAGAAATACGATCTTTTATTCTTTTTTTATTATTTGATCTCAAGAGCTGAAGGGCCTCGCCTGTTAGCAATGTATCAATAGCACTAGCTTTTGAGTTATTACAATAAAAAGTAAATAAATCTTTTCCGTTTGAAAATAAAGATTTAGTAAAAATAATAGTATCAGGAACCGAGAGAACTTTTGAATCATCAATAATTCCCCATTTACCAGTAGGAATTTTGTTCACAATACTTAATTGCTCTGGTGTTGAGTTTTCATAAAAATCTTTCAAATCAGTTATGTATTGATCATCAGTAAATACATCGGCTTCCTTTTCCAACCTCAAATATTCCTCTGTAGCAAGACTGCTGTCTTGGTTATAAATTCCCTTGTAATCAATTGGATTTATTTCTTCTCCCAAGACCGATGAGTCACTGCCAATGGTTGCCTGAATGAGGCTAATCTTATCTTCGAGCTTACTAACCAAGCCCAAGAACTGTTCCAGCTCTTTATGCGGAACGATGTTAATCACTTCTATCTCTGAATATGGAGAACCTAAACGATTAATACGTCCATTTCGTTGAATCATTCTTACGGGATTCCAATGCAAATCATAATTAATTAATAAACCGCAATCTTGTAAATTTTGTCCTTCTGCCAGAACATCCGTACTAAAAAGATAGGTAAGTTCACCTTCTTTATTAACTGCATCCTGCCCATCTCTTGCTCTGGGAGAAAAACGATCAGCAGAATTCAAAGCGCTTGCTCTATCACGACCTGAGACAAAAGCGCTGTTAGTAACAGTAAAAATTGATTTATCCTGAAGCATGTCTTTCAGATAGTTGACCGTGTCTCCAAAAAAAGAAAAGATTAATATCTTTTGATGAGGGTCTTTTTTTGAAATTGACGATACTAAATTTTTAAAGGTGTCGAGCTTTTTATCTTCATTATTAAATAATTGCGCTAATTCAATGATTGAACTCAAAATCTTTAACTCTGCAGCGATATCCTCTGAAATTGCTTTTAGATTATAAGTTTCATCAGTTGCTTTAAAACCTTTTGCCTCAGCTGCTTTTAGTATCTGCTCATCCGTAACATCTAAATCCTCAATACCCTCCTCGTTAAATTCTTCAAGAATGGTATCGATATCAGATAAATTTAAAAGAATCTTCTTTTTATTAAATATTTCTTCAAATGCTTTTAAACGTCTTTGGTACTTTTGAACAGACATAAGTAACGCATAGGCTGATGACTCAAAGCGTTTTAAAAGGACTATTCGTAAAAGTCCATACATTCCCAATTGCAACTTTAAATTTTTTAGGGTCTCTTCTTTAAATTTAATTCCACTAATCTCATCTAAAGTTTTGCCATAGACTTTGTGATCATACATTGCGGTCCGATATGGCACAAATGACAAAGACAATATGTACTGATACAAACGATAAATTGCAGATTTATCACTCGTATCAAATTCTTGGGAATTCCATTCCTCTAGTTGACGCAGTGGGTGCAAAAGTTTATCCGTTGTATCTTTAATAAATTCAACTGAGGCTCTCTCTATTGGTGTGATCGCAGAAGATATATTTAGCCTACTGTAATCGCCAGAAAAAAAGTCTTTATTTGAAACTTTAATTTTTGGGAAATGATAAAAATTTCCCTTAATTTCTAGACCTTTGCCGCCTAATTCTTTTTCGATACTTTGACGAGTATTTCGGATAACAAACTCACGAAGAATAGGATCAATAACTTGTCGAGCTTCCTCGTAGATTGGTTTCATATCTACAGTTTTTTTCTTGCGATTGACGGTTATTTTTTTCTTAATGTCTAGTAATGCATCATAAAAGGAACGGGACTTAACAACCCCTTCAGAATTGCGTACATTAACCTTCAAAAGATCTTGTTCGCCACGCGTACCCAACAAAATTTGGTTGGTAAGATCGTCAATTGAATTATTCACAGGTGTTGCTGTAAGCAGCAATGTATCTGCACTCTCATTGTTAATAATCCACTCTCGTATTTGTTCAAAACGCTTACTACTATGGGTTCTTAGATTATGAGATTCATCAATAACAAATAGGCTGATTGGAAGCCACTTATCTTTTCGTTGCTCTTCTTCGATTTCGTTTCTATTTTGTAGTGAAATGACTTGAACTCCTAAGAGCCCTTCTTTGGCAATCGAATCATTCCATTGTTTTACGAGAGACTTAGGCGCTATTACAACTACTCGTCTATCCTTATACCTCTCTTGCTTTATAACGCCAATAGCTGTCACTGTTTTTCCAAGACCAACAGAATCAGCGAGCATAGCTACACCGTTTTTCGCGAGTCTATGAATTAATTGACCTACACTTCTTTTTTGAAACTCCAAAAGTGTTGTCGAGGAAAGTTTCTCCAATTCTTTATCTTCGCGTAATAAATCCCCGTACATTAGATCAAGAGTCTTGATATACATTTCGTAGGGACTAAATAACGTTTCACCATGGATGGATGTATCAATTAGCTCTTGGAACTTACCAGTCCACTCCACTGATGATTCATCATTCCATGCTTCGTCAAACCAAGATAAATGCCCATGTTCTTGTTCAGCACTAACCGGCTTGAATTGGATGATGCGATTATCGCTCTCGCTTGAATTTAGTTCGAAATTAGTCGTTAATCCGTTACGAGTAAAGTTTGATGACCCAATAATTCCAACCGCATGAACGGAACCATAGTTTCCAAAAATATAGCATTTAGCATGTAAAAATGTTTTTTTGAAAACTCGAACTTCTAGCACCCCACTTTCAATTAATTTTTTTATTCCAACTACAGTATTACTTGAATTGCTATTAATTTTTAATGCTTGAAGATCTTGAAAGATATCCATGTCAGGGAAATCTGCTTCAATTTCTTTTAACTGATGGCGAGGAATTAACAGCTCTCGACCAATTAGAAGACGAATTTTTTTGTAGTTCTTAATGTGTGGCAGCAATAACTCGGTGCCATTTAAATCCCAGTACCCGGTTGCAATTGAAAGCTCGTCATAATCTTTGCTCACCGTGATTAATGAATCAAGGAGTATTTTCCTGCGATTATCGATAATTGAAGGAATTTTTGTCATTTTTTTGGGGTAGGTTTAAGAATGAATTCTAATTCATTAACGATCTTTGTTTACAAAAACCAATCACCTGTTTCTTTCATACTTTCTTGATCTTTTGGGCATATGGGTGGGCCATACTCAAGATACCGTTTCATCATCACGATTTCATACCCACATTTGGCACACTTGGCACCAGGTCTTTTAATTCCTGCTCGTGATGCACCTCTCGATACTAAGAGTCTTGCATGAGGAAAATGCCCTAACATTTGTGCAATTTTGATTAAGTCTTGTTTTAAATACTCCCCTGCTCCAGCACTGCGCATTGGCCCTTTCATTCCGATATCTGTTGCAATCCGTTTAAA
>VFQS010002842.1_pt1 | contig 13771 bp, 18 predicted proteins | sample 3512361 | NCBI WGS metagenome assembly VFQS01 (sample SAMN10412375, study PRJNA504923) | tailings metagenome | isolation source: Relicate 1 Philex TSF3 active mining | place: Philippines
TGGTCGGCCAGAACATCCACGAAATCTCACGTCTCGGGAGCTAGCTCGAATGGTTTCCAAAACCAACGGTGGTATGCCCCCGTTTGGTCACACAACTCAACTGCGCGTGTTCGTTGACCCTGACTTGTTGCAGTACGACGAAGTGTGGGCTGCTGCGGGAACGTGGAATGACAACTTCGGTGCGGCACCAGCTGACATCGTGCGTGTTGCCGGTGGCGTCGTCACCGACCTGAAGCGCGGGTGATCTCGGGTAGCAACTCGAAATAAATGGTCACAACCAATGTCTCGTCAGTGACACGTTCGCCAGCTTTTGTCCAGTAGGCGAGGTGGCTGGTTCGAAAGTCGGCAGCATCAAGATCTCCCTCGGCTTCTGCATTCGCGAACTCATCGGGTACATCAATGAACCGCAACACCTCCGCACGGGTGACACGCAGGGTGCCGACGTGTTGGCCCTGGTTGTCGAGCATGGCGAGAAGTTCACCCACATGCTCGACTGGTTCTCCCTCGAGTTCGTACTCCGAAAGCAGTCCTGCCGTCGCCCGTTTGTTGCCGTGCAGGACCAGATTGACGAGGTTCTCTCGTGACGGTCCTGGCATACCAAACTCAATGGACCGCAATCCGTCTACTCGTGGAAACACAAGTAGCGAGGATAGGGGGAAGCAGGTCGGTCACGGAAAGGTTTCCAAAGCCAACAGTGGCGTGGTCGCTGACCTAAAGCGCATTTGATCGCGCAAGTGGGTCCGATTTAGTTTTGTCAAGTGACAAAACTATGCTGGGTGTATGCCGAGCCCACCATCATCCAGTCGCAAGAGTCGTTCAAGCTCGCTGGAAGTGCGGGAACGATTACTTAAGGAAGCTGCGGTTGAGTTTGCATCTCACGGTTTCGAGGGTGCATCCACTCGTCGCATTGCAGAGCAAGCTGGAATCTTTCAGGCACAAATTGGTTATCACGTTGGATCGAAAGATGACCTATGGCGAGCGACAGTTGATTTCCTATTCGCACGCCTTCGCGAACAACTCGACAATGCGATTACCTCGCATCCTGATGAGCCCGTTTCAGACCCCGTTGCCGCGTTCGCAAATGTCATTCGCCATCATGTGCGACATACCGCAAAACATCCCGAACTGAGCCGCATTATGTTGATGGAGGCTTCTCAGAAATCTGATCGCGTGGCGTGGTTATTGAAGAACCACGTGCGACCAACTCTTGCTGCACTTGAACTCGTGTGGAGTGATGTGCAGGCGGCCGGAAAGGGACTGCATCTAGAAGCAGGAGATGTCTTCATGATGATGATTGGTTTGTCGCCAATGCCATTTGCACAAGCGGGAATCATGCGTCCATTGCTGGGAGCTAGCCGTTGTACGCCAGAAAGTCACGCAGACATGATGATTAGGTGGATACTCCAATGATTGATCGGACCACGATTAGGGCCGTGGTTGGGAATGACCACACTGAGATTTATGAGTTGCCCTCAGACATCGTTGTTGAACGTGATGTGATGATTCCTACTTCGCAGGGGCCGCGGCTTGCTGCCAACATCTTCAAGCCATCGGTCGGCGGACCGTGGCCAGTCATTATGTGTTGCACCACGTACGGCAAAGATTTGCATCCACTTGACTACACCTTGGCAGGACGTGGCCCAGCGAATCGTTCCATCGGGCTCGACATGGGTGACATGCGCGTTAGTGATGCGACTCCATTTGAAGCAGCTGACCCCGGTTACTGGGTTCCGCACGGTTTTGTTGTTGTTCATGTTGACGCACTCGGTTCTGGAAAATCCGAGGGAGATGCTGCACTCGGGCTTGGTGATGCAGTGGTTAATGCCTTCTGCGATGCGATTGGATGGGCCGCCGACCAAGAGTGGAGCAACGGAAAAGTTGGATTAAACGGAGTGTCTTATCTCGCTGCGGTGCAATGGCGTATTGCTGCGTGTCGCCCGCGCGGCTTGGCAGCAATCGTGCCATGGGAGGGATTTACCGACGTGCTCACTGACGTGGTGTGTCACGGTGGTATTCCTGAGACAGCCTTCTTTCCCTGGTGGATGTCAGGGGAGAAGAGCGCGTCGCCTGAAGACGATGGTGGTCCGTTTTTCTCATCTGAGAAACCTGTTGTTGAACCAGGTCCACTGGCAACTTTCGTTGGACTGCCGCTCGGAGTCACGCCAAACCGTGCAGACTTTCCAGTTTCCGAAGTTGACTTTGAATCAATTGAAGTGCCTCTTCTCACCTGCGCATCGTGGTCGGCGCAAGGTCTCCATTCCCGTGGCGCGATGAACGGATTCATTCGCTCTGCGTCGAAGCACAAGCATTTGTTCACCCACGGTCGACACGAGTGGACCGTGTCAAACAGTGTTGCTTCACTCGACCACCAAAGGCTCTTTTACGAGCGGTACCTACTTGATTACGACATTTATGTGCCGGCGGTCCATCTTGAAGTGCGACACTCGCTGGAGAAGTTTGAAGTTCGGGAGGAATCTTCATTCCCCCCAGTGTCGGCGGTGGCTGTTCCTCTGTATTTGAATGCTACGAGCGGAAAACTGACCGAAGAACTTCCGGTGGAACACTCCGTCACGACTTATCACAGTGAATCTGTTGACAGTCGACTCGTCTTTCGTCATGTGTTCGCCGAGGACACTGAAATTTCGGGGCCAATGGCGTTGCGATGCTTCATGTCAATTGAAGCCGGTTTTGATCTTGACCTTTTCGTTGGTATTCGTAAATTTGACTCTCAAGGAGTTGAAGTTCAGTTCTGGAATCGTTTGTCGCGCCATGACATTGTGACGCGGGGTTGGCTACGAGCATCTCGACGACCAGAACCTGCGACCGTCGCAGATTCGCTCGTACCTCTTTGCGATTACATGCATGAGAGGCCGGTAGTCGTTGGCGATGTGATGGAACTCAATGTTGAGATTCTTCCTTCAAGCACATTTTTCGAAGCAGGGAGCTCATTGGAATTGGAACTTAGGGGGCGAGACGTCACCGAACTTCCCAATTTTCAGCATCACCGCATATTCAACTGTGGGAAACACGCTTTGTATACGGGTCCTGATCATCTATCTCGGTTGCTCGTGCCGATTGTTCCTCGCGGTTAAACCCACAGGGTTTGATATGCCAAAGTTGGCGTGCCTCCCTTTGGTCACACAACTCAACTGCGCGTGTTCGTGGACTCGGACTTGTTGCAGTACGACGAAGTGTGGGCTGCGGCGGGAACGTGGAACGACAACTTCGGTGCGTCACCTGCTGACATCATGCGTGTTGCCGGTGGTGTTATCACCGACTTGAAACGCCTCTAAGTCGGTTCAGTACGCTCGCGTCATGTTCATCGTTGTCTTTCGCTCGACCAGATCAACAGACCATTCCGACATGTATCGGGATTGGTCACAGAAGATGGAACAGTTGGTGGTTCGCCAGCCGGGCTATCAATCCCACTTCAGCTTTCGAGACAATGAAACCGGGGAAGGGGTGACTGTCTCATACTTTGAGTCTGAAGAATCAATCAGACAGTGGCATCAACATCTCGAGCACGCTAAAGCACAAGAGTTTGGTCGCACGCACTTCTACGAGGACTTCAGTGTGGAGGTCGCCGAGATCAAGCGTAAATACGATTGGCGCAAATGATGGCCATTGAAATTAGTGATGTTGGGTTTCTAAAGCCGTCAGCGGCGTGCCTCCAATTGGTCCCGCAACTCAACTGCGTGTTTTCACTGACTCGGACTTGTTGCAGTACGACGATGTGCGGGCCGCAGCAGGAACATGGAACGACAACTTCGGTGCAGCGCCGGCTGACATTGTTCATGTCGCCGGTGGCGTTGTCGCCGACCCGAAACGCGACTAGTTCGTGTCGGTAGTCGGAGAAAGATCTTTGATGATGATTTTTGACATTCTCATCATTGCCTCAACTGCGAATTTGCTGTCGTAGCCGTCGAGACCCTGAAGTGCTCGAGTCAGGGCCGTCGGAATGACTTGCCAACTCACACCCCAGCGATCCTTGCACCAACCACACATACTTTCAGTGCCGCCATTGCGGACTATAGAGTCCCACACGCGATCCACATCTTCTTGAGAATCACAAGAGATCTGAAAACTTACTGCCTCTGAATGGGGGAAGCGCGGCCCACCATTTAGCGCTGCAAAAGGTCTACCAAAAAGTTCGAATTCGACTGTCAAGACCGAACCCTCCGGTTGTTGAGCACCAGAGGGGTAGTAGGTCACATCTCCCATTTTGGAACCAGGAAAGAGTTCAACATAGAACTGTGCCGCTTCAAGGGCTTGGGTGTCGAACCAAAGATAAGTTGTGAGGCCGCCGATTGACATGCGCTCAGCCTACGGACGCATGTTCTTGCCACTTCAAGTTTCATAAACAATCGGAGGCGTGCCGCCCGTTTGGTCACAGCACTCAACTGCGCGTGTTCGTTGATCCGGACTTGTTGCAATACGACGAGATGGGGGCCGCCGCGGGAACGTGGAACGACAACTTCGGCACGGCACCCGCGGACATCGTGCGCGTTGCTGGTGGTGTGGTCACCGACGTGAAACGCGCCTGACACCAGGGGCGTACACTGGCTGTGTGGATGCCTGGAAGAACCCGAACGAAGACGAACGTGGTGTAGACGTCGGTCAGATTCGGGATCTATTGCGAATGTCTGTCGCAGAGCGGGCACACGAAATGGTACGAGTGGCGAATTTGATGGCCAGGGTCAGAGAAACAGCATTGAGAGCTCGGACCTCTGCTTCATGACGGAGTTCGACCCATTTGAGATGTGTCGAATTCTCAATGAAGAGAAAGTTGACTACGTCATACTTGGTGGATTCGCGGCAAACCTCCGTGGTTCACCTATCACGACACGTGATCTAGATGTCATTCCAGACCGCGCAATTGAGAATCTTGATCGACTTGGTCGTGCTCTCACCCGAATGAATGCAATGATTCGCATTTCCGACGAGCCTGTTCCGACCAAGATTGACGGCGCGTTTCTTGCCAACATGCCACACATGTTGAATCTAGTGACGGACTACGGAGATTTAGATCTCACGTTCACGCCAGCAGGACGAGCAGGCGATTATGCGGGCTGGAAGTCCAGTGCGACACCCGAACTTATAGACGAAGGACTCGTTGTATCAGTCGCGTCACTCGATGACATCATCGACTCCAAACGAACTGCGAATAGAGCAAAGGACCACTTGGCATTGCCATACCTTGAGTCGCTTCGCGATGAGATTCGCCGCCAGAGCGGAACATAAGTTTCCAAGATCATTATTGGCGCGCAAAATCGTTGCAAGTACGGCGATGTATACACTTCGTCTCTACTTTGGAGGAAACTAATGAAGGTTGGCTATGTGGTCTTGTACGTGACCGACGAGGTTGCATGCTTGCGATTCTGGACCGAGCAAGTTGGGATGATTGAAAAAGGTCGTCAACAGGCGGGTTCTCTTTCTGTCGTTCAAGTTGGATTCGCAGATCAAGACTTCTCCTTTGAGCTAGTTCCTCTTGCATTGATGCAAGACAATCCTGATGGGCTCGATCTTGCGTCGCCGTCCATCGCATTCCGAGTTGACGACCTCGCTGCTACCCGTGCGGCACTTGTCGCCAAAGGTGTTCAAGCGACTGAGTTGGGCGAACATTCGGGCATTCAGACTTTTGCGTTCCCTGACAACGAAGGTCGCTGGTTCGCAGTCATCAAATCCTGACACGCATCGTTCGATTCGACAGCGATGTGCCAGCAGGTAATAGAGATTTTTCGGGGTAAAAGAAATTTTGCCAATTTTTGATTGTGGAATGAGCGATCCGTAGAAATTCGCTGCTTCTTCAGCCTGAGTATCAAACCAGAGAAACGTCCTTACTGGTGAAATTGTCATGATTCACCGGCAATAAAGTGAATTGGGCGTTAGACAACGCGGCTGTGCTTGTGACGAGTCTGTCGGGCCAGTGCACCTGCAGACAGAACGAGTACCGCGCCAATAACGACAGGGTAAATGGAACTTCTGCCTGTATTAGGCAACTGTCCGTTACTTAATACAGATGGGGCCTCAGTTGAAGTTGTTGTAAGTGCATTGTTGCTGATCACTGTTGTCACAGTTGTAGCAGGGGCCACCGTTGTCGTCGTCGTGGTGGTTGTTGTAGGGGTCACCGTTGTCGTCGTTGGATAGGTGACACCGGAAGTCATAACTCGGTCGCCACTTCCACTTCCGGAGACCGCAATAAATCTTCCGCCATCGTGCGCGATGTCTACCCAATCATTGTCGGAAGCCGAAGTGCGCGATGTCCAGGTGATGCCGTCGGGGCTTGTCATGACGCGATTCCCAGTTCCAGAAATTGACACTGCAACAAAGAGGCTGTTTCCGATGGCAATGTCAGTCCAGACATTCGCTGCTGCGGCTGTGCGCGATGTCCAGGTGATGCCGTCGGGGCTTGTCATGACGCGGTTTGTGCCGCTTCCTGCGACAGCGACGAAAGTGTTGTTTCCGTATACGACGTCATACCAGGCGTTATCTTCCGGTGTGGTTTGACTCGTCCAGGTGATGCCGTCGGGGCTTGTCATGACGCGATTCCCAGTTCCGCTCGCCGCAACAGCTACAAACAAGTTGTTTCCGAAAGTGATGCTGTACCACTGAAGGCTTGCTGCAGCTGTTTGCAATGTCCAAGTGATGCCATCGGGGCTTGTCATTACTCTTCCAGTGCCGCTTCCTGCGACAGCGACGAAAGTGTTGTTGCCATAGGCGACCGACCGCCACAAAATGTCACTTGGTGTTGTGCGTGATGTCCAGGTGATGCCATCGGGGCTTGTCATGACGCGATTGCCGGTTGTTGTTCCTGAACCAGCAACAGCGACAAACAATCCATTCCCATATGTAACTGAGGTCCAGTTTTGATCAGGGACGTTCAGACTGCTTGTCCAAGTGACTCCATCTGCATGTACCGCTGACCCGAAGTATCCAAGAATCAATGTTGTGACAACGGAGACAAGAATTGAAAATGTACGTGCTCTGTGTGGTCGACGATGAGTGAGATGCATTGCGCAAGATTATCTGAAAGTAGAAGTACGTAGCAGACTTGATAACTGATATGTCCACAAGGGGATGTCTTTGTAATTGTGGGTTGAGTCCGTCAACGATTCATCTTCGTTATACAAAATGTGTAAGAACGTGTTCTGCGATTTCGTTTCCATGAGTGTCTTGAAGAAAATGTCCACCGTCAACTTCGTACCACGAGGAATGAGGAATCATTGAGTGCCACTTAAGGCCCCATTCCTTTGTGAAGACATTGTCTGCTATGCCCCACACGAAATGAACAGGCAACATTGTCTGATTGACGGTTGCAAACACTTGTTGATGTTTAACGGCGTTATCGGTGTTTGTTCCGTTTGCCGGAATAGACATCGGAAATCTTCGCGGTCCCGACACGCCTTGTTCGCCTAATCCAATGAATGGCGCGTCGTAGGCGACCTTGACAGCCAACGCTTCTTCGCTGAGGCGCGGCTCTTCACCACTCATGATTGCGAACAGGCTGTCTTGCGGAGACACACGTTGTGTTGACATGGCCATCAATGTTCCCCAATTGAACTTCTCAGGCACGTTGTCTCGGAAGATTCCGCCAGGAGAGTTTTGACTTATCCAACTCTGAATTCCAGGTGAATACTCGTACGTGTCATGGTGGAGCCACGTATTCATGATGACTAAACGACTAAAACGCTGTGGACTGTTCTGGTATTGCGACAAACCTATTGGGCCGCCCCAGTCTTGGACGATCAACGTGACATCCATGAGGTTGAGAGCGTCAATGAGGCGAGTCAAATTGTCGGCATGTCTCGTGATGGAGTACCAGTCGGGCTCGACGACTTTCGAACTTTTCCCGAATCCAATGTGGTCGGGCGCAACGCACCGAAATCCCTTCGCGAGAAAAGCCTTGATCATGTGTCGGTAGAGGTAACTCCATGTCGGCATTCCGTGCACCATCAACATCACTGGTGCATCACGAGGGCCCTCATCTATAAATGCAAGTTGTAAACCATCGAGGTCGACATAGTGAGTCTCGTATGGAAAATCGGATATTCCAGCAAAGTTTTCTGGCGGGGTAGTCAGAAAGGCGATTCCGTCCCGAGTGGTTGATTTTGTAGCCATTGGCATTTCCCATTTTGCGCTTCGTTCTCTCAGCATCGCATCTGGAGCTCAACTGACGTGAACTGGACGCGTCAATTTGAACTACACATTGAGAATGCATGGCATTCAAATTCGCTTAACCTTGCTGTATGGCAACTGTAAGTACCTACATCAATACGCCCGGCAAAACCGAAGAGGCGTTTGAGTTCTATCGTTCAGTTTTTGGTGGTGACTTCACCGATTTAATGCGCTTCAAAGATATGGACATGGGTCCAGCCAGTGAGGCACTCTCCGAGACGGATCTGAATTGCATTCTGCACATTGAGCTTCCCATTCTCGGTGGCCATGTCATTGAAGGCACAGACATGCTTGCCTCCCTCGGCCACGATTTGCGTCTTGGTAATAACTTCTCCATCAATTTGCATCCTGATTCTCGAGAAGAAGCCGATCGTCTTTATGCAGGTCTCTCGGTGGGCTCAGCAGATGCAACTGCTATGGCAGAGATGCCGTGGGGTGCATATTGGGGAAGTTTTGAAGACCGATTCGGTATTCGCTGGATGATTAACTTCCAGCACAGTTGATTGTTTCCGTGATTGCAAAAGGAGTCATCATGGCCGATGAAAAAGTAAAAGGACCTGCATCGTATTTTCCTTCCATCGAGAAGAAGTATGGAAAGCCGATTTCCCATTGGAAGTCTTTGCTGAAGAAGATGAAGACTGCGAAACATTCTGAGATGGTGGCAATGTTGAAGAACAATCATGGAATGGGCCATGGGCATGCAAATGCGATCGTTGCGCACTTCCGTGCGGAGAACAACTTATAGAAGGTTGAAATACATCGTCACAATCTCTGTGTCATCGGTAATGGTTTCACCTTCGCGTTCCCAGTACTCCCGGTGACTCTGGCGAAAGTCTGCTGCGCAGAGGTCGCCTTCTGCCTCAGCTAGAGCGAATTCATCGGGAACATCAATAAAACGAAGAACCTCGTTTCGGGTGACTTGCAGTTTCCCAGCGATGTTTCCTCGGTTATCAACCATTGCAAGGATCTCTCCAACGTGCTCAATGGGTTCATTCTCTGCTTCGTACTCACGAAGAAGTCCTGCGGTTGCTCGTTTGTCTCCGTAAAGAATGAAGTTGATCAACTTCTGGCGTGACTCGCCTCGTGTGCAGAATTCGATCGTTCGTAATCCATCAATTCTTGGGAATATGAACTGCAAGAATAGTGACATGACTTTTGAAATTCTTCCTATCGGCAAGGTGACATCGACTCGGGTAGTCGCGGAGGATGACAATTGGGACTCTGAGACGAGCACGATTGAACTGGTGTCACCGTTCGGTGAACGTGCACTCATGGGACTTACGTCATTTAGTCATTGCATCGTGGTGTACGTGTTTGACAAGGCTCAGTGGGATGAGTCGAGAATGTCGCGACACCCACGCGGAAATCAAGAGTGGCCAGAAGTGGGTATTTTTGCGCAACGTGCAAAAGACAGACCGAATCGACTTGGCGTCACCGTGTGCCGAATACTCGGCGTTGATGGATCGGTTCTTCGCGTGGCTGGCTTAGATGCGATTGACGGAACACCAGTAGTGGATATCAAGCCGTGGATGAATGAGTTTGGTCCCCGTGGACACACCCAACAACCAACATGGGCGACAGAACTCATGGCCGATTATTGGTGATCTGGCCAGACGAGAAATCAAAACTATGGCAGTGAAGTTTCGACTCGCACACGTAGGAGATATTGATCTCTTGCGTCAGTGGGATGACGACGACGCTGTCGGATATTCGGGTGGCGAGGACGACAATTACGACTGGGAGTATGAGCTTCCACGCACGGTTTCATGGCGCGAATTCTTGATTGCCGAGGTGGACGAACAGCCGATTGGAATGGTTGTTCTCATCGATGCGGCGGAAGAGGAAAGTCACTATTGGGGAGATGACGTTCCACCAAGTGCTTGGGCTATCGACATATGGATTGGCGAAGAACGGCATCGGTCTAAGGGTTTTGGAACCCAGATGATGCAGAGGTCAATTGAACGCTGCTTTAACACGCACCAAGCAAGCCTTGTTTTGATTGATCCACTTCAATCAAACACGCGAGCAATTTCGTTCTACAAGCGAATCGGGTTCACAGAACTAGGGCCCCGCCGTTTTGGGGATGACGACTGTCTCGTGATGCAGTTTCGATCACGAAACTAGGTCGGGTCGAATCGAGAGCGGAACAATGAGGCGTGAGAGAATGAGGGATATGGAGCCAACTCTTCGGCCTGCGCAGTCCGCAGATCTTTCGTCTATTTGTATGACATTTGCGCGTTCATTCTGGGATGACCCAGTGATGCGCTGGCTTTTCCCAGAGGACGATGTCTTTGCAGATGGCACAGTCATGAAGGATTTCTTTCGACGTTTGTTAGCGCACCAACGAAGCACTGTCACAAGTGACGTTGTTGCATTTGCAATGTGGATTCCGCCTGGCCGACCTGAGGTAGAAGTTGAACCAACGTCAACAGAGCCCCCGTCGGAAGCCATGTTGGAAAAGTTCATCGCACTTCGTGGTGCGTTGGAGGAGAACACTCCACACGAAGAGCATTGGTATTTGCAGATGGTGGGAACTCATCCTGATTGGCAACGAAAAGGTCTGGGTTCGCGTCTCATTGCAGAAGGCATCGAGTGGGCTCGAAAAGATGGTCTCGGTGTGTACCTAGAGACAGAAACTGCAGAGAATGTTGCCTACTACCAACACCTTGGATTTCGTGTGCGTACAGAGTGGGATGTTGCTGCAGGTGGTCCGCACATGTGGGGAATGTGGCACCCTGCTGGTTAGTGAGTAGTTAAAAGCGGTCGGGGCGCGCAACACGTGCAGGAGTAAGCCATGCAATCACGGCGTACTTCTCAAAATATTTCTCTGCCAACATGTGCAGAATGGCGTCGGCCACTTTGTCGGTCACAACGGATTCAATGCGAACACTAGGTCCGTTGAGGTCAAGAGTTGTTTTACCGGTGACTCCTTCGCCGCGAACATGGCTGGCCGAATATCCCTTAGCACCGCATCGTTTGATGTCTTCAATAAGTTTCTGTTCAACAACAGCTTCTGCAACAATGGTGATTACTTGACGTTCAGTGGTGTTCATTTGCGTCCTCAGGTCAATGCGTTCGCCATGGCGATGTAAGCGGGAATACCAATTGTGAGATTAAACGGAAATGTCACACCGAGGGATGCTGTGACATAGAGGCCAGGGCTTGCAGAAGGAAGCGCAATTCGCACAGCGGCAGGAGCGGCAATATATGAGGCGCTTCCTGCGAGCGTTGCCATGACCGCAACTCCGCCAGTAGATAGCCCAGCGGCAGTTCCTGCTATTGCACCAAGAAATCCATTAATGAGTGGGATAACGATTGCAAGCAACACAACACGAATTCCTGCTTCGGCAATGTCTCGTAAACGCTCGGCTGCAATGACGCCAAGTTCAATGAGGAACAAGGTGAGTGCGCCGGCAAACAGTCCTACGAAAAGTGGATCGGTGGGGGACAGCCGCTCGCCGCCGACAACGCCACCAATGACGAGACCTGCAACAAGCAATGCAATGCTTCGCCCGCGCACAACTTCTGCGAGCGCTTCCTTCCACGATGATTCTCCGGCAGCACCTCGTGCCATGAACAGAGCGACAATGATGCCCACAATTTCGAGAACTGCGAGAAGGCCCGCAGCGAAGCCCTCGTAGCTAATTCCCTGATTGTCCAATGTTGAGATCAGCACTGTGAACGTCACCGCGGACACAGATCCGTAGTGCGCTGCGAGTGCGGCGGAGTTAATCACATTGACTTGACCAATTAATCTCAGCAAGAAAAATGCAACGAGGGGGGTAATGACTCCCAAGATGAGTGCAGCGATGAGCGGAGCCCAAATTTCTGACAATGATGATGCGGCTAACGCTCTTCCGCCTTTGATGCCGATTGCCAGCAATAAAAACGTAGAAAGAATGGGATACAAGGATTCAGGTAGACGAACATCAAATCGCAAAAGTGTTGCGATGAGCGCCACGAGGAATGCGATAACTGGTGCAGTGAGCAGGTTGTCGGCCAGTGTCGTAGCAATCATGATGCGGTCTTACTTTTCTTGAGGAGGGGCAAGATTATTTCGTTGATGTTGTGTTGTGATTCCAACGGATGACGCAAAGGTCTGTTGAGGTCGATGTCGTAGACATTTGTACGACCCGCCTTGGTCACAGTGATGTACCCGGCATCCGACAGTTCGTGGATGATTCGATGCACCGTGCGCTCCTGAATTCCGACACGTTGCGCAACTTCGGAGAGTCGTACATCAGGCTGTTGTGCAATGCAGATGAGCACATGAGTGTGGTTAGACAGAAAAGTCCAGGAGTTCTTTGGCGGGGTAGACCGGAGGGGCATAAATACATGATATAAAAATCATGTATTGGATGACAACTTTTAATAGTCGGCATTCATATTGACTCAGGCACAATGGGGGTATGGAGATTTACGAAGTGGCCCTGCCAGGAATTGGAATCCGCTATGAATTCAACACTTCGGCGGGACGCCGTGTGGGGGTACTGGTTCATCGCGACGGTCGTCGGGAACTTCTCATCTATTGCAAAGGCGATGAAGATTCCTGTAGTGAATCACTTGACTTAGACCAAGCAGAGTCCGCAGCTCTTGTTGAATTGTTCGGTGGGACCAAGATCACTGAACGACTGAGTGATCTGAAACATGATGTGCAGGGCTTGGCAATTGAGTGGGTCACTGTCCCTGCCACATCGGCACTTGCAGGACGCTCAATTGGCGATGGACAAATTCGCACGCGAACATCTGCATCTGTGGTGGCAGTACTACGTGATGATGTCTCCATCCCCGGACCTGGACCAGAGTTTGTGTTTGAGCCTGGCGATATCGCATTAGTTACGGGAACCCACCAGGGTGTCGAGGCCGCATCGCGAATCATTGCCGGCTGATACTCGTTCATGGACATTGATCTCGCATTAATTGAACTAGGCGTCATCATGTTGACGCTTGCTGTTCTCGGTCGATTTGCAGTGCGTATTGGTCTGCCAACAATTCCTTTCTTTCTTCTCGCAGGTCTTCTGTTTGGAAATGGGGGTGCGATTCCCATCGAAGAAGCAGAGCCATTCATAGAAGTTGGTTCATCCCTCGGCGTGATATTCCTGCTGTTTCTACTTGGGCTTGAATACACACCGCATGAGCTGCGTCACAGCATGAGAAGTAATGCGCGTGCTGGAGGAATTGACCTGGTGCTCAATGTTCTGCCGGGAGTGGTGTGTGGATTGGTGTTGGGATGGGGCGCACTTGGTGCGGTAGTTCTGGGTGGGGTCACGTACATCTCATCATCAGGAATTATTGCCAAGCTCCTCACCGACTTGGGCAGATTGGGTAACAGGGAGACGCCAGTCGTGCTGTCGATTCTGGTGATTGAAGATCTTGTCATGGCGGTGTTTTTACCAGTGATTGCAATTGCACTTTCTGGCGGAAGCCTCATTGGCGGAGCAATCTCTGGCGGACTTTCGGCGTTGCTCGTTGTTTTGGTGTTGCGTTACTCCGACCGAGCCGGAACTGGAATCTCAGTCATCGTAGGTCGATCATCAAATGAACTAGCACTCATCATGTTGTTGGGACTCGCAACGCTTGTGGCGGGCATTGCCGA
>VFQS010002843.1_pt1 | contig 13768 bp, 8 predicted proteins | sample 3512361 | NCBI WGS metagenome assembly VFQS01 (sample SAMN10412375, study PRJNA504923) | tailings metagenome | isolation source: Relicate 1 Philex TSF3 active mining | place: Philippines
TATGGAATTGATTAAAGAGAAAAGAGCTAAAAGACAAGCTGAATTAGAAGGATAATTTTCTTTTAATTTTAAAAATAAAAAGTCCCGATTTAATCGGGACTTTTTTATGAATAGGTTTTTGTAATTATGGTCTTCCCATAAATTCCCCTTCACCACCATTATCTTCTCTGCGAGGTTGTCTTTCTTTTTCGTTTTTCTGTTTGTTAAAACGATAAGTAAAGGTTAACATTACTTGTCTTTGTCTCCATTGCATTTCGCTATAAGAACTCACTACATTAGCAATATTTGTTTCCATGATTCTTTTTCTAGAATTGAAAACGTCACTAACATTTAAAGAGATAGTTCCTTTGTCTTTTAAGATGTCTTTACTGAATGCTAGGTTCATTGAAGCTACTCCTAACGAACGTCCTTGAGCATTTGATTGAGGAGCATTATAAGTAGCATTAGTTTGCCAATCGATTTTATAAGGTAATGTTATTTTTGAATTAATTCTAGCAAACCAAGTGAAAGCTACATTATCAAAATTTTGTTCAACTGTATTACCAATAAAATCTACATAGCTGTAATCTCCTTTTGTTTCATTTCTGAATGCGTTGAAATTTCCGTTTAATCTCCACCATTTGTAAGGTGTGTAATTTAAATTGAATTCAAAACCAGCTCTATATTCTTTAGCTAAATTAATTGGAGTACTCAAGATTACAGGAACACCTTCAACAAATAACCCAGATTCTTTTCTAATGAATTGGAAAGAATCATTAGTTACATTAATATAAGCTGATGTATTAAAAGTTAATTTGTTCCATTTTTTTAAAAAACCTAAGTCAATAGCATCTGTTAAGGATGGATCTAAATCAGGATTCCCTTGAAATATGTTAATATTACTTGATAAAGAAGAAACCGGATTTAAGAAACGACCTCTAGGGCGGTTAATTCTTTTACTATAACTTAAACTTACAGAACTTGATTCAGAAAATTCATAATTAAATGTAGCTGATGGGAATAGATTATTGTATTTTTTTGTGTTATAATCGTTTTCAGATAATGAATTTACTTGAATGTTACTATCTTCAAATCGTATTCCAAAGAAATAAGAAAATTTATTTAATTTAGATCCATATTGTGTATAAAGTGCGTTTACATTTTCAACATATTCAAGTGTATTTGAAAAATTAGAAATATCTGGAGTAACAGAAAAATCAGTTAAATTTTTTAAAAAACTCCCTCTATAACCTGCTTCAAAACGACCATTTTTACCAATTGGTAACACATAATCTGTTTGGATTAAATTTCTTTGTTGTTTTTGTAAATTGATTGTTTCTTCTAAATCTAATGAGCTAGGATCACCAATAATTTGGTCTGAAATAGTAGCAAACTCATTTTCTCTATTTTGTGAAAAAGATAGATCGGCAGTTAATTGGTGACCATCTTTTTTAAATTTTTTCACAAAATTTGAAGCGTATTCTATACTAAATTCATCACTTCTCTGATCATTTAAACGATTTCTAGTGAAAGTAGGATTAAAAGCAGCATCAAAATTGTAGAAAAATACATTATCTGGGTTTTTACCTCTATTTTCTCTAAAAGTTAAAGCGTTAGTCCAAGTTAATGATTTAGATAAATTCAAATCAATTCCAAAATTTGCATTATAACCTTCACTTAATCTATCATTAGTTCTTCTTTCATTAATAAAACGACTAGTTGTTCCATCAGCATTAAAGTATTCAGAATCAACTAAAGTATTTCCAGGATTATTTCTGTAGTTATAACCAATATTTGAAAAAAGATTGTAAGCTTCACTTTTCTTGTTCAAACTAACACTAGTTCCATACGTTTCAGGATCTCCAGCATTAACCATAATTGACCCATTAATTCCATTTGCTTTTCCTTTTCTAAGCACAATATTAATGATACCTCCACCACCTTCAGCATCATAACGAGCAGATGGATTGGTAATTACTTCTACTTTTTCAACTGCATCTGCTGGTAAAAGTTTTAAAGCGTCTGCAATATTAATTCCAGCTAAACCTGAAGGTCTTCCATCAATTAATATTTTTACATTTTCGTTACCTCTAAAAGCAACAGTTCCTTCGGCATCTACAGTTACTGATGGTACATTATCTAACACATCACTAACGGTTCCGCCTTTCACCATCATGTCTTTACCTACGTTATAGACTCTTTTATCTAATTTAATTTCAACTGTAGATTTTTCAGCAATAACTTCAACTTCATTTAGTTGAGCAACATCTGGAGCCATTTGAATAACCCCTAAATTGGTATCTGTATTAAAGTCTTTTTGTTGAACAGTTACAGTTTTAAAAGAAATAAATTCTACTCTAACATTATATTTACCTGCTGGAACTTCAAATTTAAAAATTCCATTTTCATTTGTAATTCCTCCAGAAAGTTGTTTGGTTGTAGCATTTTCAAAAACGATAGTAGCATATTCTAAAGGAAAATCGGTTCCTTTTTCAATTACTTTTCCGGAAATGGTTACTTTTTTTGCCTCTGGGCGTTGAGCAAAAGTTGTTAAACTTAAGAATAACAAAAGTGTAGCAATAATAATTTTCTTGTTCATAAATGTTTTTTTGCAAATAAGACTGCAAAAGTAACCTTTGGTTTAGTCGTTAATTGCTAAATCTTTGTTAAAACTACTAGAGGATTTCGTTAATCTTTTCTTTGGGTCTAGCGATAACGGCTTTATTGCCATTAACAATAATTGGACGCTCAATTAACTTTGGATTTTGAATCATGGCATTTATGATATCCTCATCATCAAGTTCTTTTCCTTTGTAATTTTCTACCCAAATCGTTTCTTTGGTTCTAACTAATTCTATTGGTTTAATTTGTAATTTTTGAACTACTTCTTTAAGTTCGGATTCTGAGAAGGGTTCCTCTAAATATTTTCGGATTTCAAATGGTTGATTTAAACTTTCAATTTCGCACAAACCTTCTCTCGATTTGGTACATCTTGGATTATGGTAAATAATTATCATGATTTTCTTTTTAACAAAGAAATAAAAAATACTACTTTAGTAGCAAACAAAATTCGTTTAATATTATGTATATAGAACAATTAAAAAACAGGAAATATAATTTAGGAAGCTATATTCCAATTCCATTAGGATTAATATTATTAATGATTCTTAATTTTATATCATCTGAAGGAGTAGATACGAATGAGATGATCAAGCAGACTATCAAAATGATAGGAGTTAATTTAACTTTTGTAGTGCTTGTAGGACCACTAGCTTTTGGATTATTGATTGTTTTGTTTTGGGTTAAATTCATCCAAGGTCAATCTTTAACTAGTTTAACAACTTCACGTAATAAAATTGACTGGAAACGCTTCTTTTTCTCATTTTTCTTGTGGGGAAGTATTACTACTTTAATGATTTTAGCACTTTATTTTACCCAACCCGAGAATTTTGCATGGAATTTTAATGCGAATAAGTTTTTTACTTTTCTTGTATTAGCCATTATATTGATTCCGATGCAAACGAGTTTTGAAGAATATCTTTTTAGAGGTCACATGATGCAAGGAATTGGTTTAGCTACAAATAGTAGATTAGTTCCCTTAATTATAACATCAGTATTGTTTGGTTTAATGCACATTGCTAATCCTGAAGTTGATAAAATAGGGTACATAATTATGATTTACTATATAGGAACAGGTTTTTTCCTGGGAATTATTACCTTAATGGATGAAGGTTTAGAGTTAGCTTTAGGATTTCATGCAGCTAATAATTTGGTGGGAGCTCTATTATTAACGGCCGATTGGACGGCTTTTCAGACCAATTCTATTTTAAAAGATTTATCTGAGCCAACAGCAGGTTTTGATGTTTTAACACCAGTTTTTGTATTGTTTCCTATTTTACTTTTTATTTTTTCTAAAGTATATAAATGGAAGAATTGGAAAGAAAAATTGACAGGAAAATTAATAGTAGACAACAAAGAAATTGAATTCAATGATTCCACATTATAAAAGTATTCATAACCGCTTTAAGATTAATAATTTTCATTTAGATAAAGAAGCGCTTTATCAATTGGCATACACTTTAATTAAAGAAGGGAAAGAACACGAAAAAGATTTAGGGTCGTTTTTATTGGATTGGTTAGATGATAAAGAAACCATTCAATTAACTACATCAGGAACTACGGGAATTCCTAAAACTATAACAATTAAGAAGCAGTCAATGGTACATTCGGCTATTGCAACTGGAAATTATTTCAATTTACATCCTCAAGATAAAGCTTTATTGTGCTTACCGGCTCGTTATATTGCAGGAAAAATGATGATTGTTCGTTCTATGATGTTAGGATTAGAGTTAGATATTATGGCTCCAACCTCACATTTAGATGATTTATTACCTCATAAAAACTATGATTTTGTTGCCATTGTCCCAATTCAAGCAGAGAATAGTTTAGAGAAATTACATCAATTTAAAAAGATAATCATTGGAGGAGCAAAAGTTTCGGATGATTTAGTAAATAAGTTAAAAGATATAAAATCAGATATTTATGAGACTTATGGAATGACCGAAACCATAACTCATATTGCAGCAAAAAAGTTAGGAGAGGAGTTTTTTACAATTTTGGAACACGCTTCAATTTCAAAAGATAATAGGAACTGTTTAGTAATTGATGTTCCAAGTATTTCTGATGAAATATTGATTACCAATGATATTGTTGATATTTTGAATGATAAGCAATTCAAATGGATTGGACGATACGATAACGTAATTAATAGCGGTGGCATAAAACTATTTCCAGAACAAATTGAGGCTAAATTAGCTTCAAAAATTTCATATCGATTTTTTGTTATAGGTCAGCCTGATGAAGTTTTGGGCTCTAAAGTTGTTTTAGTTATTGAAGGTGATAAATTTGAAATAGATACTGCTATTTATGAAAGTTTAAAGAAGTTTGAAAAGCCAAAAGAAGTTCTTTTTGTTTCCAAATTTGTAGAAACGGAAACGAATAAAATTAATAGAATAAAAACATTACAAGCAATAATTCAATAAAAAAAGAAGGCTAATTGCCTTCTTGAATTCTTACAAAAAACTGATTATCATATATTTGAAAGCTCTTTTTGTTTAATTTCTTTAATTTTATTTTTTGTTCTTTTAGCGTAGGATATAATCTAATTTTTTTATCTTCAAATCCGATGTCTATTGGCATATTAAAATCTTCTATAACATTTTCCCAATAGTAATATAAATTATCGCCTTTGACTTTGTACACAAAAATAGGCATTTGATTAGTATATAAATATTGTCTAAATACAGGTGTTAAATCCATACCAGATGCTTTGTTAAAGTAATCAATTACGGTATCTGAAGTAATTATTTTCTTTTTAAAAGTTTCAGAATAATTATATAACATTGACCACCATTTTTCATCATTAGCTATAATATGTCTTAATGTATTTAAAAGTAACGAGCCTTTATAATACATATCACCAGAACCTTCATTATTTACACCATATTGTCCTATGATTGGTCTGTCATTTCTAATATTTTTTGCCTGACCATTAACATATTTCATAGCATCGTCATAGCCTTTAATACATTCAATAAATACAGTTTCAGAGTAGGTAGTAAAACCTTCATGAATCCACATATCTGCAATATCGGTACTAGTTATGCTGTTTCCAAACCATTCGTGACCTGTTTCGTGAATGGTAATATAATCAAAAAACATCCCAACACCTGTTCCCGATAAATCAAAGCCCATGTAGCCCTTTTTGTATTTGTTTCCATAGGCAACCGCGCTTTGATGTTCCATTCCTAAGTAAGGTGTTTCTACTAATTTATAACCATCTTCCCAAAACGGATAACGACCAAATTTCGACTGAAAACATTCCATCATCGGTTTTACTTCGGCAAAATGTTCACGAGCTTTTGCTTCATTTTCTCTTAAAACATAATAATCTAAATCCAAGTCGGGCATTTTGTCTTGAATGTGAACATAATCCGCAATATTAACCGTAATAGTATAATTATTAATAGGATTTTTTACTTCCCAATCCCAACGGGTATAACCATTTTTTAAATCTTGAGATCCTAAAAAGCGCCCGTTTGAAACATTCATCAATCCATTTGGAACCGCAACTTTTATCGATGCTCCGTTATCAGGTTCGTCTGTTTGAGAATCTTTTACGGGATACCATAAACTGGCACCAGTTCCTTGAACGGCTACTCCAATAAAATCTTTTCCATTAATGTCTTTTTTGAAAACAAATCCACCATCCCAAGGTGCATTTCTGGCAATTTTTGGATTTCCAGAATAATAAAATTTTAATTTATGATTTGATTTTGAAGTTAATCTTTCAGGAAAATCAACAAAAACAGCATCATTATCTCTATTATATTTTAATTTTTTCCCATTCCAAACAATAGAATCAATACTCATATTATCAAATAAATCCAATTGAATTTTTTGAGTAGGTACCATAACTTCAAAGCTAATATCATTAAAACCATTAATACTTTTTTGTTCTGGATTGATAGTGATGTTTAAATCATAACGCTTTACATCATAACATGTTCGCTCAATTCGTAAACCACCTTGAAGCGAATCACGACGGGTAAATTGAGCATTGATTTCTGAAACACTAATTAGTGCAATAACAAAAAAAAGAGATCTTTTAAAAAAACTATTTTTCATAGGGATTATTTTCAGGCCTAAATATATAAGAATGTTTTATAAAATCATAGAAAAACAATGCAGTAATTATTCATGAACTTTTTTAATCATGTAAATAGCTAATTTATTCTTACTATTAATTTTAACGAATGTATTTACAGTCTTTTATAAAATATATATTATATTGCAATTTACAATTTATTAAGGTAATGGCAATTTTTACACTTGAAAATACTGAAAATCAACTAAAAATGAACTCTGATAATTTTTTAAAACTGAAAGAAAGTTTGAAAGATTTATTAGATTTTTTTCATAAAACTTGTAATTTTTCTATCCAATTGGATATTGAAATTGAAGGGAAATCCATAATTATTTCGAAGGGAAATATTGAATTTTTATACTCAAATATGCTTTTCTATATTGAAAAAGCTAAAAGTTTAAAGACCACCCAAAGTTATTGTGAGCAACTTGAAAATCAAAATTGGAACATTGCTATTTATCCCATAATTTTAAGTGAAAATAATTGTGTTGGTACTATTTCAATAGTAACCGATGAAACTATAAAAAGAGATAATTTAGATACTATTAATTCTTCTTTAAAATTAATTCAAAATCATTTAGAATTATTTTGTAATACACACAAATTAAATAATCAATTACTAAATCAGCATAATCAATTTGAGTCTTTTATTGATAATTCAAAGGAGATTCTTTATGAATTAAATAATTTAGGTGAAATATTATATTTATCTGAAAGTTGGGAATCTGCTACAGGTTATTCCCTAGCAGAATCACTCGGAAAAGTTACTTCTGAATATTTGCATCCCGATGATATTGAAAGAGTTAGTGAATTTTTAAGTAAGTTGGTACCTAATGAAAAGTGCAATGAATCGGTAACCTATAGAATTAAACATAAAAAAGGACATTACATTTGGCATTCTTCTGATGTAAAATTAGTAGAACGAGATGGTGCTTTATTTTACTTAGGAAATTGTAGAGATGTTACCGATTTTATTCATTCAGAAGAAGAAATTACCAAACAGAAAGAGTTTTATGGAAAAATATTAGATCGATTGCCTATTGATTTGGGGGTTTGGGACAGTGAGCATCGTTATTTGTTTTTAAACCGTGAAGCCATTAAAAATGATGAATTAAGAAAGTATATTATTGGTAAAGACGATTTTCAATATGCCAAACATACAGGTAGAGATGATTCTTTTGCAAAGAGTAGACGTGAAAAATTTTTAAAAGCACTTCAAACGAAAGAAATTGTTGAATGGGAAGATCAAATTGTAGATTTAAAAGGAAATATTCGTTATTTCATTAGAAAATTCATTCCAATTTTCCACAATGATGGTCAGTTTGATATGATGACAGGCTACGGAATTGATATTACAGAAAGCAAAAGAATTAATGAAGAAATTTTAAAAAGTCGCCAATTAATTACAAATGTTATTCAAAACGCTGCTGTAGGAATTATTGTTCAAGGTCCTAATTCTGAGTTTTTAGAATATAATAAATCGGCTTGCGAAATGTTGGGATTAACCGAAGATCAAATGATTGGTAAATCTTCATTTGATCCAACTTGGAAAGTTGTTCACTTAGATGGTAATGAATTTAAAGCAGAAGAACATCCTGTTCCACAGGCTATAAAAAAATTGATTCCTATAAAAAATATAATTATGGGAGTTCACCGACCTTTAACTAATGATTTGGTTTGGTTACTTGTAGATGCAATCCCCGTTTTTGATGATAACAAACAATTGGTTTATGTAATTTGTACTTTTAATGATATTACAGCAAGAAAGAAAGCAGAAGATGCCTTAATTGAAAGTAACGAACGGTTTAAGTTTGCCAGTGAAGCCACTTCCGATGCATTATGGGATTGGAATATTATTACCAATGAAATTTTTGTTGGTGAAAGTTATGCATCGCTTTTTGGATATCAATTTAAAGATAATATTATTCCAGGTGAATTTTGTGAAAATTTAGTTCATCCCGAGGATAAGATTGCATACGAAAACTCTATCGAAATAGCATTTAATGAAAATAAACAAAAATGGTCGTACGAATATCGTTATTTAAAGAGTGATGGTACTTATGCTTTTGTGAGTGATAAAGCCATTATCATTAGAGATGGTTATGGAAATGCCATAAGAATGATTGGTGCTATGCAAGACATTACTCAAGAGAAATTGTTAAAACATGAATTACAACAAAGTGAAGAACGATTTAAAGGAGCCTTTAATAACTCTTCATTTGGTTCAGCTCTTGTTAATATTAATGGAAATTGGATAGTTGTTAATAACAGAATGACCGAAATTTTAGGTTATACCAAAGAAGAATTCAAAGAACTTACCTTTCAAGAATTTACTTATCATGAAGATCTTGAAATTGACTTAGAATATAAAAGACAGTTAGATGAAGGAATTATTTCGGCTTTTCAGTTTGAAAAACGATTTATACATAAAAATCAATCATTAGTATGGGTACATTTATCCGTATCAACCGTAAAAGATAGCCAAGGAAAAGTCCAACATTATGTTGCTCAGGTAGTGGATATTTCTGAAAGAAAAAGAATGGAGGAAGAAAATCGATTATTGATAGAAGAAAACAATCGTAATAAAGCCCAACAATTAATTGAAGCAAAAAACTGGTACCGATTATTGGCTGATAATACTATTGATTTAGTATGTCTTCACAATATAGATGCTACGTTTAAATATGTTTCACCTTCTATAAAAAATTTATTAGGCTATACACCAGAAGAATTAATAGGAAAACATCCGGCTGATTTTGTTCATCCTGAAGATTTAGAAAAATTTAAAAATCGAATAGGAAATATCATTAAAAACAATGAAAAAATTTCAGAACAAGTTCGTTTAAAAAGTAGTAAAGGGGATTATTTTTGGTTTGAAACCAATGCAACTCTTGTTTTTGAAGACAATGTACCTGTTAGTTTTCAATCAAGCACACGCGATATTACACAAAGAAAAAAAGCCGAAAAAATAATTGAGGATACTTTAATTCAAGAGCGTCAATTAAATGAATTGCGAACTAATTTAGTTTCTACAATTTCGCATGAATTTAGAACACCAATGACCACAATTCGAACAAGTGCCGAACTAATTTCTATGTATATTGAAAATAATGATTTCAAAAATGCACCTCAAGTAGAAAAAAGAATTGATACCATTACAAAAGAAATTGATAGAATTGTAGAATTAATGGATGCTGTTTTAACTATTTCAAAAGATGATGCGGATAAGACAAGTTTTAATCCAATTAGCTGTAATTTAAAAGAAATTTGTTTAGATGTAATTGAAAATAGCTTTACCCATCAAAAAGACAATAGAATTGTAGAAGTTAATGTAGAAGATTCAATTATCGATATTATGGCAGATGTTAATTTAATCAAATATACACTTTTCAACGTCTTAAATAATGCATTTAAATACTCTGTCGGATTTGGTAATGTAAAATTAAATCTTTTAAGTAAAGACAATCAAGCTATTATTGAAGTAATCGATTATGGAATTGGTATCCCAGATGAAGATCAATCTAAGTTATTTAATACTTTTTACAGAGCTAGTAATTCAAATGGTATTCAAGGTACTGGGTTAGGATTATACATCATTAAAACTTTTACAGAAAAAAATTCAGGAACTGTTAAATTAGAAAGTCAATTGGGTAAAGGAACTAAAGTCACTTTACAATTTCCATTGAAAAATATTGAATAAATCTTTTATGAAAAAAATATTAATTATTGATGATGAAGTAAACCTTAGAGAAACCATTGCCGAAATGCTCATTTATGTTGGTTTTGAAGTTGTTTTGGCTCAAGATGGCGAAGAAGGAATACAAAAAGTGGAAGAAACCAATCCAGATTTTATTATCTGTGATGTTATGATGCCAAAATTAGATGGTTATGGTTTTATGGAACATCATGTAAAATCAAAATTTGCTAACATTCCAGTAATTCTGCTTTCTGCTAAAGTAGAACTTAAAGACGAAGAATATGGCTTGAATTTAGGGGTTAAAGCGTATGTTAGAAAACCATTTACTTTTAAAGATCTGCTTGAAAAAATTAATTTATATGTTGCGTAATGCATAAAAATTAAAAATCTGCATTCACTTTAATAGTTATTTCTTTTTTAGAAATGGGATGCTCAAAAGTTAAACTTTCGGCATGTAAATGCAAACGATTGGCTTTTGAGCCAAATAAATCATCTCCTACAATGGGGGTTTTTTAATCTAATTTGTGTTAAGAATTTGCTTACTAACAAATATATTAAGTATTTTTACTTAGAAATATATTTAATATCTTATAATTTTTATGCAGTATAAAACGTTTTATTTAATAGTATTATTTGGGACTTCTTTATTAAGTGGATTCTATTTGTTATACTTATGGATGATTAGAAATAAAACTAACAATTCATTTCTAAAGGAATCCAATATAGCATTATTATTAATCTCTATTAGTTTTTTTCATAGAACATTTATATCTGCAAATAAACTTTTTGATATACAAGATTTTTCTCTTGATTACGTAGTTGTTGATAGAATGATTTCATCTGTTAGTAATTTGATATTTTTACTTAGTATTTCATATTTTCCATTATTGAATGAAGAAAATAAATTAACAAGAATAATTAAGCAAAGGGAAAAATGGTTCTCTATTGTTTTTATGTTGTTTATATTTATTGTTTCATTATTTTCATTCTTAGATAAATTTTATGAAAATTTTGAATTAACTTCAAGGATAATTATTGTTATTTTAGATGCATTAGTTTCTATTTCATGTATACTATTATTAGGTTATATAATGTCACTTTCGTTATCTGGATTTAAATTGAGTTCAGTTGTATTAAATTTTATTAAAGTTAGTTTTATCTTATTTTCAACTACCCAAATAATCTTACCATTATCAAAAATTTTACCTGATTTATTATTTCAATTTTATCCAATCTTTCTATCACTTTTTCTAATTTTTTATTTTGGTTTTGTTATATCATTTTTTATGTATTTTTTGTCACTTGAATATTTAATTTCGGCTATTCAAGTTCAAGAAGAGGGTGGAAATTATTATGAAAAATCAGAGTTTGAAGTAATTTCATTAAAATCAATAGAAATTGGATTTGAAAATAAATTAAATTCTTATTTAAAAGTTAAAGTAGAACTTTCGAACTTAAATGAGGATACAGTAATTATAAAGAACAGTAAACTTTTACACCCTTTTTTATATTGGATTTTATTTTCTGTTTCAAAAAAACACAATATTAATTTATTTAATAATGATATTTCTGTTGCTAAATATAGAATGATAGAATATTTTAATAGATATTCAAAATATAAAATCTCTCAAGAGTTATTATTTTGTAATGATAACGGAGAATATTCTTTATTAATTAATTCAGATAACATTATCATTAATGATAAAGATATTATTGTCTCAAAAAAATCATTTTCAGAAATTATTATAAAATATGCAGATTGTTTTTTATCAAAATATGATATTATATGTAATAATAAAACTAAGTTAAAGTCTGAAAAAATTAAATTTTTTAAAGAAAATCCTTTCCTTTTGATTGAGAATTTGTTAAGTTTTTAAATTCTATTTATTTAATATATTTTTTTAACTATTTGATTTTTAGGTTTTTAATTGTTACAAATTATTACATTTAATTATATCTAATTATTTTTTTTATTTTTTCTTAACTATAAAGATACATTTGATAGTCATCAAAATTTTATCTACTATGATTAAGAAAATTCTTTTTATTGTATTAATCTTTCCTCTATTTCTTTATTCACAAACATTTACTAATAACGTAACTGAACCTGCAGGATCTTGGAATGCGTCTTTAACAAAAACTATTTCTGTATCTGGATTACCACTACTTCAAAATGGTGTTTTTGAATTGAGTCAAGTTAATTTACACTTAGGTGATGATACAAATACCAGAAATTATAATTCATACAGAATTACGTTACAAAAAGGGAGTGTAATTATTGATTTAGTTGCGACAGCTGGATTTCCAAATTCTATTATCAGACAAATTAATACTAAATTCAGATATAACACTGTTCTTAGAAGATTATTTGAACATGGTGGAACTACTGAACCATTTCACATAGGTTATTATCGTTCCCAAGATGATTTCGCTGCATTTAATGGAATTGATCCTAATGGAGATTGGACCATTACAATAACAGAAACCTCTGTTTCATCAGGATGCAGATTTAATAATGTTGAATTAGTTTTTGGGACTCCACTTCAAATTAATGACCAAATATTGAATTCAACTTATGATTCATGTTCTACTCCTTTATGTTTAAGTTCAGAAGCAATTACAATTGCAACTAACAATGGATTAACTTCTCAGTTATCGGATATGTTTAATGGGAATACTACTGGCTGTAGTTGGAATGCAGCACAAAATAATTCCGCTTGGTTTAGATTTACTGCAACTCAAAGTATTGCTAAAATTACAATTTCAGGAATTTCAGGAAATATACAAATTCTTGGTATTTCTTCTGGTTTAGATAATGACATTTGTACACCAGCTGATAATATAGTCATATCTGGTGGTTGTCCAGATGATGTAATTAATGATTCTTATTTTTCTCCTCAATATCTTAATGGTTCTACCAGAAACAATCAACTTAATTTGTCGGGATTAGTTATTGGTCAAGACTATTATTTTATCGTTGATGGAACGGGTGGTGCAATTTCCCCATTTTATATAGAGATTGAAGGAGCTAATCAATCTTGTAATTGTTTTGTTGATATTCCTTTATTAAATACTTCTCCGGCTACTTGTTCTTCAGCAGGAAGCTCAACAATATCAAATTACAACGCATCGAATTCGTATACATTTACACCAGCAGGCCCAACAGTTGGAGCAGGAGGAGTAGTTTCAGGTATGGCCGTTGGAACTAGTTATACCGTAACAGCAACTAATGGTGGATGTACTTCATTAGCTTCTGCAAGCTTTAGTAATGCAGCGCAATTACCAACACCAGCTGTACCAACGATTACTTCGACACCAGAAGATTGTTCTTCAGCAGGAAGTTCAACAATATCAAATTACAACGCATCGAATACGTACACATTTAC
>VFQS010002844.1_pt1 | contig 13763 bp, 11 predicted proteins | sample 3512361 | NCBI WGS metagenome assembly VFQS01 (sample SAMN10412375, study PRJNA504923) | tailings metagenome | isolation source: Relicate 1 Philex TSF3 active mining | place: Philippines
CGTCGTGGTCATCGCGACCGTGGTCGTCGGCGCGACGGTGGTGGTCGTGGTGGTGGTCGTCGTCGTCATGTCGCTTGCACGCTGGGCGAGCACCGCTGCCGACTCCAAATACTTCACCGTGCGCACCTCGTAGCCAGTCGGCGTGAGGTGAATCTTGTCGAATGCCGTCACCTTCGAGTTGGCCTTCGCCAAGGCAGCCCAGTCGTAAATGCTCGCCAGCGGATATTCCGTGAGCACGCGCGCGAGCGTGTCGTTGAAGAGCCGCGAGCGCACGATCATGGTCGGCGACTCGACGCGGTTCACGTTGTACCACACCACGGGTATCGGGCCGATCGTGTCCATCAGCTCGCGGATGAGCACGGCGTACTCGCGGCGCTTCGAGAGGAAGTACACGTCGTTGGTGCCGAGCCCGACAATCACCGCGGTCGGCCGCACGCCGCCAGCCACGAGCTTGCGGTAGGTGTTGGTGCCCGAGTACGTGGTCGACACGATGCCGCCGATGCGCCGCGACCACCAGCCGTCGACCACCACCGACTCGAAGTTGCCGGCGGCCGACAATCGCGTTTGGGTCTTGGCGAAATAGTTGGCGCCCCAGGTGATGCTGTCGCCGAGCACGACGAGCGTGGTCTTGGGTGGTTGTGGTTTGGCGTCGTATGACGTCGCCGCGACTGGCGATTGCGCCGTAAATGACGACGCCGCCGCCAGAAGTGCCACCGCAACGATCGTTGCGGTGCGCCGCTTCGTCACGCGCTCACCGTGTAGAGCGTCGCTGTGCCTTCGAGCGCCACTGATTCGCCGCGCGGCAGGTACGCCGCCGAACCTGCCGAGAGCGAGCCGAGCCGGCCCGACGTGCACACGAGAAGCGTGTGCGCGCGATTGGCCGTGAGTGCGAACGTGCCGTGCACCTCGTGGCGCATCACCTGAAATGGTGCTGCGCATCGGTACGCGGCACTCGTGTCAGATACTCGCTCTGCAACGATCGTCGGCGTGCCGCGCTCGGCGAAGTTCGCCACCGCGAAGAATTCGTCGAGGTCGACGTGCTTCTCGGTGAATGCGGCGCGCATCACGTTGTCTGAGCTGCCCTGCACTTCGAGTGCCGTCCCGTACAGGTACGTGTGAACTTCGCCCGCATCGAGATACAACGCCTCGCCGGGGGAGAGCCGCACGTGGTGCATGAGCAGCGCCACCGCCGCACGCGGGTCGCCTCCGCCTGAATCGCCCGCGCCCGAGTCGGAATAATGCTCGAGCAGCTGGCGCATCGCTGCAGTGGGGGAGTCCACCGCGAACTTCTCGCCCCGCAACACCGCGCGCGCCGCATCGGCCGAGCCGTGTTCGCGCACATGAGCGGCAAGCCGCGTGGCACCCGCGGCTTCGCACGCTGCAATCGCATCGCGTTGCGGCACGAAACCGCACAGCGCCTCAAACTCGCTGATCGCCACCACCATCTCGGGTTTGGCGCGATCGTCGGCATACACGCGCCGCGGCGAGTCGCGCGGCACGCCGAGTGCTTCTTCGCGCGCGAAGCCGGCCGCCGCCTGCGCCGAAGAAGGATGCACCTGCAGCGACAGCGGCTGCGCTGCGGCGAGCAGCTTCACGATGAACGGCAGTTCGCCGACTTGGTCGACGAGATACGTCGGAGCCGGCAAGTGCAGGCTCTCGTCGACTTGCGCTTGCCCGCGCGGGTGCGTGCCGTACCACACCTCGGCCCACGGCCTGCCGTCGGCGGTGATTTCCATCATCGCGGGCAGCGCATAGCGGTCGCCCCATGCGTAATGTTGCACGGCTCCGCGCAGGCGCAGCATGTCGACCTATCGCGACGCGGCGATCACGTGGCGCGCCGCGTCGGCGACCGGCACTTCCGCCTTGGTGCCAGCGATGCGGTCGCGCACCTCGAACACTCCTTGCGCCACGCCTCGTCCAGCGATCACGATCATCGGCATGCCGAGCAGTTCGGCGTCTTTGAATCGCACGCCGGGGGAGACTCCGGCGCGGTCGTCGAGCAGCACGTCAAGCCCGGCGTCTGACAGTTCGGCAGCAAGTTTTTCGGCGGCAGGGCCGGTTTCGTCACCTGGCTTGCCGGCGATCACCACATGCACCTGCATCGGCGCCACGCTGCGCGGCCAGCGCAGACCCAACTCGTCGTGCGACGCTTCGGCGATCGCAGCGACCGCGCGCGAGACACCGATGCCGTACGAACCCATCGTCACGACGCGCTGCTTGCCTTTGTCGTCGAGCACCGACAGCCCGAGCACCTCGGCGTACTTGCGACCGAGTTGGAAGACGTGCCCCATCTCGATGCCGCGCTCGATTCTCATCTGCGCGCCGCACGCCGGACACGGATCATCGTCACGCACGTCCGCCACATCGGCAACGCCGTCTGAAGCAAAGTCGCGTCCGCACACCAGATTCACCACGTGTCGTCCTGCTTCGTTGGCGCCCGTCACCCACGCACTGCCAGCGACCACGCGCGGGTCGAGCAGGTAGCGAATGCCTAGCGGCTTGTCGGTGCCGAGCACCGCGGGGCCCACATAGCCCTTCACAAGCCCCGGGCGTGCGGCAAAGTCGCCGTCGCCGAACGGCTCCACCTCCGCCGGAATCACGAGTGCTTCGAGTCGCTTCATGTCGACTTCGCGGTCGCCTGGCACGCCGATGGCGAGCGGCTCGCGTCGACCGTCGGGGTGGCGCAGCATGAAGAGCACGTTCTTCAAGGTGTCGCCGGCAGTCCATGTCGCCGCGCCGCTGGCAGCCGGAGTCGCGCGCGCGAGATCAGCGCGCGAGTTGAGCCAGTCGACGAGTGTTTCAATCGTCGGCGTGCCGGGTGTGTCGACCACTTGTGCCGGCGGCGTCGACGACGCATCGATGCTTGCCGGCGCACCGATGCGCACGGCCTCGGTGTTCGCGCGGTAGTCGCACTTGGTGCACGCGACGAACGTGTCTTCGCCCGATGCACACGGCGCGAGAAACTCCTCGGACGCCGAGCCGCCCATCGCGCCCGACATCGCCTTCACGACCACTACGTCGAGCCCGAGTCGCTCGAACACTCGCACGTACGCCGCACGGTGCGCGTCGTAGCTGCGCTGCAGACCGTCGTCGTCGAGGTCGAAGCTGTACGAATCTTTCATCACGAACTCGCGTCCACGCAAGAGCCCCGCGCGCGGGCGCGCCTCGTCGCGGTACTTGGTCTGAATTTGGTACAGCCACACCGGCAGGTCTTTGTAACTCGAGTAGAGATCCTTCACCAAGAGAGCGAACATCTCTTCGTGCGTCGGGCCGAGCAGATAGTCCACGCCGCGCCGGTCTTGCAGGCGGAAGAGATTGGGCCCGTAGTCGGTCCAGCGCCCCGAGGCCTCGTAGGGCTCGCGCGGCAACAGGGCGGGGAAGTGCACTTCTTGCGCGCCGATGGCGTTCATCTCTTCGCGCACCACCTGCTCCACGCGCTGCAGCACGCGCATGCCGAGTGGCAGCCACGTATAGCCGCCGGGGGCGGCACGCCTGATGTAGCCAGCGCGCACCAGCAGTCGGTGGCTGGGCACTTCTGCTTCGGCCGGGTCGTCGCGCAAAGTGCGCACAAAGAGCGTCGACAGGCGGTGAATCACGCAAAATGAAGGTTAGTTCGCACGGCTACACTGAATCCGTCCTTTTACGTTCAGCATGAGTGCAGTTCGCAGAGGCGTGGGTCTCCACCCACGCCTTTTTTTGACTCATGTTTCGGACGCGAAGGGGCGGAAACAGAACAACGGAATCCACATGACACAACGACACGACACCGAGAGAGGCACGACGATCACGATGAGCGCCGACACCGTCGCCGAGCGGGTGCGAGCACTTGCCGCACCGATCGTCTCTGACCTCGGCCTCGAGATCTACGACGTCGAAATCGTGTCGGGCGTGCTGCGTCTCAGCATCGACACCCCGCCAGGACGACCAGCGGGTGTGGCGCTCGAAGACATCGCACGAGTCAGTCGTCTCGTGTCGCGCGAACTCGATCACAACGACCCGATGCCCGGCCGCTACACCCTCGAGGTCACGAGCCCGGGGCTCGAGCGCCCGTTGCGCACCGCCGCGCACTTCCAGCGTGAAATCGGCAAGACCGTCAGCGTGCGACTGCATCGCGCGGTCGACGGCCGTCGCCGGCTGCAGGGCACGCTCCTTCGCGCCGACGCAGCCGGCATCGTCGTGTGCCTCGAAGACACTGGCACCGAGGCGAGCGTCGCGCACGACGACATCGAGCGCGCCCGCACCGTGTTCGTGTGGGGCTCGGGTTCCGACAAGTCGTCGGGGCGCAAGTCGTCCAAACACAAGCCGCATACTCCCGTCCGTAATGAAAGTGAGGTCACGCAATGAACCAGTCCGATATGAAAGAAGCCATCCGCATGATTGCCGCCAACCGCGGCCTGTCGGAAGACGCCCTCTTGCAGGTGCTCGTCGAGGCGCTCGCCACTGCGTACAAGAAACGCCCCAACTCCGCTGAGGAAGTCATCGTCGGCCTCAACCCCGAGACGATGGAGATCACCTTCACCGCCTATGACGTCGACGGCGACGGCAACTGGATCAACGAGCGCGACGACACCCCGAGCCGAGACGAACTCGGCCGCATCGCGGCGTCGACCTTCCGTGCCGTGCTCAGCCAGCGCATCCGCGAGGTGGAGTACCAGGGCAAGTACGACCAGTTCCGCAACAAGGAAGGCGAGATCGTCGCCGGCCGTATCCGACTGATGCCCGACCGCGGCGCCGAGCGCAAGTACCTCATCATCGACATGAGCGGCGGCGAAGGAATCATGCCGCTCTCCGAGCAGGTGCCCAACGAGCTGCGCGGCTCCACCGACGGCACGTTCAAAGTGTTCATCGTTGAAGTGCGACAAGACGACCGCGGCACGCAGGTCGTCGTCAGCCGCAGCCACCCGGGCCTCGTCTTCAAGCTCTTCCAGATGGAAGTGCCCGAGATCGTGAGCGGTCAGGTGAGCATCATGGCGATTGCCCGCGAGCCCGGTCAGCGTTGCAAAATTGCCGTGGCGTCCAACGACCCGCGTGTCGACCCGATCGGCGCGTGCGTGGGCGGGCGCGGCGACCGCGTGAAGCGCGTGGTCACCGAGTTGCGCGGCGAGAAGATCGACATCGTCACCTTCAGCGACGACAAAAAGAGCATGATCATCAACGCGATGTCGCCGGCCAAGGTGACCGACGTGAAGATCAGCGACGACGGCACGCAGGCCGACGTGATCGTGCCCGACTTCCAGTTGTCGCTCGCCATCGGTCGCGCCGGCATCAACGCCAAACTCGCCGCGCAGTTGTGCGGCTTGCGACTCGACGTGAAGAGCGAGAGTGAGGCAGCAGGCCTCACCGTGGAGAACACCCCGGCGCCCGCCGCCGACTCGGGAGCCACTGCTTGAGCAAAAATGTTCGCGTCTCGGCGCTCGCCAAAGAGCTTGGCATGGACTCCAAGGAAGTCGTCGCGCTCTGCAACTCGATCGGCATCGGCGCCACCTCGGCATCGTCGAGCATGGTCGACGCGCAAGCCGACCGCGTGCGTCGTCACGCCGAAGAAAAAGGTCTGAAGCGCGAGGCACCGCCAGAGAAGCCGAAGAAGACCAAGAAGAAAGCCGACGACGCGACCGGCGAGGCGAAGAGCGACACGAAGAGCGATGCGAAGAAGCCGCGCGCTAAGAAAGCCGCGACTGCCGAAGCGAGCACCACTGCCGCGCCTGCTGTCGCCGCACCGGCGCCTGTCGTTGCCGCACCCGTGGCCCCGACCACACCGGTGGCCCCGGCCGCATCTGCCCCCGCTGCACCTGCCCCCACTGCGCCAGCTTCGTCTCCTGCGGCCGTGTCGCCGACGCCTCCCGCACCGCCAGCAACTTCTGGTTCGCGCGTGGTGTCGTCGCGTCCCGGTCAGAGCGTCACGAGTCGACCACCGGCAGCACGGCCGTCAAGTACCGCACCTGGTTCGCCTGTGCCGCCTCCAGGCGCTACGCCGAGCGGCCCTCGTGTGGTGCCAGCTGGCGGTCGCGTGATTCCGCCGCCGCCCGGCGGCAATCGTGTTCCGCCGCCGCCCGCGCGTCGTCCGGTCGGTGACTCGCGCGGTCCGCGACCCGGTGGCGGTGCGCCGCGTTCGGGCCCGACGGGCCGCATGGGTCGTTTCTCGTCGTCGAGCCTCGGTCGCACCGCACCGCGCCCAAGTGGTGCTGGTCCGCGACCAGGTGCGCCAGGTGCGCGCCCGGGTGGCGGTCGCGGTTCGGGTTTGGGTCGCCAAATCGGCGGCCCGCAGGGTCGCGGCCCCGGTGCACGCGGCGGTGGCAACCGTCGCGGTACCCGCAAGAAGACCCGCGAGCAACGCCGCAAAGAGATGGAGAATCTGCAGTCGCTGCAGCCGACGCAATACGTCGCGAGTTCCGCACCGGTTCCGCAGGGCCCGATCGTCGTCGAGCGCGGCGCCTCGGCGCAAGACTTCGCCCCGAAGCTGAACCGCGGCGCGGTCGATGTGGTGCGCTTCTTGCTCGAGCAGGGCGAGATGGTCACCGCCACGATGTCGCTGGCCGACGAGCAGATGGAACTCTTCGCGCTCGAAGTCGGCGCCGAACTCATCCTCGTCGATCCAGGCCAGCAAGAAGAGATGGAGCTGCAGGCGCTCTTCGACGACTCCGACGACTCCGACGAAGAGCAGCAGTCGTCGCGTCCGCCGATCGTCACCATCATGGGTCACGTCGACCACGGCAAGACCACCCTGCTTGACAAGATTCGTTCGGCCAATGTGGTGGCGGGCGAGGCCGGCGGTATTACGCAGCACATCGGTGCCTACCAGGTCGTGAAGAACGACAAACTCATCACGTTCATCGACACCCCGGGTCACGCGGCGTTCAGCAAGATGCGCGCCCGCGGTGCCGGTGTCACCGACATCGTCGTGCTCGTCGTGGCCGCCGACGACGGTGTGATGCCCCAGACCGTCGAGGCGATCAGCCATGCGCGCGCCGCCGACGTGCCGATCGTGGTCGCCATCAACAAGATCGACAAAGAGAACGCCGACGTGCAGCGCACGTTGTCGGCGATCGCCGAGCAAGAGCTGATTCCCGAGGCGTGGGGCGGCGACACAATCGTGGTCGAGATGTCGGCGCAGCAGGGGTTGGGCATCGACGAATTGCTCGAGCAACTGCTCGTCGTCGCCGAAGTCGAAGAACTCACCGCCAACGCCAACGGTCGCGCGAAGGGCTTCGTGCTCGAAGCGCGCCTCGACGTGGGTCGCGGTCCGGTCGCCACGGTGCTGGTCGACAAAGGCACGCTGCGCGTCGGCGACCCGATGGTGGCTGGTGCCGCATGGGGCCGCGTGCGCGCAATCCTCAACGACCGCGGCGAACAAGTGAAGGAAGCCGGCCCGTCGTCGCCGGTGCAGGTGCTCGGTTTGTCGGCAGTGCCGCAGGCCGGCGACGAGTTCCGCGTGGCGCCCGACGATCGCACGGCGCGCACGGTCGCCGACTCGCGTTCGCAGCGCCAGCGCATGCTCGCCCAGCGCGGCGATGCGCGCACGCAAAAGGGCGTGAAGTTGGAAGACATCTTCACTCAGATCCAGGCCGGCGAGACCGCCATGCTCAACGTGCTCATCAAGGCCGACGTGCACGGCTCGCTCGAGGCAGTCACCGAGAGCCTGCGCAAGCTCGAGCGTGACGACGTGAAGGCGGCGTTCGTGCACCGCGGCGTCGGCTCGATCACCGAGAACGACATCACGCTCGCGGCTGCCACCAACGCCACGATCATCGGCTTCAACGTGCGACCCGATCGAAAAGTGCGCGACCTGGCCGAAGCCGAGCACGTCGAGATCCGCACCTACGAAGTGATTTACAAACTGATCGAAGACATCGAGAAGGCGATGAAGGGTCTCCTCGCGCCTGAGTTCGAAGAAGTGGTCACCGGCGAAGCCGAAGTGCGCGAACTCTTCCGTGCGCCGAAGGTCGGTGCGGTGGCTGGCTGCTTCGTGCGCTCGGGTGTCATCACGCGAGGCTCGAAGGTGCGTTTCTTGCGCGACGGCACCATCATCTGGAAGGGCGCCATCAACACGCTGCGTCGCTTCAAGGACGACGTCAAAGAGGTGCGCGAAGGATTCGAGTGCGGTATCTCGCTCACCGACTTCCAAGACCTGAAGCAAGGCGACATCATCGAAACTTACGACTTGCGCGAGATCGAGCGCGAGTAGGCGAGCGCGAGAGGGAGCCCGACCATGGCCGACCTGCAGTTCTATTTCGACCCGGTGTGTCCGTGGGCCTACATCACCTCGCGCTGGGTGACCGAGGTGCGTGCGCAGCGCGGCTACGACGTGTCGTGGAAGTTCATCTCGCTCTTCATGATCAACGACGAGCGCGGCTACGGCGAGGCCAACAAGGCGTGGCGCGACGGGCACTTCGCCGGTCTGCAGGCGCTGCGCGTGGCGAGTGCCGCTCGTGCTGCCGCCGGCAACGATGCCGTCGACGCGGTCTACACCGCGCTCGGCAAGGCGATCCACGTCGACAAGCGTCGCCCCGAGCAATCGGGCGGAATGCAGAACCTTCTGCGCTCGGTTCTCGGCGAAGCCGGGCTCAACGCCGATTGGGCGGCGTCGGCCGACGACGAGTTGCACGACGAAGTCATCCGCCACGAAACGAAGTTCGCACTCGAGTCGACGGGTAAAGACGTCGGAACGCCGATTCTCATCTTCCATCCCGGCACGTCTGAGCAGGCGAGTTTCTTCGGGCCCGTCATCTCCAAGATTCCGCGCGGTGCCGATGCGACGCGGTTGTGGGATGCCGTGTACACGCTGGCGACCACGTCGGGCATGGCCGAGTTGAAGCGCTCGCTGCGCGCCGCGCCGTCTTTCGACTGACCCGCCGCGCCGCGACCTACGCTGGCGGCATGCAAGTCGTTTACACCCCGCGCCACCTGCTGCACGACCCGAGCACGGAGATCGAGGCGTCGACCACGCATTCGCCGTTCGAGCACACGGGTCGTGCCGAGACCATCAAAGACGCACTCTCCGCCGATTCGCGTTTCGTCTTCGGCGCGCCGAGCGACCACGGGCTAGCGCCGATCACCGCGGTGCACGACGAGGGTCTCGTCAAGTTTCTCTCGGTCGCGTGGGCGGAGTACCAGAAAGTGGTCGGCGAGCGGCGCGAAGTGGTGCCCGACATGTTCTACCGAGACGACCTGCGCAACCGCACAGGTGCCACGACCGAGCCCGAGGCCATCACCGCGCGGCTCGGCTGGTGGTGTTTCGAGACCACCACGCCGCTCACGCAGGGCACCTACGAAGCCGCGCGCGCAGCAGTCGACACCGCGCTGACGGCCACCGACATCGTGCTCGCCGGCGAGCGCGCGGCCTACGGCTTGTGCCGGCCGCCCGGTCACCACGCCACGAGCGACCTCTACGGCGGCTACTGCTTTTTCAACAACGCGGCAATCGCCGCGCACGACATCGTGCAGCGCACCGGCGGCAAAGTCACGGTGCTCGACGTGGACTACCACCACGGCAACGGCACGCAAGAAATCTTCTACGACCGCGACGACGTGCAATATGTCTCGTTGCACGGCGACCCGCGCCGCGCCTACCCGTATTTCACGGGTTACGCCGAAGAGACGGGCAGCGGCAAGGGGCTCGGCAGCACGTTCAACGTGCCGTTGCCAAAGCGCACCGCCGACGACGCGTACATCTCTGCCTTGTCAACCTGCGCCGAGAAAATCGCTGCGTTCAAACCGACCGCACTCATCGTGTCGCTGGGTCTCGACACGTTCATCACCGACCCGATCGCCGACCTCGCCGTGACCACCGAAGGGTTCGCGCGCAGCGGGGCGTTGCTCGCACAACTCGGCTTGCCAACGATCGTGCTGCAAGAGGGTGGCTACGACGTGTCGGCGCTCGGCCGCAACGTGCACGCCTGGCTGACCGGCTTCGGCGCCTAACCGCGGCAACGAGTCGCGGCACTTAGTCGCGGCGTTGATCGCGCAGATACGCCTCGAACTGCGCCGCCAACTCGTCACCCGACGGAATCGAAGCGGCTTGTTCGTCGCGCTCGTGCGCGACGTCGTAGGCCGACTCCAACTGGCTGAGCAACTGCGCGTGCTCGGGGTTCGCCGCCACCAATGTGTCGAGGCGCTCGCGATGCGCCGCGGCTTCGGCGCGCACCGCGCTCACATCGAGTGAGACTCCACCCGTGTCGCACACCGCGCCGAGTAGAGCGACGGTGGCAGGCGGGTACGCCATGCTGGTCGCGTAGTGGGGCACTTGCGCCCAGATGCCGACGGACGGAATGCCGCGCCCGGTGAGCACGTGCTCGAGCACCGCCTCGATGCCCGCGGGCACGTCAACCGAGCTGCGCACGTAGGGCAACGAGCCGATCACGTCAGACGACGGCGAGGTGCACGACAAGTTCACTGCGCGCGTGTGCGGTGTGGCGAACGGATACGCACCGAGCCCGATCATCTTGCGCACTCCGAGTTCGCGCGACAAGTCGGCGACCACGTCGGCAAACCGATTCCACTTCGTGTCGGGCTCGTGCCCGGTGAGCAGCAGAATCTCTTTGTCGTTGATGTCGCGACCCAGCATCAGCTCGGTCGACGGCCACACCAGGCCCGTATTGATGCCCTGGCGCAGCTCCATCGTCGGACGGCGGGCGCGAAAGTCGAGGAATTCATCGGCATCAAAGGTGACGAGTGTGGTCGCGCCGGTCTCGGCCACGAGGCGCTGCATGGCGGCGTGCGCGGCGCCGCTTGCGTCGATCCACCCCTGCAACATCACGACGAGCAAGGGCGAGGAGAGCCGCGGCAGCGACGCGTAACTGTCGTGCAGTCGATACGACATCTGGCTGGTCAGTGTAGGCGCGCGAGGCAACGGTGCGCGCTGGTGACCGCCGCCTCAACCTGTGCAGCGAACGGCGCGAGATCGGCGGCACTGCGGTCGCCGAGCGCACCGCCGAGATACCGCGCGTACACGCCTTCGATGATGCACGCCAGTTTCCAGAACGCGAACGCGGTGTAAAAGTCGAGTTGCGACACGTCGCGCTTCGTCGTGCGCGCATATCGCTCGACGAGTTCGCCGCGGTTCATGAAACCCTTCACTCGGTTGCTCTGCGCCTGCCACGCCGATGCCTCGTCGTCGGGCCCGGTGTAATACGCCATCAAGAGCCCGAGGTCGGCGAGCGGGTCGCCGAGCGTGCAGATCTCCCAGTCGAGCACCGCCACGATGCGACCGTCGTCGCCGACGATGCAATTGTCGAGCCGGTAGTCGCCGTGCACGATGGTGGCGGGTCCTTGTTCGGGGATGCGCTTGGCGAGCGCGTCGTGCACCTCGTCGATGAGCGGAAGCTCGCGCGTCTTTTGCGCGTTGAATTGTGCGTACCAGCGCTTCAGTTGGCGCGCGATGTAACCCTCATGGCGCGCAAGGTCGGAGAGCCCGACCTGCTCGAGGTCGACGGCGTGAATCGCCGCCATCGTGTCGATCATCGACTCGCTCGCGGTGCGCCGCGCAGACTCGCTCAGCACGCGCTCGGCAATTGCGGCATCACGAATCACGTGGCCTTCAACGAAACCCATCACGTAGAACGGCGCGCCGTTCACTGCTGTGTCGGTGCACATCGCGAGGGCGGGCGCAACGGGCACGTCGGTGTCGCGCAGCGCGTGAATGATGCGGTGCTCGCGCCCCATGTCGTGCGCGCTCGCCAGAGTGTGCGACAGCGGCGGCCGGCGCAGCACGTATTTGGTGCCGCGCGCATCGGTGATCTTGAACGTGAGATTGGAGTGTCCGCCGGCGATCACTTCCGCGCTGAACGGGGGAGTGAACCCCGCCACGTGCTGCGCGAGCCACGGCGTGACCGTCTCGGTGTTGATACCGTCGCGAGCCGCATCGACCATGCGACGAAACTACTCGCCGTGCGCAGCGGTATCGTTAGCCGCGTGAGTTCGGTCGTCAGCGTGGTCGATGTCTCTGACGCCACCTTCCAACAAGAGGTGCTCGAGCGTTCCAAGACCGTGCCGGTCGTCGTCGATTTGTGGGCCACGTGGTGCGGCCCGTGCAAGACACTCGGACCCATATTGGAGAAAGTCGTGAAGTCGACCGGCGGCAAGGTGGTGCTCGCCAAAGTCGACGTTGACAAGAACCCGGCTATCGCGCGCGCCTTCCAGGTGCAGTCGATTCCCGCGGTGTACGCGATGAAGAACGGCCAGGTCGTCGACGGTTTCATGGGGGCGCTCCCCGAGCGCGAGGTGCGTGAGTTCGTCACCAAGCTCGCGCCCGGTTCCGAGGTCGCCGACGCCGCCACACTCATCGCGCGCGGCGACGAGGCCAGTCTGCGCGAGGCACTGAAGTTGGAGCCGACCAACGAAGACGCGGTGCTGGCACTCGCTGCGCTGCTGTTGTCGCGCGGCGCGGTGACCGACGCGCTCGAGATTCTCCAGCGCGTGCCCCAGACTCCCAAAGTTGCGGCGCTCGTCGAGCGTGCCAAGGCGATGTTCGTGCCCGACGACAACTATTCGGCGCAACTCGACGCGCTGCTTTCGCTCGTGAAAAACGACGAACAGGCGCGCGCACAGTTTCTCGCGATTCTCGAGACGATGGGGCCCGGCGACCCGCGCACCGCCGTGTATCGCCGCAAGATGACGGGGATGCTGTTCGCCTAGTCGGGCGCCACATTTCCGCCCTCGTGCACACACCCGGGCATGAGATTCATTCGCGAGTGGTACTTCTGGCTTGGTTGGCGTCGCATCGTGGCCATGGTGCTTGCAGCACCGTTGGTCGTGGCGGGGGCGTGGTGGCTCGTGCGACTGCCGCCACCGCCGGTCGAGACGATGATTCCCGTCGCACCGACCGCGCCAGTGTCGGCGGAGAGTGCGGCGAGTGATCCGCTCGACACGTTGGATGTCTTCGACCCACTCGCCCCGCTCGACACGATTGCCCCGCAAGGTGTCACGGTGCACGTGGTCGGCGCAGTCAACGAACCCGGCGTGTATCACCTTGCCGCGGGTGCGCGCGGCGACGACGCGCTTCGTGCCGCAGGCGGTGCGCGCAGCAACGCCGACTTGCGGCTCGTCAATCTGGCCGCACCCCTCGTCGACGGCGAACAACTCGTGATTCCGCGCATCGGTGAGCGACCGCCACCGACCACTGCAGCGTCACGCGGCAGATCCGGCGGCACTGGCGGCGGCGGATCGAAAGCATCCGCCGGCGACACGAGCCCAACGCGCACCACGCTGCCGCTCATCATCGACATCAACCGCGCAAACGCCGACGAGCTAGATCGCCTGCCCGGCATCGGGCCAAAGACCGCCAAGGCAATCGTCGAGCACCGCACGCGCAACGGCCCGTTCGCATCGGTCGACGACCTGCTCGCCGTGCGCGGCATCGGCCCGGCGACGCTCGCCGAGATTCGCAACTGGGTGAAGGTGTGACGCGCGCGCCGCGCGACTCAGAGCACGCCGAGAGCGAACAGCACGAATCCGCCGCCGCCACCCAGCACCATCGCCGCGGCGAGCGGCCACACGATCGAAAACCAATCGCGCCAGTCGGCGATCGCTTCGCGGGTCGCGCGGTGCGCGGCGAATTGCCCGATGGCAAACCACAGGGCGAGGCTCGCTGCGACGCCGCCGACGATTGCGCCGGTACCCGAGGCGAGCGGCACGCCGAACGCCACGAGCAACGGGCACGCGGCAACGACGAGCGCGAAGCCGACGAGACCGGTGAGTCGCCCGGGCGCCACGATCAGAATCAATCCCGCGAGCGCCGTGACCGCCGCACCGCCCGCGGCAAAGAGTCC
>VFQS010002845.1_pt1 | contig 13759 bp, 12 predicted proteins | sample 3512361 | NCBI WGS metagenome assembly VFQS01 (sample SAMN10412375, study PRJNA504923) | tailings metagenome | isolation source: Relicate 1 Philex TSF3 active mining | place: Philippines
CCAATATATTGCCAACTTGGGGCAAAGATTTTTTCTTTGGCTGCTTCCAAACAAGCCGGATCCAAATAAAAACTAGTATCAATAGTCTTCGCCCTCGCAATATTGGGATCTATAAAAAATTTGGCCATAAAGAAGCAATGAGGTCTCAAGATACAACTTTAGCCCCGATCTAAAATAGCTAAAGAACTGATTTTGAGCAGTCTATATGAATCTAAAAACCTGAGAAAATAATCATTAAAATACTAAAATATTTAGTTAATATTGCTAATAATTTTAGTTTTATGCAATTTATAGACAAAGAACCTGTAGAAGGAATGGCCACCCAACAGATTAACAAAAACTACCAGGCCAATCAAGTAGTACAAGCGAATGCCACCGGGTTTGGGGCAGCGTCGGATGATTTTATGGAAAGAGGCATTGACTTAAATGAACAACTAGTACAAAATAAACCCGCTACTTTTTTCTTTAGGGTGAATAGCGATGCGATGCTGGGCGCTGGCATTCATATAGGCGATACATTAATTGTAGACAGAAGCGTTCCTCCTAGTTCGGGCAAAGTGGTGGTGGCTATTTTGAATGGAGAATTTTTAGTGCGTCGTTTACAAATGCAAGCACATAGTGTGAGCTTGTTGCCAGAGAATAAAAAATATGGCGCTATTCATGTAGCACATTTAGAAGACTATCGTACCTGGGGTGTGGTGACTTATGTGATTCATGCTTTATAAATATGTATGCAAGGTATTGTTGATTGCAATAGTTTTTATTGCTCCTGTGAAAGATTATTTGATCCTAGATTATTGCGTAGTCCTATTGTAGTATTAAGTAATAATGATGGATGTATTGTGTCTAGATCGGATGAAGCAAAAAGCTTGGGCATTAAAATGGCCATACCTTATTTTCAAGCAAAAGAAATGATGGAGAAAAATGGTGTGGTTACCTTTTCTTCTAATTATCATTTATATGGAGACATGAGTTGGCGCGTAATGGAAACCATGAGAGCATTACTGCCAAAGGATTGTGTGGAAGTATACTCAGTAGATGAGGCTTTTATTAATTTAGATCATATTGCTCCCGAAGATTTACCATCTTATTGTACTCATCTAAAAACAACGATTGAAAATTGGACAGGCATTCCTGTATCTATTGGCGTAGCACCTAATAAAGTATTAAGTAAGGTTGCGAATAGATTGGCGAAGAAAAATAAAATAAAAACCAAGGGCGTAGTAGTACTACATAATACCCGTCTTATTCAAGCAGCATTACAACAAACTCCAGTAGAAGATATCTGGGGAATTGGATTTCAGTATGCAGAAAAATTAAAAACATACGGTATACACAATGCATATGCTTTAAGTATCAAAGACCTTAGTTGGGGCAAGCGTTTTTTGGGAGGCATTGTAGGGATTAAATTAATCAGAGAATTGAAGGGACATAAAACGCATGCGATGCAAGCACCCCGAACAGAGAAAAAAATGATTGCAACTACTAGAATGTTTGGAAGAGATGTAAGCGATTGGCAAGAAATAGAAGAAGCACTAGCTACTTATGCAACTAGGGCTGCGGAGAAATTAAGAAGACAACATAGTGCAGCAAGTGGAGTAAGTGTTTTTTTGCTAAAGAAAGCCCCTGTGAATCTGGCGTTAAGTCATTACCACCGAGGCAAGCAAGTGAATGGATATACGCTACTAGACAACCCCACTCAAATCACACCCGATATTATTAAGGCAGTGGTGGCCGTTGGTAAAAGCCTATTCGAAGAAGGAGAAATCTATAAAAAAGCGGGCGTGATTTTAAGTGATTTCGTTCCTGATACAGCCCTTCAAACGCACCTTTTCGTGCCTCCCTCCGACCCTAGGCGTAAAAAACTAATGAATGTTATAGATAATATGAACGCTGCATACAGAGGGGATGTACTTAAATTTGGCACCAGCGGCACTCAAAAAAATTGGAAAATGCGCAGCGAGAAGCGCAGTAGACGCTACACGACCAGATGGGACGAACTATGCTTGGTGAAATGAGTTCGCTGTCGTATTTTTACCCAATTTTATACCTATGAACCATCAGCTACAATCTAACGAATCCATACCGTCTAAAAAGAAGAAGATTATTGTATTAGGAAGTGGTCCTAATAGAATTGGTCAAGGGATTGAATTTGATTATTGTTGTGTACATGGATTATTGGCGGTGAAAGAATCAGGATACGAAGCCATCATGGTGAACTGTAATCCAGAAACCGTATCAACAGATTTTGACATGGCCGATAAATTATATTTCGAGCCTGTATTCTGGGAACACCTTTGGGAAATTATAGAATTAGAACAACCAGAAGGAGTCATTGTACAACTAGGTGGACAAACAGCATTAAAATTAGCGAAGCGTTTAACAGAGAGAGGCATCAAAATTATTGGGACCTCTTTTGATAGTTTAGATATTGCAGAAGATAGAGGACGCTTTAGTGATTTATTAAAAGAATTAAATATTCCTTACCCAGAATATGGAACAGCTTATACTGCCGACGAAGCCATCGAAGTAGCCAATAAAGTAGGTTACCCAGTATTGGTAAGACCTAGTTATGTAATTGGCGGACAAAGAATGCGAATTGTAATTAATGACGCGGAAGTAGAAAGCTCTGTAGTAAGTATCTTAAAACATATTCCAGATAATAAAATTTTGATTGACCATTTCTTGGATCGTTGTCAAGAAGCAGAGGTAGATGCCATCTTTGATGGTGAAACATTCCATGTAATGGGTGTGATGGAACATATTGAACCTGCGGGTATCCATAGCGGAGACAGTAATGCGGTATTACCTGCATTCAATCTTACTCCATTGGTTGTGGAAACCATGGAATTCTATAGTGAAAAAATCGCAAGAGCTTTAAATATCAGAGGATTGATTAATATTCAATTCGCCATTAAAGATGATAAAGTATACGTAATTGAAGCAAATCCAAGAGCATCAAGAACGACTCCATTTATTGCTAAAGCATACCAAATACCTTATTTGAATATTGCTACTAAAGTAATGTTAGGTGCTAATAAATTAACCGACTTTACGATGGAGAAAAAACTAGACGGTTATGCCATTAAAGAACCGGTATTTAGTTTTGAAAAATTCCCTGGAGTAAATAAAGAATTAGGACCAGAGATGAAGAGTACTGGTGAAGCTATTCGTTTCATCAAAGACCTCCGCGATCCATACTTCAGAACATTTTATAAGGAGCGTTCTATGAACTTAAGTAGATAGAAATAATTGAGCCCTTAAAAAAATTAAGGGCTCAATTATTTTCACTCATATGATTTTTTCAAGGCCCCCCATAAACGAGGGCCTTGATTTTTTATTCGAATGTGTTATTATGGATTAGTGCCATATTGATCTACTAAGTAAATAATCGCTGTCATGTTTGCAGCGCCCAATAACAACTCACGCTTATTGACATTTTCAAATACATCAGTGGTAGCATGGTGTAAATCAAAATAGCGTTGACTATCTGGAACTAGTCCAGATAAGACAATACTTGGATTGACTTTAGCCAATGGTCCAATATCTGCTCCACCACCACCTGCTGTAACTTCTGTGCCGTAAGGTTTTAAGAACTTATTCCAAGACTGAAACTTTTTAAGTTGATCTGCAGAACAAGTAATACCAAATGCTCTTGGCGTAAATCCACCAGCATCACTTTCTAAAGCAAAAATATGTTGCTCTTTGTTTTCTTTAGCTAAGTCTGCATACTTATTGCCACCACGCATACCATTTTCTTCATTTGCAAATAATACAAAACGAATAGTATGTTTAGGTTGATAATTTAACGCTTTCATGGTACGAAGTATTTCCATGGTTTGAACAATTCCTGCACCGTCATCATGTGCGCCTTCATTTACATCCCAACTATCTAAGTGACCACCAATGGTAATAATTTGATCTGGAAAATCTGTACCCTTTAATTCAGCAACCACATTGTTCTCATCCGCATCTGGCAAAAAGAAACCATAGGTTTGTATTTGTCCTCTAACAGTATTTTTCTTAGTTAATTCATATAAAGCTTTTGCATCATTAGGTCCTAAAGCAACTGCTGGAATTTTAGGATACGCTTCATCGTATTTCATTCCACCTGTATGCGGCTCATTATCTGGCGCAGTACTTAATGAATGAATCATTACCCCCACTGCTCCATACTTTGCAGCTCTACTTGCTCCGGTACTTCTATACACACCCATTTCACCATATGCTTGAAAGGTTTGCACTTTGGTTGGGTTAAACACACTATGATAGTATACGATCTTCCCTTTGATCTCGTCTTTTCTTTTTTCTAATTCATCAAAATTTGCCACAGCAATTATATCCGCTTCCACCAAGCCATTTGAACTTAATGAGTTGCCTAATGCTAAAGCAGCTAAAGGTTGATTTGTTGCAACTCCACCAATGCCAACAATAGCAGCAAAATCTTTACCCCCTCTTTGCCAATTAGGTGTTTTACATGCTTGTAAAAAAACCTTGTCTGGATTGAATGAAGCTAAATTTCTCTTACCCCAAATGGCTGCATTTTGTTGCTGAGGAGATCCAGCTAATCTACCACCAATTTTTTTGGTGAGCTCTCTAAGCAAGTCATATGCTTTACCATTGGTCATTACTTCGTCCACCATTTTCTTAATGGTTAAACTGTCTTGGTTGGTTTGAGCTTGAACTAAAATAGGCAAGCACAAAAGAGCTACAAATAAAGCACGCATAGTAAAATATTTACGTTCAAATAATAATTAAATATAATTAAACTTTATTGAATATTTAGTTGTTATTTGCATGTTCAATAGTTTTAAAATGAAGATTGGAATTGTTTGTTACCCGACATTTGGCGGAAGTGGCGTTTTAGCTACCGAGCTTGGAAAAGCTTTGGCAGAAAAAGGCCATGAGATTCATTTTATTACCTATCAACAACCAGTGAGACTAAATGGATTTCATACAAATATATTTTACCATGAAGTTCGCGTACCTACTTATCCATTATTCGATTACCCGCCTTACGAATTGGCATTAGCAAGTACTATGGTGGATGTGATATTAAATCATGATTTGGATTTAATACATGCACACTATGCTATACCACATGCTTCTGCTGCCTATACTGCTAAACAAATTGTAAAACAAAAAACCGGTAGATCTGTTCCAGTGATAACAACCTTGCATGGTACAGATATTACTTTAGTAGGCAGGGATAAAACCTATGAACCAGTAGTCACTTTCTCCATCAATGAAAGTGATGCTATCACTGCAGTATCTGCAAATTTAAAAGAAGAGACACTAAAGCATTTTGATATTCGAAAAGAAATTCTAGTGATCAATAACTTTGTAGATATACGCCGTTATGATAAAAAACCAGTAGCAGCATTTAAACAAGTCATTGCGCCTAATAACGAAAAGATTATTGTTCACGCATCTAACTTTAGAAAAATAAAAAGAATAGATGATGTAATGACCATCTTTAATGATATTCATAAGGCTTTACCTTCAAAATTGCTAATGGTGGGCGATGGTCCAGAAAGGCCAGTTGCAGAAGATTTAGCAAGGCAATATGGCATTGAAGCCGATGTGCGTTTCTTAGGAAAGCAAGAGCAAATGGAAGAAATATTAGCGGTAAGTGATATCTTCTTATTGCCATCAGAATATGAAAGTTTTGGCTTAGCGGCATTAGAAGCCATGGCAGCTAGTGCTGTAGTGATTAGTTCCAATGCAGGTGGATTAGCTGAAGTGAATATTGATGGAAAGACAGGTTATACCGCTGCTGTAGGTGATACAAAAACCATGAGCGAAAAAGCTATCGAACTATTAAAAGACGAAGTAAAATTAAAGCAGTTTAAAGCGAATGCAAAAGCGCAAGCCGCTTTATTTGATATACATCATATCATTCCTCAATACGAGGCATTGTATAGACAATACTGTAGAACAGGAGATTGTTAATTGCATTTTTAATCTTGCAATGCCTGACTAATACTTTTTTGAATTACTTGAATAGCTTCTATTAATTCATTTTTCGTAATACATAATGGTGGAGCAATTCTAATGCGATCTTCTGCAAACAAGAACCAATCCGTAATGATTCCATTTTGAATACATGTCGCTGCAATTTTTTTAGTCAATTCCAAGCTTTTAAATTGCAAAGACATCCATAATCCCATATGATTTCTGTGCACTATGGCAGGATGTACTAATTGATCCACCAATAGTTGTTCCTTCTCTTTCACTTCTTTCATCCAACCTTCTTGTAACAATACTTGTAACGCTGCATGACCTGCTGCACAACTCACAGGATTGCCACCAAATGTGGTGATATGTCCTAGCACAGGAGCATAGGTTAAACATTGCATCATTTTAAAACTACTAATAAATGCTCCCAGAGGCAAACCACCTCCTAAAGCTTTGCCTATCAATAATACATCAGGCACTATGCCATATTGTTCGAAGGCAAATAAGCTACCCGTTCTTCCAAATCCGGATTGTATTTCATCCACGATTAATAAAGCACAAACTGAAGCACATTTTTTTTGTAAGGCAATGATCCATTCTTTATTTGCAGGAGTAACACCAGTTTCTGCTTGTACCAATTCTACTAATACACCTGCAACACTATGATCAATTAAATCTAAATCCTCAAAATGATTATACCTTAATTGCAAAGTATCTGGAAGCAATGGACGATAAGCATTTTTAAAATATTCATCCCCCATCATACTTAATGCACCTTGCGTACTACCATGATACGCCCCTTTAAAAGAAACTAATTTAGTTTTACCAGTTACACGTTTTGCTAATTTCATGGCACCCTCTGCAGCTTCCGTACCACTGTTGGTAAAATAAACAGATTGTAAATTATCTGGCAATAAACTTGTTAATGTATTTGCATAAGCTACCTGAGGCGCTTGAATAAACTCTCCATACACAATAACGTGCATGTACTTTTCGGTTTGTTCTTGAATAGCTTTAATCACAGAGGGATGACTGTGTCCAATATTACAAACACTAAACCCTGCAATCATATCTACATATGCTTTAGCATTTGTATCATATATATGTATACCCTTTGCAGAAGCTACTTCTATTCCAATAGGCTTATCAGAAGTTTGTGCCAAATGTTGGAAAAAGAGTTGTCTATTGTTTATTCTTGACATTACTAGTAAATTGCAATACAAAAGTCGCATTTTTATGGCAACCATACTAGCAGTTAACGGGAAAGATCCACAATTTGGCAAAAATTGTTTTATAGCACCCAATGCCACTATTGTGGGAGAAGTGACCATGGGGGATGATTGTTCTATTTGGTTTAATGCGGTAATTCGTGGTGATGTACATTTTATTAAAATGGGCAATAAGGTAAATGTTCAAGATGGTGCCATTATTCATTGTACTTATCAAAAGCACCCTACCCATATTGGTAATAATGTCTCCATTGGTCATAACGCCATGGTACATGGTTGTACTATTCACGATAATGTGTTAATTGGAATGGGCAGTATTGTAATGGATGCTTGTGTGGTACACTCTAATTCCATTATAGCAGCAGGCGCTGTTGTATTAGAAGGAACTATTGTTGAAGAAGGTTCTATTTATGCAGGCGTCCCCGCTAAAAAAGTTAAAACAATTAGTCAGGAATTAATCCATGGAGAGATTCATAGAATCTCCAATAATTATGTACAATATGCCTCCTGGTTTTCAGAACATAATGAAGCACCTGATTCGAAATAAATAAAAATTTAATAGCCCTGATCTTCAATACCATGCCATAGGTCTACATAGCTATAAAATCTGGCCTCTGTAATTATACCCTTTTCTACCGCAGCTTTTACCGCACAACTAGGCTCATTCATATGTTGGCAATTATTAAATTGACATCCATGCATCACAGCGCGCATTTCTGGAAAATATTGAGCTAATTCTTCTTTATCCATATTCACTAAACCTAACTCACGCATACCAGGAGTATCAATAACACTTCCACCAAAAGGCAAATCATACATTTGAGCAAATGTAGTAGTGTGCATTCCTTTTCCACTCCAATCACTTACTTCTTGTGTAATAATATCTAAATCTGGAAATAAATAATTAATTAAACTTGATTTTCCTACGCCACTATGTCCACTGATTAAAGTGGTCTTATGTTTCAATAGACTTTCTAATTGTTCCAATCCTTCTTGCTGCTCTACACTAATTAAAATTACTTTATAGCCAACCGTCTCATACATGGTTTTCATTGATTCATATAAAGCCATTTCTTTTTCTCCATATAAATCAGCTTTATTAAAAACAATGATAGCGGGTATATGAAAAGATTCACATGCAATTAAAAAACGATCAATAAAACCTTGTGAAGTTTTTGGAGATTTTAATGTTGCCAAAAGAATGGACTGGTCCAAATTAGAAGCGATGATATGTTGCTGTCTTTTGTTGTGAGGAGAACGTCTTGCAACATAATTGTCTCTATCCAAAATTTCAGTAATCATAATTGCCTCCTCATCACCCCCCTCCTCTTTTTCAGCATGTACCCAATCTCCTACCGCAATTGGATTAGTAGAGGATCGATTGTCTAACTTAATAGCCCCCTTGGTACGGGCTTGATAAAACAGCCCCTCCTCGGATTTAATCGAGTACCAACTACCGGTTGATTTATAGACTCTAGCACGCATTGAATACGAAGATAACCCACAAAATCAATATCTTTGCAACATGAGTCAATTTGCCCACGATAAGGTGGTTCCTTATAGTCAAAGTAATGCTTCTAAGAAAGAGCAAGTAGCTAATATGTTTGACTCCATTGCTAAAAAATATGATTTCTTGAATAGGTTTTTAAGCCTAGGAATTGATCAAGGATGGCGTAAAAAAGCAATTGCGTATTTAAAGCAGAAGCCACTAAATCATTTATTGGATATTGCTACCGGAACAGCGGACATGGCATTAATGGCTTTTCGACAAATACAGCCTACAAAAATTACCGGCATTGATATTTCAGAAGGCATGATGCAGTATGGTAGAATTAAAATTGCAGAAAAAAATTTAACGCATTGCATTGAATTGAAAACTGGAGATAGCACAGATATTCCTTTTGAAGACGCACAATTTGACGGAGCCATGGTGGCTTTTGGTGTTCGTAATTTCGCCAATTTAGAAAAAGGATTGACCGAAATCAATAGAGTTTTACAACCAGGTAGTAGATTAGTAGTATTAGAATTTTCACAACCATCAAGTTTCTGGTTTAAACCTATTTATACATTGTATATGAAATGGATTACCCCTACAGTGGGTAAAATTTTTTCTGGAAATAAAGAAGCGTACGCTTATTTAAACGAGAGTGTAATTGCCTTCCCAGAAGGCAAAGCTTTTTTAACAGTGTTAGAAAAAGCTGGTTTCAAAAATGTACAACAAGAAAAATTAACCTTAGGCATATGCAGCATCTATATTGGAGACAAATAATTGCATCTTGCCTTTTGATTGGGCTAAGCCTTACTGGATCAGCCCAGATGACTGGCGTTAACCAACCAGATCATGATACTGAAAAATTTTGGGCTGGATTATATTTTGGAGTTATTTCCAATAAGTATCAATATACAAGAGGTACAGGATTTTTACCTAGTTCTGTAGCTACTAATCAAACCAGCACTATACAATCTGAACCTACTTTATTTTTACATGGAGGAATTCCGGTAAGTTTTAGAATATATAAAAATTTAATATTCAGAACGGGCACTTCTATCATTTTAAACAGTGATATTAACAATAATTATACCAAAAAAGGAACTAGCGGTGTTCAGGTTTTTAAAACTAGCCCCATTTTCTTTCAGGTTCCTTTTGCTTTAAAATATGAATCTGACAGATATGATGTTTTACAGTACAAAGAAGCAATGAGACATTATATTTTTGCTGGTACCACAATGAACTATGACTTTAGCAACGGATCTGTTTATTACGGAACCTCCTCTTCACCAAATCCTGCTATTATAAAGCCGCTAAATCTTACATATGACATTGGATTGGGCTTGACATTTGTTTTGAATGATTTTGTAAGAATTTCCCCTGAAATAAAATTCAGTTACGGATTGAATAATTTAATCAAACAACCATTAGCAACTGGAACCACTCCAATAACTAGTCCTTTGGGCAATGTAGATGCGCTTAAATCAAATTTTATATCATTTTCTCTAATTATTGAAAACTAAACTTAATGAGTAACTATTTAATTAAAAACGCACTTGTAGTCAATGAAGGAAAAACATTTTCAAGTGATGTTTTAATTAAAAACGGAAGAATTGAAAAAATTGCGAGCTCCATTAATGTTTCATATAAATTGGAAGAAATTGATGCGACAGGAATGTATTTAATACCTGGGGCCATAGATGATCAAGTTCATTTCAGAGAACCCGGCTTAACGCATAAGGCTAATATTTATACAGAGGCAAAAGCTGCTGCTGCAGGTGGTGTAACAAGCTTTATGGAAATGCCCAATACCAATCCTCCAGCTTTTACCCTTGAATTATTAGAAGACAAATACGCTATTGCTGCACAAAATGCATTAGCTAATTATTCTTTTTTTATGGGCACTTCTAATGAAAATTTAGAAGAGATATTAAAAATTAATAAAAAGAAAAAGGAGATTTGTGGAGTTAAAATATTCATGGGATCATCCACTGGAAATTTATTAGTGGACAACCCATTGATTTTAGAAAAGGTATTCAGCGGAACAGAATTATTGATTGCTACACATTGTGAAGAAGAGCGTTTAATAAGAAGAAATAAAGCAGCTCTTGAGTCAATTAAACCAGTATTGGAGCCCTCTGATCATCCAATCATTAGAGACGAGGAGGTTTGTTTTGAATCATCTTGGAAAGCCATTCAATTAGCACAAAAATTTGATGCTAGATTACACATACTGCATATTAGTACTGCCAAGGAATTACAATTATTCTCTAACCTAAGACCACTTGCAGATAAAAAAATCACCGCAGAAGTGTGTGTACATCATTTACATTTTACTGCAGATGATTATGCTACAAAAGGTAATTTAATTAAATGCAACCCTGCCATTAAAGCACCACACAATAAAGCGGCTTTATGGGAAGCATTATTAGATGATCGACTAGACGTGATAGCTACAGATCATGCCCCACATACTTGGGAAGAAAAACAAGAAGCTTATGCCCATGCACACGCGGGCCTACCTTTGGTTCAACACTCTGTAATGTTGATGTTGAAATATGTTAAAGAAGGGAAAATAAGCATGGAAAAAATGGTAGAAAAAATGAGTCATGCAGTTGCTACTTGTTTTCAAATCAAAGAACGAGGATATATTAGAGAAGGTTATTTTGCAGATCTAGTTTTGATAAAAGAAGCGCCCTATACCATTACCAAGGATAATATTTTATACAAATGCGCTTGGAGTCCATTGGATGGAACTCAATTCCCTTATCAGATACATAGTACTTTTGTAAATGGTCATAGAGTATTTAATGATGGTCAATTTGACGAGTCTGAAAAAGGGCAAAGACTTCAGTTTGACAGACAATAATCCCTAACTTAGGCTAATGCAAGTAGATTCTATTACTTTAAAAGACATTGGCTTATTAGATAGCGAAGCACATACTGGCATTGCAACACATTTGAATTTTTGTAAAACAAATGGTGGAACTTTCTATTTTACCAACTTATTGAGTAACCCACTGTCAAATAAAAATGCCATTGAGACCAGACAGCATACTATTCAGATATTTATTCAGCAACAGTCCTTTTTTGAAAAGCTTAAAACCACCAATGGTACTACGTTGGTAATAGATAAATTTTTTGAGACAGCATTCAAAAAAACAAGCCCTCATCCAACTATTTGGGAGACATTCTGGTATAGAATATTTCATAAAGCAGATTATTCTTTAATCAAATATTCTGTAGAGCATTTAAATACATTGATTGAAGATGCCAATCAATGGTTAATGGCATTTGAAAAAGAAAAAAGAAATCCAATTATCGAAAAATGGCACACAGCAATTGAAAAAATTTTATCGGCAGAGCAACTATTACTCGTAAGAAAAAAAGGTGATATATTAAATGCTACAACTGCTTTACAATTAAGTCACTTTTATACCTATGATTATAAAAATCAAATCAAAACCCTTCTTCATATATTTTATGAAATTGATGCTTTTAATAGTTTAGCTATAGCTCATATAAAATATGGATTTGAATTTCCAACTTGGTTAGAAGCCGAATTGCCAATTTTCAATATTGAAGCAGCATCCCATCCGCTAGTAGATAATGCTGTAAGCAACCCTTTACATTTAGATAGCCATCAAAACTTTTTATTCCTCACCGGCGCAAATATGGCCGGCAAAAGCACTTTTATTAAAACCATTGCTATTGTAATTTACTTAGCACATATAGGTATGGGCGCACCAGGCAAGAACATCCAACTAACGGTAATGGATGGGCTAATAACCAATTTGACGATTGCTGATAATATTGTAAAAGGAGAAAGCTATTTTTATAATGAGGTTCAAAGAATCAAAAACACGGTAGAAAAAATCAAAGATGGGAAAAAGTACTTTGTATTAATTGATGAACTTTTTAAAGGAACCAATATCCAAGATGCAATGAAATGTAGCACAGCAGTCATTGAAGGACTACAAAAAAGTAAAACTTGTTTATTCATTCTAAGTTCTCATTTATACGAAATAAGTAGTTCATTGACCCAATTTGAAAATATACAATTCAAATACTTTGAAACCACCGTTACAGAAAAAGACCTTGTATTTCATTACCAATTAAAAGAAGGCGTTAGTCAAGACCGGATTGGTTACTTAATTTTAGAAAGAGAAGGCGTAGTAAAAATGTTGAATAGTTTATAAAGTATTCATACGCTATTTTCTCAAAATCCTAACAGCTATATTCAAGCAAAAATGCTTGTAAAAATTAAAGGAAGTGCCTTAGTTGGCATGAATGCAATTACCATTACTGTGGAAGTGAATGTTAGTATGGGACAAGGTTACACAGTGGTTGGATTACCAGATAATGCTGTAAGAGAAAGCTTACACAGAACCGAAAGCGCCATTAAATCTAATGGCTTATTTATGCCAAGAACTAAACTATTAGTCAATCTTTCCCCAGCTGAAATAAAAAAGTCAGGTGCGGCATTTGACCTCCCCATTACCATTGGTGTTTTAGCTGCTTCGGAACAATTAGTTCATACCACCGATTTGAATGACTATATCATTATGGGAGAATTGGGATTAGATGGAAAACTCTACCCAATAAAAGGAGCTTTAGCCATGGCACAAGAAGCTAAAACGGAAAAGTACAAAGGTATCATATTACCATTGGAGAATTTTCAGGAAGCCAATTTAGTAGAAGGTATTCAAGTATACGGATTTTCTACCCTAAGCCAACTATTAGCATTTTTTGAAGATCAAAGTACCTATCAAAAACCTTTAGCTCAGACTGCTTATCATAAAAAATTAGATGCAAATCCTTTATTCATGGATATAAAAGGACAAGCTTTACTCAAAAGAGCATTGACTATTGCTTGTGCAGGGAATCATCATATGATTTTGATTGGCCCACCAGGGGCAGGAAAATCTATGTTAGCAAAAAGTATTGTATCCATTTTACCTCCCATGTCTAAGGAAGAAGCCATTGAAACCACTAAGATTCATAGCTACAATAAGCAGTATCAGTTTAATCAAGGATTAATGTATGAACGACCCTTTAGGGCACCACACCACTCTATAACGGA
>VFQS010002846.1_pt1 | contig 13752 bp, 1 predicted proteins | sample 3512361 | NCBI WGS metagenome assembly VFQS01 (sample SAMN10412375, study PRJNA504923) | tailings metagenome | isolation source: Relicate 1 Philex TSF3 active mining | place: Philippines
GCTACATAATACAGATCGACTCGTTTTTTTCCATCTATCAGCACACTGTCCGATTGTCCGTTACAATCTCCTACAGGCCGTACCATAACATCCGTTGCCCAAAATGTAGCTTCTCCAACTGGCATATTGGCCCTCCTGTCAAGCGACAAAGAAAAGCCATTAAAACACAAGGGCGTAGGGGCACTCGTATCCACCACCTGGAAAGCGAAGGGATAGCGGCGCGAAATATTTCCGCAGCCATCGCGGAGGCTGACTATCAGGGTATACTCTCCTTCTGAAAGCGATGCCGAAAAAGTCCAGAAATCAGCAGCGACGGAGGGCGTTACTCCTGCACCCCATACCGCAGGGAGGCTATCCAGGAGTATAGGGGAAGACGTGCCGGTGGCCAATTCTACCCGGTGTAAGTATAAGTGGCCACTTTGAGTTGAATCATTGCTTATTCCGTTGAGGATGGAGCAGTTGTCCTGGCCAGAGAAGCTAATTTCCACATTGGCTTGGCAATTCTCTTTGGATAGTCCGAAAGATAAGCGCTGTGAACCGGATACTACCGGAGCTGCAGTGTCGCGTATTTCGATAACTTGTGTAAATAACCAGGCCATATGCTCTCTACTCATCGCATTACCGGGACAAGGCCCGGAGGAGTTCACGTAGCTCATAAAGCGGCTCGTATCGGAGCGAGGCCCTTGTACAAGTACACTCTCGCAAGGTTCACCCATGTAGTTTTTACCATTTCCGCATCGATCTTCGTAGTAGATTTCTTCCCATCCATCGCTACCGGGTATCCCATTTAACCCGGTACCCGGGATTTGAGGATTTTCACCTCCTTTGAAGCGATCCCGGACGAGGACATTCACACCGTCCGGACCATTTCCATCCGGGTCTCGAGGTACGATAACCGCCCATTTTGCAGGTTCCCCACATTTATCGGAGAATGCACACCAGTCCGTAGCCACATACGTTCGGAATATTTTGTAACATGAAGGATTATTGATTTGCAGAGAAGAAGCCGTGTAGCGTTTATCCTGTACGGATACCGAGAGGCTACTGCAACTCTGTTCCCCACCGTCGGTAACGTTAGCGGTATCTGTCAGAACACTACAGCTTCCTATAATATCCGCAGGGAATGTCAAATTATATTCCTGACGCGGAAGGATTAGAATCGATACGAAGGGAGTAATGACCGTTTGTGTAGAAGATCCCGACTTGTTTATAAGCTTCCAGGCTACCTGAATTGAGCCGGATTCACATTGCATGTCATACTCTACCAATACAGATTTCTGAATAGCTCTACACTGTTCACCCCTCACCACCAGGATATCCGATCTCAAAATATTGGTCAACGCACGGTAGGTTGGGGTTGTTTCTGCGAATTCCCCACTGCCGGACACCTGGTCGAGGTCGGACTTTACCTCGGCGCAGAAAACGGTACGCGCTGAAGGAAGGACATACTGTAGCGGAGCTTTATCTTCCAGGATAACCCGCGAGGTACAGTAGTCACGATTTCCTGTTCTATCCTCTGTGAATATTTCCACCGATACCGTATCATAATCGCAACAGAAGAAGGATAGTCTGTCCAGAAAAGGAGTCATCAGCTGGCCATTGACTCTGTTCACTCTAAAGTATTCCCATTCTTCTGGCCGTTGGTTTTTATTTTCATCGATATAGTCCACATCAGGGTCAATTGCAGTATTTTTATTGGCATCTATAAATCCCTGAATTCGAATCCATTCTGATATACAATTTCCGACAGGCCGGCGTATTTTCGTCCAGGCTACATTTCCACAATTATCCCAACTGCCCACATGTAAATCGGCTGTAGAAACATTAGCGCGTCCGTTATAATCCAAAGATACATGGAGTTCATCTTTACATTTGACGACAGGGCCAGTCAGGTCAACCACTCGCAGGGGAACAAACACTATACTATCGCGGCCACACGCATCGAAAACACGGGCTTCTATGAAATATGAAGTATTGGTGTCGCGGGGTACAGGGATCCCAATGATATCAAAGCCGGACGTACAGTTGCCGTAAATAGATACACCGGGTTCTGCTACGAGTTTGAAGTTACCGGTTGGTTGTTCATCGAGGTTAAGGACGGGTTTTCTTGCAACCAGGCGAATGTCGAAGCACCAGGAGGTCTCCCCAATCACGGTGAGCATATCCCGTGAAAATCTCAGGTTGCCTCTGCATTCCGAACCGGTAGTACCTGTCAGCAAGAAGTCACCGGGATCATAAGTGGATGTAGGTACAGACGTAGAATGCCTGTAGAAAGGAGGAGAAGCCGGATACCCTGACCCCCTGAAGCCATCTTTGTCAAAATCTGGTACATAGACGATTGGCTTTGCTTCGTCTCCAATGATGAGAAGTTGTTCCCATTCATATCGGTTTTTTACCCAGGTTTTATTCTGGTAGCAAGAAGATGTATCCGCATTAGGTAAGGTCAGGTAATCGGGATAATCAGGAGCAGGTACTCTGCAAAAATCCTGTAGTACCCAACGTCGCAGGAGCTTACGGCCGCAACTACCGATTTCATATACATTTTCGTCACTAAAGTTAATTTCGAACAAGCATAACTCTTTTTCTTCAGTGAGATAGTGGCGTTTACCGGCTCCATCCAAGAAGTAGGGTACCGACTCCGGCAGCTTGTATTTACCTATTAGATCCGAAGGTTTCAGAGCAGTATCTCCTTTAGCCACAGAGTTATTTACGAGTACTTTACAATTTGGAAGGACAATTTTTGGCCTGGCAAAGAGGATAGTCTGGATACAGGTATCCTCATTTCCATAGGAGTCGGTAAAAAAGAAGGTGCGCAATATTTTAGCAAACATATACCCATTGGCCATACTTGCACTGCATTCCGGATAAAGAAGCAACTGATCAGATACTTTTTCAAGAAATACCTCGCCACACGAATCCACAGCCGTTGCGATACCAGTGAAGTATTCATAGGAAGGGTCTTTCCATGAGCGCTCAACGCGGAGTACTTTATCCACATCGGTACAAACAAATGGCTGCGCATTGGGAATGAATGCGGTATTTGAGGCATCCACCCTCCTATTGGCAGGGCTAATGGGGCAGGTTGGAATAGGAATCGTTTTATCTTCGAGGGTTAGTTTACCCCATGCCAGCTCACAACTCTTAACTACGTTGCGCAATTTGTAAATAAGGCGGCGCTTAAAATATTTAATACCGTCAAAAGGCAAACGGCTGCTGGAAGTCCAGATAGTCTCTCCGGTATCTTCATCCTGAATGATCATGCGGTAATAGCTTCCTTCGGGATAGCTACCAAAGCCACAGTCGGCGAATGTACCCGGTAATACCTTGTCAAGAGGTAAGAGGGATTCACATTTCGAATCCATTATCAGTTTAATATTCTGATAAGCGGCACTTACGGCTGTGCGAATCCAACAGCTATCATTTTGAATGGTTTTGTTATCCCCGTCATCATACTTGTTTTTTCTCTGTGGTTCGTATATCCGATTGCCTACACTTCCCTCAAAATCTACATTATCCCCTGCGTACGGATGAGGAATAGTACGTATGTATTTTGGATCGTCGATTTCATCGGTCAAGTCTTCGACTACAATAGCCTTTCCGAGATTGGGATTAGGCGCAGCAGGGTTTCTCGGATCGAACAGACGCAAGTCCGGAATGGCCCGTTTGGCTCCGGTATCATTTCTGAACCCGACTGCCCGCGCAGTTACCCGTCCCTGGCTATACCAACCTTTCGGGGTATTTGCGTTGAAGGTCATTTCCTTCCGGCTATCCACTTCAAACTCTACACGAACGCAAAATACGGAGTCTCCCGGAAGGTAGAATGCACCATAGCCCGACGCATCACTCCATTGCTGTCCGCCCGAACCCCGGGGTCTGAACAGGTTGATATCGGTTGCCCCGTTGTATCCGGGGTTAAGGAATGGAGTCAATGCCTCTTTGGCGCCAAACATGGATTTGGGTCGCTTGATATCCCGCGTTTGTACGCTGAAGGCACTATCTACGATTGAAGTACGCAGAAATCCTACGAAAGCATCTCCATAGGCATTCGCCAGATCAAGAGAAAGCATAAAGCTATCCAGAGGAACTTCGGTGGGGTTTTTGACGCAGAGGTCCATTTTTACATTGAAATTCCCACATGTTTCACTATCGGGGAAGTCCACACCCACGATATCCAGGTTCGCCTCTACGTTGGGGAGGTCAATCCATCCGAAGTCTACTGATTTATCCCATTGATTATCGGGGAAAAAAGGCTGGGAAACATCCAGGGAATCTGCTAGGGGGCTATTTTCTTGCAAAGGCCGGTCAGAAACGGCTACCTCCGGGAACAGAGGGTTACTGTCTGCGATTTGGAGTAAAGCACCAGGTCCACGCGCTGCCTGTGCCGTGCTATAGCCGGTAAGACCATCGCTATCGACTACATCGGGAGTCCCCGGGTTGTCTTGAAGGGTCAACACTCTGAAGGGCGGCCAATGCATCACAGAGCTCGCACTATCTGGAATGAGGTATTTTTGAGGAACCAGGTAATAATTCCCAGGGATAAGTCCCCAAAAAGTGTACCTACCAGTATCCTGCCCATTTTCGGTAAGCTTGATTCCACCATCGGGTGAGTAGGAACCCACGAAAGGGGGTGCAATTGTCTTGTTATATAAGATATCGGTGATAGTACCAGACGAATTTAGGGAAGCCTGGTATCCCACGGTATCTGCTTTTCCGGTTGCAGGATTGATCCCACCCCATACCAATACCAGATGCAGATTGCCCAAAGCATCCTCACCAGAATCCTGGTCGCCGTGTACGTCGTGGTCAAACCATGACACATTCCCAATTCTGGCCAAGGGAATATGGTAGTCTTCCACTTCTCCTAATGGATAAGGGAAATTGCTGTTTATATAGGGTGGCGTAGCGATATGAAAAATTTTATTATCCGGACCAAGTCCATAGGGAAAGCTATTCGGGTAAGCAGCCCCATAGTCTACCCATCCAAAACGGAAGCGCAAATTGACCACACCGCTGTCAAAAAGAGCATTAGAGGGAACGTCAAATGCGAGTATAGTACTGTCTATTCCAAAACTGCCTGTAGCCGGCATAGGAACCGTAGTGACAGGACTCGGCAGGGCAGGTACAAAATTAGTGGAGAAAGTCGGACTGCTCGTGAGTTGGTGTGTAAATAGTATTTTCTCATTTGGCATATCGAAATTCCCGTTCCCATTCCAATCTGCAAAGACATCCAGGTACGCGGTTCTATTCACATAGCTGCCACCCATAACGGTATCTTGGGAGATGTATTTGACTTTTACAAAAGCCTTTTCACCGGGTAAAAATGGACTTAGCAGCATTACGCCATTATTAGAGTTGATTTCAGCCAACGAGGTAGAAGGATTTGATGGATTTGGCGAGGGGGATGTAGCTGGTCTGACTCCACTACCCAGATATAATCGTGGCTGAATAATATGGGAAACGGTATCGCCACTTTGCCCACCGGGAAGAGGTCTGTTGTTCAATATGCCATCAAAGTCTCCGAATCCAAAATCGAATGTTTCATCGGACTGAATGTCAGGCCATATATTTGATGGGTTATTCGGCCCACCCCCGGGCATTACGTAAACGGTGGAATCTCCCCTGCCGTTGGGATGCAATTCTCCAGTACACTGCAGCATGGGGTTATCGATACGGAAGGTCATGCTAGTGAGCCCATCTTCCAGGCTCTCGTCACCCCCATCGCTGTTGGTGCGCAAGCAATTGGAAAGTGCACCTGAAGCAACTGCCATAGAGTCGAAGGTAGGAGTCATCCCATCTGGGTCTTTTACCTCGAGCGTATAGTTTGGTATACCATTTCCGGAAGGATTATTAGCTCCCATTAATCCATAGAAAGAATAAGTCCCATTGCTATCGGTCGTATCTCTATATACTTTCTCGAACGCATCCCCATCTAAGGCAGGAGTAATTCCGTGGTAGCTTAGCTTGACAGGAATTCCTGAAAGCATGGGCTCGGAAAGATCTTGTTTCCCATTGTAATTTCGGTCTTCCCAAACGAAGTTGCCGATGCGAACTAGTTTCATGAAGTAGTCTTCGACCTCTCCGTAGGGTGTTATACCGTCCGGAAAATTAGAATTTGCAGGAAGTATCCCTGTAGGTCCTATATTGGGTTCAAGTGCTACACGGAATCGTGCCAGTAAATTTCCATCAAAGAACGAAGCCGTGGCCGGTACGGTAAAGGCTAGGCGAAGGGGGGTGTTGACCAGTTTTTGGCTCATCTCAAGCACCAGTGCTTTTGTATCAGGGTCGAGGAGTGCTGCTGTTCCGTTGAGCTTGGTAAAGACAATTTGCTCATTGGAGTCAAAGCCTAAGGAAGGATTGCCGTCCACATAGAAATCGCCATCCCCGTTCCAATCGAAGAAAGCCTGGAGGTAGGCATCGGGACCGTCATTATTTACTTTGGCATGAAAATCCAGGGTAATGATCGCTTCATAGCCCGGTATTAACGGAGTTAGAAAAAGTATACCATTGTCGTCATCGAGGCAAGAATTCAATGGTTTATCGCTATCCCATGGACTATTGTTAGGGTCATCGCCCGCTCCATCCAGCGCTATGAAATCTTGGCCTGCATCCGTATCCGGTTGTCCCTCCAGCTCTGCATCAGAACAAATCCCGAGATAAAGATTAGGGGTGATGATATGCTTAGGACCCTCACCTGGGTTACCTATCAGGCGGCTGGTAGTGGGGAATAGTCCACCGAGATTTACGCCAGCCCCTATTCCGTCTTCGGTAGTCAGGTAAGTATTAGGCAGATCCCCAAAATCCAGGCCGACGTACCCAAAATCAATACGTTGTTCTACCCGGTTATCTGGGAATACGAATCCTCTTGCGTTGGGATCTGGCAACAGAGGGTTTCGCTTGTCCAGAATACCTTGTTCGTTAATACCAACGGATGCTGCCCGGAGCATCCATTCCTGGCTTTTCGACTGGCGCACGTCGGTATCTGCATAGGCCCAAGGCTGTTTCATGGGCCTTGCATCGCTATCGAGGTCTTCTTCCGCAACATGCTTGATCCAATCCGGTCGTGTAGGGGTGAGGTTGAAGGTATCCACTGCGATAATCTGATATAGTCCCTCAATCATACCGGTGAAGTAGTACTCACCAAAGGCATCGGAGAGTGTATCATAGACAAAATCCTCTACTACATCGCCTAATCGACTGGTAGTTAAAAAATCAGTAGTCAGTATATTAGGGTTAAGGATAGTCTGTTGTGTTACGGAATCAAAGGCTCCAGAGGAACTCTCGATTCCTCCGAAACGCAAGACCACGCGCATATTGCGGATACCTAGGTTTGTTTCTTCTACATCTTGAAGTCCATTATTATTGCGGTCTTCCCACACAAGACTACCTATTTTGAAGAGCGGAACGACATAATCCTCTACCTCGCCATCCTGAGCGAGGCCAAGGGGTGTAGGCGAGCTCTTAAAAGCTGCATCAGCACTAAGGCGGAACCGGAAATGTACTTTACCGCCTAAAAGCGTAGCGGTCGAGGGTACCTGAAAGGTAATAATTCTTTTAGTAGTCTTCGAAATCAAAGTAGAAGGCGAGAGGATAAGATCGCTGCTATTCACGACCACGAGGGGTTCGAGTGTTCCGTCATTCTCCCAGTCGGCCCAAATACGGAGATGAGCCTCATTGCTTGAGGAGTTCTTTCCATAGTATGCCAATTTTGCAGATTGGCCGGGAATCATAGGGGTTAGGAAAACGATGCCATCTTCATCATCATTTTGGAGTGGTGCAGCATCGTCACCGAAGCCCTCTGCGGAAGGTTGGCCATTTGCCTCCGAGTCTACATTATCGCCAAGATACACTAAGGGAACGATGGGAAGAGCGTGCCTGGGGCCGTTATTGGCACGCAAGACTCTGAAATCGTCTGTTTTACCTGAAGCCAACGTAGAATCTTTCGAGGATATATCCGGCAGGTCGCCATAGTCTAGTGCGTACACCAGGACGAAAAAATCTTCGACCTCTCCATCCGGAGCGGGCCCATAGGCGTCGATGACCGCTCCGGTTGTAACGCGTACCCTTACGGCGATAGAGTCGGTGCGTAGAATTGCCGGCACCAGCATATTAAAGACGAGCGTCGCAGAATAAGGAGTCACTACCCCGGGAGAGGAGGGAGTGGTAGCAGCCTGCACAGCCAGAGAGTAGCGCTCAGACGAATTGACGAATGCCCCATCGCCATTCCAGTCAATGAAGACGTTTACCACAGCACCTTTCAGCATATAGTTCGTCACAGGTACATTGAGAGTAGCTGTTTCACCGGCAAACAAAGGGCCGGCAAAAGCGACATCTTCATCATCAGTAAGGTTTTGATCATCTCCGGAAGCAGTACTAGAGGACTGACCATTGAATTCAGGATCGGGTACGGTAGAGCCAATATACAATCCAGGTCTTAGGAGTATGGTGGAAGGGTCAGTATTCACGTCAATAGGGTCGATTCGGTGGCTCGGACCGATAAGGCCCCCGGATAAGTCAGAAGCATATTTTGGCTCCGGTAAATCGCCGTAATCTTCCAGGTGGTAGGTGATACAAAGTTTATGCGCAGTGTAGTCCGCAAAAACCATACCATGGAATTGCAACAAAGTCAGGTCAAAATCACTTCCGGAGAGGTGCAGACCCAGTAGGAAAAACCGGTCAGCATCATTTTGTTCCACAGAGCGGGTCTGCACATCATCCACTCCGATGACCCCCAAATCCGTAAGAGCACCTACTTGATCTCTTCTGATGATGAACGAATTGTATTTAGGCTCTCGAAGATCGTCGAATACCCCAGGACTATATCCTACAAATTGCCCATAATTTCCTGCTTCGATTTGAGTGACGTCAAACTGGATATCGCCCGCTGGGGAGCGAACATCCACATCCCCTAATGTTTGGAAAGGGCCAGTAGTAGAAACGGGTTGGTATTTGACTTCGTCAATAATCGCCTGGCGAGGAATGTTATTGGCAAGGTTGAATTTCAACCAACCATGCATTTCTATACTGTCGGCACTCGCTGGTAATGCCTGCGATTGCCGGATGCGCCCTACGGAAATTTCCCGCCCTGCCACGAAGTCATTGCCTACCGGACCCACTCCCGTTACTTCTTGTAAGTAGCCGCCTGCTTCCGCTTGAAAGCAAGATATCGTTTCCAGTTTCTTCTTCCCTGGAACATCTGGGTTGGCAGGGGGAAACAGAGATACCGAACCAACTGTGTTAGATATACACGTCAATGCACCGCTGACTTGAACAACTTTGATCTGAGAATAATTCCCGACCGGAAGATAGGGGCCAATCGTATAGGGGAATGAGCCTGAACTCAGACCATTGATTGGTACTAAAGCTCCACTTGCGTTTATATAGCTCAGGTTATAGGTACTTGTCCCGGAAGGGTTGGTCAAGGCAACCTGTATGGAATTATTAGCCGGATTCGGCGTGGCAGTAATGACCGGTTTGGGCTGAACGCTGTAGTTAATCTGTTTGACACTACTGATGCACTGCGTCAATTTATTTCTGCGCAACACATAAAGACTACCTGATGTCAGGGGCGCGCTACCAGGAGAATAGGTGGTGCCCGTACTAATCGCTGGCGACATAGCCATGGTAGCAGCCATATCTTTATACCATCTGAATTCTTCGTTTGGACCTGCAGCACTATCGAGTACAACTTGAATATTTGTACCCTGGCAAACAGCAGCGATATTGGCCGAAGGTGGAGCCGCTACCGTATTTAAGACGGAGAGATCCACTACGACCGAATCGGAACCACAACCCGGGGCAGATAAGCTATTGAGACGGAATCGATACATACCCGATTCCAAAAAATTTACTATAAATCGCCCGTTGGCATCCATAGTCAGGGTATCCCCGTTCTTAGGGGAAGAAGAAGTATTGGTAGCCCCACTAAAGGATAAGCGGTATTTCGCACCGGGTATCAGATTTTGTATGGTGATTCTCCCCGTATTCCCACCGCATCTCAACGGGGGATAGGTAGCCGCAGCCTTTATGGTTGCCCCCAACAAAGCAGTAGTAGGAGCGGCACTAAGGGTGAATTGTGTAGTGTTGTTTACAGAAGATATCGTAGTATTGGCTGCAAGTACGCCTACTCCAGAAGAGACCCTGATCGGCATACCTACAAAAAGCCCGGAAGTACTCGCCACAGTAACGGTTGTACCTGAGCTAATCGCCCCCATAATCGTTACAGAATCCAACTTAGCGGGTGTCGGGGGTATATCGGCGTGATTTACTAGGTTGCTGCTGACTGAGCATCCACTCGACATATCTGAGATGACTGCTTGGAAACGATATAGGGAATTGACCGCGTTTATGGTCGGACTAAAAGTAGCAGTAGTCGCCTCATTGGAAACGGAAATCGTTGCACGTCCAATCCCTTGAAGCAGACCAATCATCAGTTCATTCCCAACCACAGATACAGAGTTTACATTTGTGGAAGGTAACCCTGTAATGATATTGTTAAATGCACTTGAACCGGCATTTGCAATGGCAAGCCCACCGGAGGTGGCTGCGTAAATCATCGAAATACTATCCACATACACCCTTTTGATTGAATTAGCGGCAAGTCCATTGGTCATGGTGGTAAATGTATGCCCTCCATTCATAGAAATAGAAAGGCCGGCATCTGTACCTACATAAATGACATTTTGCTTTACAAAAATACACTGTACGTTATTGCTCGCCAATCCATTTGAGCTGTTGTATGTACTAAAGGTTACCCCTCCGTCGCGGGATACTTTCAAGCCAGTCGTGGTAGCCACATAGATATAGTCACCATCAATAAATAGGTCGAAAACAGCATCAGCGAGCATCGTAGTGTAAGGAGTTCCGCCTCCTACTGCACTCTTGGCCAACCCACTGGAAGTAGCCGCATAAATAGTACCGTCCGACAGCACCGCTACTTTGTTCACGAAGGAACCGGGAAGATTAGCCGGTGAACCGGAAGTGAGTGCAGAGCCATAATTCGCACCCGTTAGACCATCTGTAGAAATAAAAATCCCGTTATTCGTGGCCACATATACTTTTGAAGAGGATAAAAAGATGTGGTTGACCACATTTCCGGTAAGTACCTTAGAAAGATTAAAAGAACTCCCACCATTATCCGAACGTGCCACCCCATCGGCTGTCGACACAAACACCTTGTTTCCAGATCGTGCGATATCGTTCACAGAAGGGACCGTTCCGAGACCATCGGAGACCATCTGTATGTAAGGATTCGGGGCAAAGCCAAATTTTTGCCATTGTATCGAATGAGAGCCCGTACCGGAGACACTAAAGGATACCGAACCACTACAATCGGCAATATCACTGATGGGGTCCGTGAAAGGACGCAAACGCGGAATAGTAAAAGGCCCTAGGGGCGCCATATCTGTCGTGACTGGATTGGTAGTGCGATATCGGATATAATAGGGTCCCGATCCAGGCAAATCGTATGGTACAGTCACTTTGACTACGATTGTACCTGTCGAGGTTAAGGCTGATGAGTGTTTGAAGCGGCCAATACCGGTAGTGGCACTCTGTGTTCCAAGGGCTGTAAATGTGCTTCCTGAGAGGGAGCCTATTTCAGCGATGAACTCGTTATTGGCATTGTAGACTTGTCCGCTGGGTATAGTAAAGGTTATATCATACCCGGCACCTTGGCACAAATCGCCTGTAGCAGGGTTTTGTGCCAAGGTAGGGAATGGAAAACAATGAAGCCAAAGAATAGCAATCCACCATTTTAATACAAGCCCGGGGTTAGCTCTCCCTGAGTGGATGCTTGTGCTGAAGCTCGAATATTTTGGAGTCATGCTGATTATTTCAAGTTGTGAGTGATGATGGGTTATTCTATTTTTGAGAGCGATTCAGATGATTTATGATCTGCTGGTCAATCTCGGACCAAAAGGGTATCATCATGGGATCTCGACGCATCGCTCTCATAGTTTGTACTGGATCCGCGAAAAGAGCCGCCATATAAGGATCATCGGGTAGGATTGCGCCCTGGGAGATAAGCTGCTTTTGCAGATCAGCATAAAACTTTCTGATATTTACGGCGTCCTGTTCGATGATTTGATTGAACTCTTCGTCTGTCAAACCCTTTCTCTCCTGTAGCTGGTGAGTGGTCTGATTAGAGGGTCCGGATGCGGGTAAATCTACCCCGAGAAGATGTGCACCTTCCAGATACGCGATAATACGGGCTACTTTATCCGATATTTCTCCTACTTTTTTCGACAGCTCGTTTTGATAGATACCGATACCTATGTTTACGGTATTCAAAGGATTTTCCGGGGCGGATTCCCAGGCAACCCCTACCATACCGGCATAATCGGCGATGGCCATGTCAGCGGGTTTTACAGCTACGCCGAGGCCGTCGTTATTTCCAGAAGCGATGATATAGTCGCCTGCGTCTACTTTCCCGGCAACCCTTACGGGTACCTGTCCAAGGAAAGCTATCTTTTCATAACCGTCCTCATCGCCTGGTTGAGGGCAGTTCCCGAGGAAAGCAGGGTTGGTAGAAGCTACGAGAATATGGTCGGCGCTATCGGTCTGTAAGGAGACTTTTCCACCCCTTATACCCACAATTTCCCCCGGATACAAATCGCGTTCGCCAGCACTTCGCTCTATCCATTCAGCGTAATCCGCACTACCCGTAGAGTATGTTATACCAAGTTTTTTGGTTCTCTTCTCTACGAGTTCCATCAACTTGAGCGGCAAGGGGGCCTGGTATGGTATTAAAGCAATGAATTGCGTACCTATGGCAACAGTAGATGCACAAAATCCACCGGAGGCCCATGCAAATATGATACTTGCTGCTGAGCCCGTGCAGGCTGCGATAGATGCTCCCATTTCGCCAAAGAGAGAGGCCGTTTCGGCAATGGCACTCGGAAGCTCCAGACTCAATAGGGCGATTTCCATATTATATTCCCAGTCTTCGAGTAATTCACTGCTGGTCTGGCCTTCGACGGCTCCCCACAGAAAGGAATCGTCATCACCAAACGCCAGAAAGTTATTATCCCCACTGCGCGACCCATCAACCTGGATATGAATTCCCTGCTTGGAGCCCTGTATGGAGAGCGGGTACGAGCCTTCTTCAGAATCCGGACCACTAAGGCTACTCTTGATTTGAAACTGGCCATCCTTTGTAAAAATCACTCTGGTAGTATCATTCGTTTTAAGGACTAAGTCCTGCGCGTCACGAGTCCCGAGAAAGTGTGCTTCCGGTTTGGTCAGGCTATTTCCGGAGGTTGACCAATTGATAGACTGGCTCTTCTGTCGATAATCTTCCGGGCTAGAACCTAGTCGGTTTGCTGTTTGCGCATGGAAAGCAAATGGAACCGCCCTGATTTGCGTACGCTGTACGAGTTCTATTTCTTTGCTTTTCAGATTCTGAATCTCAACCCCCAGCCAAATCGAGCGGTCTGGCCAGGGAATGCTCTCTAAGGTACCAAGAATAGTGGTTCCACTCCCTATGGTGACATTCACCAAACCGACCGCATCCGTCTTAGCATCATGTACTTCTGAAAAATGGATGATTTCCTTCTCTTGCTCCAGGGAAAAATAAGTAAGGCGGACTCGTATCGCTTGATTGAAGAGGGGCTTTCCGGATAGATCCCGTAGCGCTGCCTGAAAATGGAGGTCTGCCTGAGCGTTGAGTGCGAACCTAGTGCATCCGAGAATGATAAAGTATAGAATAATTTTTTTCATATACCTTATGGTTTGTATGTGTTCATAGTATGAGGA
>VFQS010002848.1_pt1 | contig 13739 bp, 17 predicted proteins | sample 3512361 | NCBI WGS metagenome assembly VFQS01 (sample SAMN10412375, study PRJNA504923) | tailings metagenome | isolation source: Relicate 1 Philex TSF3 active mining | place: Philippines
ATAACTTGACAGGCATATTTGACGGTTTTACACCGAAAATGAGGGCGATAGTGAAAATAGAAGGTGAAAATCCTTTTGAAACCCAGCCTGGTTATGTAAACACTTTTTGTTTGAGTTGTGTCAGCCCTTTGGAACCTAATCTAGCTCGTAAAAACTACCAAAATTTATGATTTAGAGTAGTAATTTTTTTGTAAAGGTAATGTTCTTAATAATTGTGTTGTTTAATGCTTAAATTATAATATCATATATGAAATTTGATTTATTTTTTAATTTTTGTATGGCAAATATATATTAGATGTAAAAAAAATTGAAAAAACAGAAATATTAGAGAGCCGTTTAATGATCAAAAGAAGTAAGAGCCAGAAATGTCTCAACACGCTTTGTTTTCGTTGCCGCTGCCGTTGCCGTTGTCGTCGTTTTCATTTGCCACCGGGGATCGGGTTAAGGTGTTGCTGCCTACGCATCAGCACGTTCAGGGGGTTTTCCACGGGTTTACGCCCGATGGCCTTGGCTCTGTTGAGCTCAAAGGATGGTCTCCAGTGCCATATACCCCCGGACAGTGTTTTGCGTTTCCGCTCCACTGGATCAATGCCATTCAGCCAAGGGCTCAGCCCAAGGTTGTTCCGGTACCAGTGCCCGCTCCAGCTCCCGCTCCCGCTCCAGCTCCGACCCCAGTTCCCGCTCCCTCTCAGGAGGTAGAGCGTGTTCCAGAAGAAGTGCAGACGGCACTTGAAAATGGAGCGCTTGAAGCGTTTGTGACTAGGGCCGCCTATGTCGCAACGGAGAGAGCGAGACTGAGGGAGAAGATGAGTACCCCCACGGGTCAGTACAGCGTTCGGGTTCGTCACCCAGCGTTTGTGCTTGTACAAGTGGGAGGGAAAACCATGAGGTCATCAGTCCCGTTTGCACTCGGCAAAAGGACGGCGGAATTCCGCACTCGACTACTCGAGAGACTTGGCTTTGTGCCCCCAGGCACTTACGTCAGGTTCAATTGGGAGTTTAAGAGAGGACCAAATGGGAAGCCCTTGGAGGGAGATGGGGATGTGGAAATTTTCCTCAAGTGGGGAGGAGAAGTGCAAAAGAAGGACTAAAAGAGGGAAAAATGTAAAAATAAAAATATAAGTAGTAAACGTGAAAATGTAAATAAATTTTTTTAATGTAAAAATGTAAATAAATTTTTTAAATGTAAAAATTTGTATAATAAAGGAAAATATTGAAAAAAAAGAAATATTAGAAGGCGTATAAATATCAAAAGAGATATGTTAGCATCAATGTCTAACGCAAACTCATTAGTGACGAGAAGGCTGAATGTAGGAGAAGCCGTGTGCGGCGAAATGCCGAACGGTGAAGTGTTGAGGGGGCTTTATGCAGGGGTGTCAATAGAAGGGCTGGAAGCGATGATCGTGACGCATCCGAACTCATTTTTTAAAGTGCACTTTCCAGTGTCATTCCCGATGGGGTTAATGATACGGGACCATAATCCTCCTCCAGTGCCCGTTCCAGTGCCCGTTCCAGTGCCCGTTAGGGTGCCCGTTAGGGTGCCCGTTCCAATTCCCAATCCATCAGAAGTGCAGGAGGCACTTGAAGAAGGAGCGATAGAAGAGTTTGTGACTAGGGCCGATGTCGCAACGGAGAGAGTGAATCTGAGGGAAAAAATGAGTACCCCCACGGGTCAGTACAGCGTTAGGTTTCGTATCCCAGCGTTTGTGCTTGTTCAAGTGGGAGGGAGAACCATGAGGTCATCAGTCCCGTTTGCACTCAGCAAAAGGACGGCGGATTTCCGCACTCGACTACTCGAGAGTCTTGGGTTTGTGCCCCAAGGCACTTACATCAGGTTCAATTGGGAGTTTGAGAGAAGACCAAATGGGAAGCCCTTGGATCAAGATGTGGAAGTGAACATTCGCTTCATGTTGGGAAACAAAGTGCAAAAGTATTAATAAAAGAGGGAAAAATATAAAAATTTTTTTAATGTAAATAGTAAAAATGTAAAAATTGTAGTAAATGTAAAAATTGTAAAGTAGTAATGTTTGTATAAAAAAGAAAAAAAATTGAAAAAAAGAATATATTAGAAGGCCTAAAAAATCAAAGAAATCAAGGTTGGATACCATGTCTAACGCCGGATTTGTTTTTGGTCAACGATTTGCAGCAGGGGCGTCAGTTTGTGCCCGAATGTACGGGGAGCTTTTGCAGGGGGATTACTGTGGGGTGTCTCAAGAGGGGCACGAATTTTTGCGGGTGAGGGTGCCAAACAAAATTTTTCCAGTGGGGTTCATTGTGTCGTTGCCAATTGGTAAGATGCATTCGCATTGTGTTCCAAAGGCCGCCGTGGTTGAGCGCACAGTCCAATTGTTGGATGTGACGGCTCCCGCGTTTGTGCCTGCGGTTCCCGTGGTAGAGCGTCAAGCTCCTGCGGTAGAACTGAGTGATGGAGACTTTCCGAGATTGCAAACTCCAGTTCGCACATTTGTTCCTCAACCATCCAGGGTAGCGCCGCAAGTTGCCAAGGTAGAGCCTCAGGCTCCCTCAGGTGTGAAACGTCAAGTTACCAAGGTAGAGCCTCGGGCTCCCTCAGGTGGAAAACGTTCAGTTCCAAATGCAGCAGCACTTGAAAAGGCAGCGATCGATTGCGTTGTGACGAAGACAGTTCTCCAGGCGGGAGAAGTTGGTCTGAGACAGCGGATTGCTCACACCACCCACGACCAGTTCGAAGTGAGGGTCCCGTGCCCCGCTTACGAAATTGTTGACGTGGATGGGAAACTGTCAAGGGCTTCGATCCCGTTTACACTCGGCAAGAGGATTTCAGAGATCCGTGAGGAGTTGATCCAGAAGCTTGATTATGTGCCTCCGGGTACTTACATCAGGTTGTCGTGGGACTTCAAACGGGAGGATGGAAAACTTTCAAACGAGACCGGGCTTGTGAAAGTCTTTTTCAAGTGGTGAGCGCCACAAAAATGGGGAAAAAAATGTAAAAATAGAAAAAAAAATGTAAAAATAGAAAAAAAAAATGTAAAAATGAAAAATAAAATTTTTTTAAAAATAGAAAAAAAAAATGTAAAAATGAAAAATAAAATTTTTTTAAAAATAGAAAAAAAAAATGTAAAAATGAAAAATAAAATTTTTTTAAAAATAGAAAAAAAAAATGTAAAAATGAAAAATAAAATTTTTTTAAAAATAGAAAAAAAAAATGTAAAAATGAAAAATAAAATTTTTTTAAAAATAGAAAATAAAATGTAAAAATGCAAAATAAAATTTTTGTAAAAAAATTGAAAAAAAGAAATAGTTCTTAGCCCAAAATAACCTAGGAATATCCGACGAGATGTCAGCGAAAGCAGATCATCGTCAATCGTGGGCAAGCGAAGCGGAGGAGGAAGAAGAAGAATTGACCCAAAGGGGTTTGTCACATTCGAGAAGATACACACATCAAACAATGCACACAATGCAACCTCAAGAGGAGAGGAAGTCGATGCAGGAAGTTCCCGAAAGGAGAGGGAGCGTAGACTTTGGGAGAGAAGCAGAGGGTTTGGTGGCAGACCTTGCAATGGAAGCATTGATACGAAGAGGTTCAAAAGAGAGATTTGGGACAGTGGGAAGCGGGTACTCATTTGCGGACTTTGAATGTCCGGCGTTTGTGGATGTGAAAGGCAAGAAAGCGTCAATACCTTTTGCTTTGACGACCAACAGGGCGTGGATTGTTGGTAGGTTGAAGGAAAGAATGGACGGGATGCCATCAAGCGCAGAGATTACGTTCAAGTACACGTTTGAGAAGACAGCGGAGGGAAAATTGAAAGATGTGAAAGGAAATGTTCGTGTAACTGTAAATTGGTAAATAATGTTTTTGTAAATTGTAAAAATTGTAAAAATTGAAAAAAAATATAAATTAAAAGCCGTATAAAAATAAATTATACAAAGATGGCTACAATAGTATCTCATCGTGAAGGAACGAACATTGCGGATGGATCAGAAGGGACAAGATTGAGAAAAAGAGTGACAAGAAGTCGTGATGAAAAAGAGTTTGTGGGACCAATAATACCGAATGGAAGTATGTTGTGTGACTCAGGTACAAAAGCGATTGATCGACATGGAAACGAGTGGTTGTATGTAGGTTACAATGGTATAGAAGGGTGGATACAAAAGAAACATACAAGTAGGTCAAATGGTCATATAGTGGGTGGTCATATAGTGGGTGGTCATATAGTGGGTGGTCATATAGTGGGTGGTAATACAGTAGGTTGTAGATTGACAAATGAACTACATCAAGCAGCTCTTCGCGCATCACAAGGTCATGCTTTGTCGAAGCATGAAAGGGAATTGGCAAGAGAGCAAATGCGAGGATTTCGTCGACAACAAGCCGAAGCAGAAGTGATGGCACGTATGCAAGCACAGGCCCGTGGGATGCAAATGTTAGGAGCATTAGGTTTTATAGGGTTTTAGGGGGTAAATGTAAATTTTTATAAAAAGAAAAAGCGAATAAAAGTAGATTATTTGCTTAAGCAGAGAGTTTGATAAGATCAAACAGTATAAAACACTTAATAAGTAATATAGTTAAATCTTTAAGTGAAAAAAATTAATATAATTTTTTATAAAAAGAAAAAGCGAATAAAAGTAGATTATTTGCTTAAGCAGAGAGTTTGATAAGATCAAACAGTATAAAACACTTAATAAGTAATATAGTTAAATCTTTAAGTGAAAAAAATTAATATAAATAATAATAAAAAGGAAAAATTGAAAAAAAAATAATATTGTAAGTCTAATAGGAGTGAAAATTAACCGGAATGAACAGCATTCCAATGGCTCAAAACGCGAAAGCAGTTGGTGGTGGTGAGAGTGCTACAGCAGCACAAGAGATTACAATTGGTTCGAAAGGGTTTGCGATCGACTATGCGGATATGAAGTCGAAAGCGATGCGTGTGGTAGCGCTGACATCATCGGGATGTTACCTAGTAACATTCTTTGATGGAAGATGTGCTCAACACACGAGACGGAAAGACATCACAGGGATAACGGGGAAAGTGGGAGTGCCAGGAGAGCCAAAAGAAGTGGGAAGTGCAGTGTGGAGCCCATTTGCAGTGGGTGAGAAGGTATGGGCACGAGAAAGAGGAGGAGAATGGAAGCGTGGTAGGGTGATAGAGGTGTTTGGTGTACATCAGACTGCACTCGTGACTTTTTTCCACGAGACAGGCTTTCCAAGTCAGAACACCCATTTTTCAGAAATGTCAAGAGAGCAAAGGAAACCAGGTTAAAAATGTAAAATAATTTTTTGTAAAATAGAATAAATAGTAGTAAACGTAAATAAATTTTTTTAATAAAAAATAAAAATCAAAATATAATATATACATTAGAATGTCAAATAAAAAGAATGCAATATTTATGTTAATATTTAATAAATTACATTATTTAGTAGGAGGGTTTATATCAGGATACATACACAAGAAGTTTATAAAGAAGTTAGGATTAGAAATAGAACTAGTGGTGATGGTAGATAAGAAGATAAATGAATATAGAGAAGAATTATTAAAAGTATTTGACCGAGTAGAGTTAGTAGAATTATTGGAGATAAGATTAAATAAAGAATATTACTATGCGAATAAATATTCATCATGGATGAAGAACAGTATAACGAAATGGGAGATATTAAAATATGAAGAATACGAGAAGATATTATTTATAGATGTAGACATATTAGCAGTAGAAGAAAATTTTTATAAAATATTTGAGATAAGGACACCAGCAGTAGAGAGAGGATATAAAGTGTCAGATAGAAAGATAGAGTTAGAAGAGATAAGTGATAGGAAAGAATTTAGAGAAGAAGAATATTATAAAGCATCAAAACATTTAAAGAAGTCATTAGATGGTGGATTAGTGTTAATAAAACCGGAGAGGAGATTATATGAAGAATATATAAAATTTATAAAAATCTGTGAAGGAAGAGAAGGGTATATATCATTATCGAGTAGTGGAGCGGATGAGACATCATTATTATTATTTTTAGTATATTACATGAAGAAAGATATATATACAATATCAAAAGAGAATTCAGTAATATTATGGGAAGAAAAGGAGTTAAAAAAAATAAATGGAATAAATTATTTATGTTTAATAAAACCATGGGTAAAAATGCCAATAATATCGTGGCCAGAGGAATATATATATCACAGAATAGCAAAGAGATGTTTAAAAAAATCGAAAATATTAAGGAATATATATTTATATAATTTATTAGGAGAGATAGTAAATTATAATAAATACATAAAAGAGAATTTAAAAAAGAGGAATAGTCCATATAATTTAGAGATAATAGATAATGAAAAATTAAGAAGAGTATCAATACCGTTATTAAAAGAGATAGAAAAGAAGTTTAAAGAATTTAAAGAAGGGAAAGAAGAAAATTATGAATATTATAGTAATTTAACAATGAACGATTATAAAATATTCGAAGGTGATTTTAAAAGAGCGAAAGAAATAAATATGTTAATGGATAAGAAAAGTTTAATAGATATGAGAAGATTAGGTATAAATAAATTGATAAAAGATTGAAAAAAAGAGTAAATAAAAAAAAGAAATAAAGATGAAGAAAGAAGAGCGAGAAGAATTGAAAGAAATAATAAACAAGAATATATATATAAAAAAATGTAAATCGAATAAGAACAAAGATATAAATTCTTTATCATATTTTTATGCGGATTTAAATTTATCACAAAGTGACAATATAAAAGTAGGTAATGGATTAGAGAAATTATTAATAGATATAGTAAAAAAAAATATAGAATTAAAAGATATAAAAAAGAAGAATATAAAGGGTATAAAAGAGAGAGATAACATATTTATGGATGAGAAGAAGAAGAAGATAATATATGCGGAATTAAAATCGAATTTAAATTTAGATACAGAGAAATCGAAAGATACGGTAAAAAAGTGTGAAGAAATAGAAAAAGAAATAAAAAAAGAATACCCCGAATATGAGATATCGATGAATTTAGTAGGATTAAGGTATTATAAAAAAGAGATAATACCAGAGATAATAAAAAAAAAATATGAGAAGATATGTAATAATGTAATAGGCGTAAATGATTATTTAAAAGAATTAGGATTAAATTATAAATTTGATGATGAAGAAGAATACAAAGAGATATTAAGATATTTAGTAAAAAAAATGTATAAAATAAATTAAAAATTTTTAATAATAAGATGTTTAGTATTAATTTCATCACCAATACGTCCAGCATATAATTTAAAACGATATTTTTTATCATATTCGCCGACAATATAATTTTTATAAAGATCAGAAATAAATTGTGTTTTACCAATAATCATTAAACATTTAATTTTAGTTTCTTTAAAATATTTAGCAAGTAACTGATGTTCATCTTTACCAAATTGACAATAACCATAATCAGTAAATTCACTATCATATGGTGGATCTAAGAACATAAAATTATTAGAAGAATTATATTTTTTAAAAATAAATTCAAAACTTTTATTATATATTTCAGTATTTTTGAATAATTCAAAATAATCTTTGTTTAATAAATCATTAAAATTAATTTTAGCATATTTACCAAAAGGGATATTAAAATGTCCATTTTTATTATATCTCAACATACCTCTAAAACATGTTTTTCTTAAATAATAAAATCGTTTAGCATTATCTAAGGTAGAAAGAATATCCATATTATCTCTAATTTCATAATAAGTTTTTTCATCATTAGGATGAGAATTCATAAAATTAAAGATATCGAGAGCATGATCTTTTTTAATATTTTTGTAAAAATGTATTAATTCCTGATGAACATCTGAAATAGCAGCTTTATGTGGATAAATATGAAAGAAAACAGATCCTCCACCAAAAAAAGGTTCTAAATAAGTATCATATTCTTTCGGTATGTATTTAATAAAATGAGAAATTTCATCACCTTTACCACCACTCCATTTAATTAATGGTTTTAATCTTTTAATCTGTTTGTTTATAATAATAATATTTTCCTTTTTATTTTTTTTTGAAATGTTTGTATCATCATCAAAAATATCATTATCATTATCTTTATCTTTATGATTATGATTATCCATATATAATAAATAATAAATATTAATACTTTAATTCAATTTTTAGTTTGTAAAAAAGAGAAAAATAAAAATTTGAAAAAATATATTTACTGTAATACGATACGAATTAAAAACAAGGATGTATATAGGGATGATATATAAAGTTAGAAAGTTGTTAGCATTGTTGTTATTGTTATTGATAAAAGTATTATTGTCAGGAGCAAAAGCAGATAATTTGAATGTCTGCAAACCAAATCAATTGTTGACAGTATACAGTGAGAAAATAGTAAGTGATGCATTGATAGAAAAAAAAAATAGAAACGAAAATGAGAAATACATGTATATGGGAACAGAATTTGTAAAAGGACTGATAGTAAACCAAATAGCGGGAATAACTTGTTCACCAATCATGACACTAGGATGGATGACAGGTCCAATGACAGGTTTATTTGCCGGATCATCGTGTTACTTAGGTACAACATCAGGATTGTATAACTTAATGCCGTCAATAGAGGTGACAAATTTAGATGAATATGAAACATTTACACTAACAATAAATAAAATAATGAATGAAATAACAGAAATAGCTTGTGATATAAATCCAGATGGTTTGACAAATGAACGTTATTTCTTTTATTTTATAAAACAAAGAACATTTGAAAACAAGAATAAATTGAAAGAAGTAGAAATAGATGAAGTAATAAAAATAGATGAAGAAATAGATGTAAAAGGTTTAACTTTTATACCAGTAATATTATCACAAACGTATGATTATGAATTAGGAATGCACATGTATAATAATAAAGAAGTAATATTTATGTTTAAAGAGGGTAGAACGAATTTTTTTTTAATAAAAACAAGAATAGTAATATTGTAAAAAATTGAAAAAAAAAATATTTATTTATTCCATCCTGGGTAAATTAAGGAGGATCCAATGAAATTAATTGTATTATTGTTACTAACATCAGTAGTTACGGCGACGTTGCCTCAAGAAGGAGTGAGATTACCAATGGCATCGCCAATGGCATCGCCAATGGCATCAGCAATACCATCAGTACCATCAGTTCCTGTAGTATCAGTAGCACAAAATATGGGAATGCCAACATCAATACAAAGTATAAATCCATCAAATTCGATGCAGTCAATGCCAACAATACAAGGAAAGGAAATGAATATTCCAAATGCATTAGCAAAACAAGAAGCACTATCACCAGGATCATTGAGAATAGATTTAGCACCAAGTGATGTGAAATATATAGCAGGAGGAATAGTTCGTGCATTTAAGCATAGAACACTAATTTACAACGTATTATCAGGACAATGGTCCGAAATAGATGGACAAAAAGCGATATTAGATGTGATAGAGTTTGAAGTTCATTTGTGGATAGCAAAACAATTATCAGAATATTTATCAAAAAACCTTCCAATTCAAGGCATGGGGAATGTGTTTGTACAATTAGGTTACATGGCAATAGCAGAAAATTATTTGACAAGACAAAGATTAAAAGGGATGATATCAATGATGGATGAGACGAAAGTAAGTTTTGCAGATGAGGTAGCAAAAAATTTTGATTTTTTAGGTGAAGTAGTAGTAGCAAAATTAGCAACCCAAGTAAATCTAAAAGAAATAGGACAAACAACAACATTTGTATTAAATAAAGTAGTTAAAGATACGGAGCAGGTAACAGCGTTTATATTTAGGATAGAGGGAAATGTAGTATATAAAGTTGCAATTTTTAATTGTAAACCAAAACATGTATTTGTTCATGAAAGGAAAACACATTTCTTATTAGAGCTTGCGAATGAAACTTGTAAAAGGGTATCAGATGAAGTAATTTATATGATGAATTTATAAAATTTTTATAAAAATATAATGTAAATGTATATTACCAGTCAATATTAATTATTTTTATAATTATATATTATATAATATGTATAAAAATAAATTATGTCCACTGTGTCCAACTTTATTACAAAAATTATTTCCTTTTAGTAATAAACATTATAGTCAACATGCATTCGATCAATATTCAATCGTACATTTGTCAACAGGTATATTATTATCACTATTTGTTAAAAAATTAAGTATAGTTTTTATAATAAGCAGAATATTTGAATTTTTTGAAAATAGTGAATTTTTAATAAATATAAATAAAAAATTAGGGTATAAATTACCAGAAGATACTTTATTAAATTCAGTAATAGATGATATATGTGTAGTTTATGGTGCTTTTATAGGTATAAAAATAGGATATTTAAATAGTATAAAATTATATTTAACAATTTTATTATTACAAAAAAGTATAGGATATAAATCAGGTATAGATATAGTTACAGAAATATTTAGTATTTTATTAAAAAATAAAAAATTGAAATAAAATAATATTAGAGAGACCAATTCATAACGATTAAGGTCATGGCACAGGCAGCACCCGTTGAGAAACATCTTGGAACAGTGTCGTATCAATACGACCATGGAAGCTATGCAAAAGCGAAAGCTATAGGTATGACGTTTAAAACTGGAGTGAAGAAATCAGATCAATTTATTGAATATGAGGGGAAGACGTATAGCAACGCACAACAGTGGATCAAGTTTGTTTTTAATTCAAGTGGAAGAAAATGCACGGTTAAGATTGACAGTACACCTCGGCCCGCGCCAGATGTATCTCCAAAGCCAACACTAAGTTTTGGCTCTTTACATAGCCAAAGATGATAAATAATGCTTATTTTTTTAATACAATATATCTAAATTTAAAAGGAAATTTTAATATTGAAGTGTAAAAAGCCTTTTATATATGTAAAAAAAGTTGAAAAAAAAAATATATTGAGACATAATGATTAAAATTATAGTATCCCTAAGGGGCTCCAGTATAGTGTAGTGATAACACGCAGGGCTCATAATCCTGTATCCTCAGTTTGATTCTGAGTACTGGTACAGTAACGCAAGTTACAAAATGGTGGGGTGTTTCTCCAGTATGGTGTAGTGATAACACGCAGGGCTCATAACCCTGTATCCTCAGTTTGATTCTGAGTACTGGTACAGTAACGCAAGTTACAAAATGGTGGGGTGTTTCTCCAGTATGGTGTAGTGATAACACGCAGGGCTCATAACCCTGTATCCTCAGTTTGATTCTGAGTACTGGTACAGTAACGCAAGTTACAAAATGGTGGGGTGTTTCTCCAGTATGGTGTAGTGATAACACGCAGGGCTCATAACCCTGTATCCTCAGTTTGATTCTGAGTACTGGTACATTGATATAATTTTTTGTAAAAAATTGAAATATAAATATAAAATTAAAAAAGTATATATAATGGCTATAAATACTTCAGAAGGTTATAGACAAGGAAGTGTAAAAGATAGAAGTCAATTTTATAACGAGAAAACCAAAATGTGGTACAAACGTGATACAGAAACTGGTCATATATTATCATCATCAGAGAATAAATACAAGGGTGTCAGAACTGAAAAAAAATAAAAATTGAAAAAAAAAATATATTATTAATTTAAATTCAATAAAGAATAAGTCTAGCAATGCCAAGACAACCACAATCGCAACAGAGTATGAATTCGGGAGCTCAATCCCAACCGACAAGTTCACTTGAGTTGTATCGTGCTATATGGGATTTACCAAAAGATTGGTATCCCAAAAAAAATTAAAAACATTTAGATGCGTATTCATAGCACAATCTTTTTTTTATAAAAATTCCAAAAAGTGAACAAAATAAAAAGTATATAGTATTAGTGAATTATTAATATTTTATAATTTATATATTGTATAAAAATTGAAAAAAAGTATCTGTGGTAATGCCTCGACAACCGCAGGAGCAGCGAAATCCCGATGGGACACTAAAAGTGTTTACGAATTCTCAGCCGTCAAGTACGAAGGACACGGTGAGAGCAATTTGGAGCTGAGAATAAAAAGAAAACTCAAAAATGTATAATTTTTTTTAATATAAAGAGGAGTGTAAAAGAAAAACCATCTGCAGAAATTAATATTTTTTTGGAAAATGATTTTTATAATAAAATCCTAAACTTTATTATAAGTTTTTAATATTTTCGAATTGTTGTATTTTTTTTATTTATTATAAGTATTAATTTTAATAATATTTTATATATTTTATTTAGTATTAAACTCTCTCTCAAGTTATAGATTAACTAATTTTTAACTAAAATTAACTAATTTAACTAATTTAATAAACTAAAAAAAATATATAAGAGTAATATATATATATTAAAATAAAACTATATGTTATATAATTGTAATATTTGCGGGAAGCAGTTTAAACAAAAATGTCATTATACAAATCATTTGAATAGAATTAATCCATGTATAAAATTAACTAAAAAAATCCCCCAACATCCCCCAATTTCCCCCGAAAATCCCCCAATATCGACCAAAAAATATAGTTGTTCATTTTGTAAAGATCAATTTACAAGAAGTGATCATCTAAAGAGACATTTAGATAGATGTAAAATACGAAAAGAAGAATGTAAAGAAAAGGACGAAATATTTAAAAAATTATTAGAACAAAATAATATCTTAATGTCAACAATAGATATACAAAAAGATCAAATAAATCAGTTAATAAAAGCAAATGATAATTTAGTTCAACAAATAAAATTAAGCAAAAGTCAAACACAAAACAACAAGAATATAAAAAATCAAAATAATGGTACAATAAATAATATAAATATAATTCAATTTGGAAAAGAGGATTTATCAGCAATAGACAATAAACCATTTTTTGAAGCCCTAAATGCAATGGGCTACAATATTCCTGTAAAAATGGTTGAAGGTATTCATGTTAACGATTCAAATCCAGAATTTAAGAATATTTACATATCAGATATAAATAGAGAAAAAGCAATGATTTATAATGGTTCATCTTGGATATTAGACAAATTCGATAATGTTAGCGATCAAATACTTGACAAATCAATAAATTTTTTGGAAGAGAGATTTGAACAACTTAAAAATGAAAATAAATTACCAAAAAATAAAAAAGATATTATAGAAAGACGATTAAAAATTTTAGATAAAATAAAAGAATTTGATACAGATGATGAAGATAATACGTGTAAAAAAATAAACAAGAAAGAAAAAGACAGACGTAAAATGTTAAGAACGTCAAGTAAAGAAGGTATTAAATTAACTTTATATAATAAAAGGAATAAAATAATAAATGAAAAAGATATACCACGGCCAGAAATTAATAGTTTGTCCTAAAATAATTTTTATAATGAAATCCTAAAATGAAATTTATAATAAAATCCTAGAATGAAATTTATAATAAAATCCGAAAATGAAATTTATAATAAAATCCGAAAATGGATAAAGTAAATTTTATATAAAAAAGCTTGATATGATGATATTATCATCATATCAGCGGGCATCTTTTTAGGCCCTTAATGTATAAAATAGGAATGACGTGTCATTGTGATAAAAGATTAAAAATATATAATTTAAATTTTGAATAAATCCGAATATATATTTTAATAAAAAAGCTTGATATGATGATTAATCATCATATCAGCGGGCGCTATTTTAGCCTATTTACGTATAATTTTTAAAAAATGTTAAAAATTCCTAATATTTAAATTTTGAATAAATCCGAATATTTATTTTTATATATATATTTGTATAAAAAGCTTGATATGATGATTAATCATCATATCAGCGGGCGCTATTTTAGCCTAT
>VFQS010002849.1_pt1 | contig 13736 bp, 23 predicted proteins | sample 3512361 | NCBI WGS metagenome assembly VFQS01 (sample SAMN10412375, study PRJNA504923) | tailings metagenome | isolation source: Relicate 1 Philex TSF3 active mining | place: Philippines
CCCCAAAACCCCAAAACCCCTTATATTCAAGGGTGGATAGTGAGAGCCTATGAAATTTAATATTATATTAAGGCCTTTATAAAGCCTCGCAGAACCTTTGTTATTTACTATATAAATATAAATTTAAATCTTCTTTACGACCTTACTTTAAGAAAGAATCTAAGAAGACCTTAAATATGGTAGAATAAGAAGACGAGACGCAACAGAGACTCAAGGGTCTCCAGGCGATGATTCGCCACGTCTACCTCCCTCTCATGGAGAACCGTCACGAGATTCGTCTGCACATGGAAAAGTTCCAGAAGCAGATCAATATCTCGCTGCAGCAAGCGTATGGTACGGTAACCATCAGAGTGCCACTCGTACCCGCTAACAAGGACGAGACGGACATCAAGAAGGACAAAAAGCTCATCGAAGAATTCCAGGTCGCGATTGTAAGTTTGAAACTATAGCTAGAGCCCTAAAGGCCCTAATGACCGTTAGGAATAGTCGAGTTAATGACCTTAAGATTTGAATTCTAAGGTTTACTGGCGGCAATTCTTTTACTCTTTATTTGAATTAAATAAAATAACGCTCGTTTTTTTAGGATGAATGGGCTTAAACCATTAAAGAAACAATCGACAAAGAAAAAGACCGTGTTAAGGAGAACAACACAGCCTATGGTGAAGCAGAGTACTGGCGAGCCCGCTCAGCCACCTTCAACACTCTCTTCCAGCAGCTCACAATGCCTAATGTCAAGAAAATCCTCAAGGTAAGCTACTGCAAGCAATCCTTTCTTAATAAATTTGAATTTTATCACCAAAAGACAGCATTTCTAATTGTTAATAACCTATTTAATATAGATTGTAGAGGAGGTTCAGAATGAGCGCAGCTCTGGAGCCGACAGCTGGAGCATGGAATTCTTCAAGGGATAGAATGCTAATTTCTAGAAGCTTCATGCTCAGGCAAAGGACTTCGTTAAGTTCCTCACAACACTTGAGCGCCAATTCAAAAATCTATCTCGCGGCGAGCTACCCATCATCGAGGAAACACTTCCCTCACTGCTCAATGGCCTCAAGTTGATCTGGACAATCTCCCGCCACATCAACTAGACTGATAACAAGATGGAAGATTTACTTGACAGTATCTCTAACGAGATCTGCGACAAGGTTCGCAGCTAGATCGATATCAAACGCATCTTCAGATAGAAGCCTGATCAAGCCATCAATGTCATTAACCAGGGCATCACTGTCCTTGACAAATGGCAGCGCCAGTACCATGAAACTAAGATGCAGATTGAGGCTGAAGGTACCGTAAAGCGCTGGGAATTCACCAAAGCCAAGGAAATCTTTATCAAGCCCAAGCACATGATGTCAATCCTGATGGACATGCGCGCAGTTTGCACCACTCTGAAAGAGTTCTTTTCTCTGCTTGGTCCTGATCTGAAGGCTGTTACTGGCGATGCTGACTCAATCGATGACCAGAAGCAAAAGATCATCACCGAGGTTAACAAGCTCGAGAACTTCGTCTACGATGTATTCGCCCCCGAACACCTCGAAGAGTGGAAGGAGCTTTACCGCGCATTTGAAGATGCCATGCGCCAATCTGACGGATCTTGCGTTCACCTTATTGACAACAGCTTTAATAAACTGAAATCGTCTGAAGGTGCTTTTGATCTCTTGAACAAATTCAAGAACATTAAGACCCGTAAGTCAATTGAGGACCAGCTTGGTCTCAAGTACACCGATGTCCTCATTGGCTACAAGAATGAAGTTGCTCAGATGGAATAACTTTTCCAGAAGGGTCGCAACAATCCCACAATATCTAAGAACATGCCACCTAAGTCTGGTTCAATCGCTTGGGCTCGCTCGATTATGGGTCGCATTAAGAGACCCATTTACAAGTTCAAGACGAAAGAAGGTCTCTTGCAGCAAGATGTAGGAAAAGATGTTACACTTAAGTACATATCCCTTGCCAAACAGCTCGATGCTGAGTATGAGCACTCTATTTTCCACGAGTGGCAAAAAAATAATACTGACAATGCGATTTTCCTTCTCAAATAAAACATTCTTAAGAGTGGCAAGGACCCCGAGACGAAAGCAAAGACATACTATGTGAACTTTGCTCCTGAGCTTAAGGTGATCATCCGTGAGGCCAAATTCCTTGACCGTATCGGTAAAGAGATCCCATAGACAATCATTAACATCGCTCTCTAGGAAAAGGACTACATGAGACATGTTGACAAGCTCAACTAGCTCCTTCGTGGCTATAATCAAGCTCTTAGCAACTTAAAGCCTGTTGAGAAGCGCTTGCTTGATAAATAGATCACTAAGCTGGACCGTTGGATGGACAAGGGTGCCGAAAATCACAACTGGTTCTCTCTTTCGATATCAGAGTATATCCGCGATTGCCAGAAGGCTATCGATGAGTTCAAGGAGACTAAGTCTCGAGTGCTTCAACACGCTCAGAACATTGAGAAGAAAGTTATTAACATTGAAAACGCCATCATCATCCGCGAAATCGATTTTGATCGCAAACAGCCCATGGATCTCAGTGAGTTCTCCGAATACTTTGACACCTACCTTAACAAGCAGGTGATTGAGTTAGTCAAGGACTATTAGAACATTGGAGACATGTACCTCAAATCGATTGAAGAGTGCACAGTAAAGACCAATAATCAGGGAGCACCTGAAATGCGTCCATACTACTACTATTGGGAGAGAAGAATCTTTAATGGTATCACCAAGATGATCATCCGTGCTCTCTCTGCAAATAAAGTGCTCTTCCAGAGGACCGAGAAGCCTTCGTTGATAAAGATGACAGCCTCTTATGCTCACCCCGAGGTCACTTATCACCCAACCCTTGACGAGCTCCGTGGTCAACTCGAGAAGTTTACCCGCAACATCCTTGATTCAACCAAGTAGTTTGGACGCTGGTGGGATGGCTTCTGCAAGATTTTCGAGGAACGCAACAATGAGGAAACCTCAGAAAAGTACATTCCATACACCTTCTACGATGATGTTATGGTGAATCCTGTGATCACTCAGTTGAACTACGAGGTCACTCAAATGAGAATTCAAGTTGGTGACAAATTCTCTTACTTTTCCCGCGGCTGGATTAAGAAGCTTGACTTCAAGAAGCTGTTCGACAAGAACGAGCTAACCAAGCTCCAGAAAATGTTGTTCAAGAACCAGCAGACTTACAAGATCGAGGATAGCATCTTGTCCCTAAAGCGTTATTACAATCAGATCTAGGAAATGCCTGACATGAACTACAATTTCTTCGTTCTGATCGACTACCACGAGGTTAAGCAACAAGCGTTCGAGAAAGTCAATGAGTGGCTCAACGTCCTCGGAGAGTCCCTAATCGACATCTCCTCTAAGGAACTCAAAAACATTGTCAACGAGATCAACGAGTACGAAAAGCACCTCCGCACTGAGGTCCACGGCATTGATCAGCTCAAACACGTTCTCAACATCATTAGCGAGATAAAGAATACCAGCATGGACATGGAATTCAAGATTAATGAGATCGTGGAACAGTTCCGTGTACTCCGCATGTACAGTTACGTTGTGAAACCTGAAATTCAGCAACAGGTTGATGTGCTGTCACAAACCTGGGAAGACTTAAGGGATATGGCTGAGCGCAAGGACTTTGAGCTCAATGAATTCAAGCGCAACTTCTCCGAAGTCACTAAGGGTGATGTCTAAAAGTTCAAGGAAGAACTCGTCAAAGTCTATGAAACATACCTTTCGAGCGGTCCAGGCTCTTTTGCAGTCTCTCTTGAAGAGGGTGTCCACAAGCTTGAAGAATCCAAGGTTGCAAATGAGGCCTTCAATCGCAAGCGTGAAGAGTACGTGCTGGCTGAGAAATTGTTCAACTTGCCAATCAGCAAGTACCCCGAGCTTATTAAAATGGAGCTGGACAACAACATGTACGATGAAATCTACTCAATCTTCAAGAGTCATCAGTCTAACGTCAAGGAGTGGTCTATGATGGCCTGGTCCAAACTCGACGCCACTTAACTGTCTCTGGGCACAGAGGAGAAGATCAAGAAAGTGCGTAAGCTTCAAGGCAAGTTGCCTAATGCCGAGCACATTCATCCATTTGTCAAGCTCCGCACCACCATTGAAGGTTTCAATGGCTCTTTGCCCTTGATCCAGCAGCTGAAAATCCCTGCAATCCAAGAGCGTCACTGGAAGAAGATTATGGAAGAGACAGGCAAAGACGTGGGTGAAATCAACTTCAAGACCATGACCCTATCCAAGGTCTTCGAGCTTGAGCTTCAAAACTATGAGGAACAGGTCAATGGCATCTGCCTCGAAGCAAAGGAAGAGGCAAAGAACGATGAGAACCTCGCTAAGATTGAGGGAGCCTGGAAGGTTCAGAACTTTGAGATTGGACCTTACAGAAAAGCTGGCGGTGGAGAGCTTAAGGGCTACGCCATAAAGTCACCAGATGAGATCAGACAGCTACTTGAAGATAACATTCTAATTTTGTAGTCGCTTAACGCTTCTAAATATGTGAGAGCTATCAAAGCTAAGGTATAATAATGGGAGAAAGATCTCAATACTATCAATGATGTCATTGACTGCTGGATGATCGTCCAGAGAAAGTGGTAGTATCTTGAAAGTATCTTCGCCAGTGATGATATCAGGATGCAACTGCCTGAAGAAGCCAAAAAGTTCATGAAGACTGACGCTAACTACAAGAAAATTATGGAGGGTGCCTTCAAAAACCCTAATGTTATCCAGTGCTGCGTCAAAGCTGAGGGCGGAAACAGACTAGGTGAGCTCAAGAACATCTCGGCTGAGTTAGACAAGTGCCAAAAGTCACTCACCAATTATCTCGAGTCAAAGAAGATGAGTTTCCCTCGCTTCTACTTTATCTCTGATGATGATCTCCTACTCATTCTTGGTAGCTCAGATCCCCGTGCGATATCTCCTCATCTATTGAAGCTGTTTGATAACTGCAAGGACCTGATTTTCGGCAAGGGAGACAAGCAGGTTATCGGTATGATATCTGACGAGGGTGAAAAGTACGACTTCGAAACTCCATAAAAGCCTGAAGGTGCCGTCGAAGACTGGATGAACAAAATCGATCAAGAGATGAAGAAAACGCTGCACACTATCGTTAAGAAGCAAGTTTTCTACTATGCAAAGGAGGAGCGTATGGAGTGGATTAAGAAACAAATTGGTATGATCGCACTGACTGGTACATAGATTTGGTGGACATTCTCAGTCGAGGACGTGTTCCGAAGAGTCAAGGAGGGTGACAAACACGCTATGAAGAATGAGCTCGCAAAGGAGTCCGCAGATCTCAACGATTTGATTGCATTAGTGCGACAGGATTTGGAAAACAACGTGCGCAAGTCGGTAAACACTCTGATTATCTTGGATGTGCACGCAAGAGACATCGTGGATGGTTTTGTAAGAGACTCAATCCTTGACGCGAAAGAGTTTGAGTGGGAATCACAGCTCAGATTCTACTGGGATAAGAAAAAGGACGATATTGTGATTAGACAGTGTACTGGAACTTTCGACTACTGTTACGAGTATCAAGGTCTGAATGGTCGCCTTGTCATCACCCCTCTTACTGATAGATGTGTCATGACTCTGACCACGGCACTTACCTTTTTCTTGGGTGGTGCTCCTGCTGGACCAGCTGGAACAGGAAAGACAGAAACTGTCAAAGATCTAGCTAAGTCTCTTGCACTGCGTTGCGTCATTACAAATTGCGGTGAGAACTTGGACTTCGTGGCTATGGGTATCATCTTCTCAGGTCTGATCCAAACTGGTTTCTGGGGATGCTTCGATGAGTTCAACCGTATCTCTACTGAGGTGCTCTCAGTCGTCTCTGCCCAGGTGTAGACTATCCAAAAAGGTCTCATGTGGGGAAAGAAAAAGATTGACTTCTTGAACACTGATATGCGTCTGATTCCTACAGTTGGTATTTATATCACCATGAATCCTGGTTACGCTGGCCGTTCTGAGCTCCCCGATAACTTGAAGGCGCTCTTCCGTCCTGTAACCATGGTCTAGCCCGATCTTCTCCTTATCTGCGAGAACATGCTTATGTCTGAGGGCTTTACCATGGCGAAGGTTCTTGCCAAAAAAATGACCGTCCTTTACAAACTCTCAAAGGAGCAGCTTTCCAAGCAGTATCATTACGACTTCGCTCTAAGAGCCATCAAGTCAGTGCTTGTGATGGCTGGTCAACTAAAGCGTGCCTATGCAGACATTCGTGAAGACATCGTGCTCATGAGAGCCCTTCGTGACATGAACATGCCTAAGTTTGTCTTTGATGATGTACCTCTGTTCCATGGATTGATCAATGATTTGTTCCCTGGCCTAAAAGCTGATAGAGTTGGTTATGAGGACCTTAAGGAAAAAATTATTGAGGAAATGAAGAAGTAACACTACGACCACAGTGAACAGGAGAAATTTGACGATTAGGTCAACAAGATGATTTAGTTGTTTGAAACCATGTAGACTCGTCATACTACAATGGTCGTTGGTCCAACTGGTTCTGGCAAAAGTGTTATCCTTAATGTGCTTGCTCAGGCTCTCAAGGAGGAAACTGGTATTCCTACCAGACTTGACGTCATCAATCCCAAGATGGTCACTCTAAATGAGCTCTATGGAGTCCTTGACCCTGACAGCAGAGATTGGACTGATGGTCTCCTTTCCAAGACTTTTAAGGACGCAAACTAAGATCAAGCACCAGGCAAGGCTGAGCGTCGCTGGATCGTATTTGACGGTGATGTTGATGCCGTTTGGGTAGAGAACATGAACTCAGTCATGGACGATAATAAACTACTCACACTTGCTAATGGTGATCGTATTCGTCTCCTTCGTCACTGTGCTATGCTTTTTGAAGTCTTTGATTTGCAATATGCCTCACCCGCTACCATCTCTCGTTGTGGTATGGTTTACGTTGATCCAAAAAATCTTGGTTTCAGACCTTTCTACGACAGGTGGGTGAGAGACAAGCAAGCCAAATACTCTGAAGTAATGGGAGAGAGCTTGAATGAGCTCTATCTCAAGTATGTACCAATACTTATTGATCGCATCTTCGAAGGTACATCAGGAGAAGATATTCTTGAGCCGATGAGGTTTATCACACCAAGGACTAACCTTAACTTGGTTTAACAACTTTGCACATTAATTGACTCAATGCTTCCTGAGCCCAGTGAGAATGTTCCACAAGAAGTAGATCAACTTGAGCGACTTTACGTTTTCTGCGTTGTATGGTCTATTGGAGGTGCTTTGATGGCAGATGAGAGAGACAAATTCTCTGACTTTATCAAGACTTCTTGCGGTTTAATGCTCGGCTCTAGCTCCCTCTATGATAATTACTATGATATGGATTCTAAAAGTTATGTGCTCTGGGACAGAAAGGTTCCCGAGTATGCTCCACCAGCTAACCGCAAGTTTAACTAGATCCTCGTTCCTACCTCAGATACAGTTAGATACTCATGGTTGCTCAATCAGATTATGGCGCTCAAGAGACCCTGTATGTTCGTCGGAGATTCTGGAACTGCAAAAACTGTCACAATCTATTCTCAGTTTAAGAGTATGTCCATGGACAAATACTTGGTGCTAACAATTAACTTCTCTTCCCGTACCACATCTCTCGACTTTCAGAAAAACTTTGAAGAAAATATTGATAAGCGCACATTCAAGTAATACGGTCCCAAGTCTGCTGGCAAGCAACTAATTTTGTTCATTGATGACTTGAACATGCCGAAGATTGACAAGTATGGTACTCAACAGCCAAATGCTCTCCTAAAGTTCTTGGTTGAGAGAAACCAGTTGTATCAACGAGGTGGAGATCTTGAGCTTCGTGAAATTGTGGATACACAGTATGTAGGCTCAATGACTCCCCCAGGTGGTGGTAACAACCCTGTAGATCCCCGCCTGATGTCCCTTTACTCTTGCTTTAACATCACTTTCCCATCAAATTAGGCTATTCAAAAAATCTATGCTTCAATTTTAGAGAAACATGTACAGGAGTTCCCTGACGAGGTGAAGGGTATCGTTGAAAAGATAACAAGTGCAACTCTGAACTTGTACTTCCAGATCTGCGAGAAGTTACCTCGTACACCAGTGAAATTCCATTACATTTTCAACTTGAGAGATTTAAGTAGAGTCTATGAGGGACTTACCCTGTCTACCTTAGATAAATTCTAAACCAGAGACTCTATCATTAGACTTTGGAGAAACGAGTGCCAGAGAGTATTCTCCGATCGCTTGGTGAATGAAACTGACCGTTCCCTGGTGAATGATCAGCTAATCGTTCAAATACTCAAAGAATTTTTCCCTGGATGTGAGGAGCACGTTCTAAAAAATCCCATTCTTTACGGTGATTATGCTCTTTCTGATCCTACTGATGATGAAAAGGAGGATCCACGCCTCTATGAAGATCTCGGTGAGTACGATAGAGTACGTGAGAAAATGAACAAGCTTCTTGAAGACTATGGCTTCGAAAATAAACCAATGAACCTCGTTCTTTTTAATGATGCTCTTGAGCATCTCACAAAAATTCACAGAATTATCAGATTCCCTAAGGGCTCTGGTCTACTAGTTGGTGTTGGTGGTTCAGGAAAGCAGTCTTTAACTCGTCTTGCAACCTTCACTGCTGGTTTTGACCTCTTTACTATCTCTTTGGTCAGAGGTTATAAGGAAGATAACTTCAGAGAGGATATCAGAGAGCTCTATCGCTCTGTGCTCAAGAAGCCTAAGACCTTTATGTTCACTGATGCTCATGTCGTCGAAGAAGGTTTCTTGGAGCTGATCAATAATATTCTTACAATTGGAATGGTTCCCGCTCTCTTCCCTGAAGAGGAAAAGGATGGCCTCGCTCAGCCTTTAGAAGATGAAATGAGAAAGCAAGGTCTCCCAGAGCAGAAGGAATTCAGATGGAGCTATTTCGTGACTAGATCACGTGAGCAGATCCATATTGTGCTCTGCATGTCACCAGCGGGCGACACATTGCGTGTCCGCTGCCGTAACTTCCCTGGCCTAGTCAGCAATACAAGCATCGATTGGTTCTTCGCCTGGCCTGAAGATGCTCTGACGGCAGTTGCCTAGAATTTCTTGGTTAATGTTCAACTTGACGATGACATTAGACAGCCCATCACCGAACATATTGTCATGATTCATCAATCTGTGCAGGAGTACTCAGTTGACTTCGAACAAATTTACAAGAGGAAGAACTTCTCTACTCCTAAGAACTATCTCGATTTCATCGACAACTACATCAAGTTCCTTGCGAATAACCGCAAGTTTATCGATTCACAGATCAGACGCCTCGAGGGTGGTCTCACAACCCTCGCCAAGGCACAGGAGGATACAGAGATCCTTTCGCAAGACTTAGCCGTCAAAAACGCTGAAATAGCTGAAAAGAAGAAGGTTGTCGAGGAGCTCATCGAAGACATCAAGTAGAAATCAGAGGTGGCCAGCAAACAAATGGAAGTCGCGGCTGAAAAGAAGGCATTCCTTGATGTTCAATCAGTCATTATCGCACAAGAGGAAGCTGAAGCCAAGTTAGCTTTCGAGGAAGCTATTCCTGCATTGGAGGCTGCAAAGGAAGCTCTTAACAACATTAGCGCTAAAGATATTGGTGAAATCAAGGCCTTACCTCAACCTCCCGAGGTTATTTAGAAGGTGTGTACCATGTGTTACTACATGTATCCAAAGGCTGTCGCTGACGACACTTGGGGCTCTGTTAAGCTAAAGCTGATCGGCGATATGCAGCTCCTAACTAACCTTAAAGATTATTAGGTTGACAAGCTCAAAGCTGACGCTGCTAACAAGGCAAAGAAGGCACTTGCCAACTTAGAAAAAGACGCAGGATGCACTGGTGCTGAACTTTTCGCATACGTCAAGGTTAAGTCACTAGCCGCTGCCGGTCTCTATTCATGGGTCGCCTCTACCATCAAGTGTTACGACATCTTCAAGGATGTTGAGCCTAAACGTAAGAAGGCCGAACAGTTGAAGGTGCAGAAGGCTGCTGCAGAGAAAGATCTTGCCGAGACCGAAGCCAGGCTCAAGGATGTCACAGAGAAGCTCACCGATCTTAATCAAAAGAGGAGCGTGAAGTAGGCTGAGCTTGATGAACTCGAGCGCATCTCCAAAGAAATGACAAGAAAGCTCAATGCTGCTTCTAAACTTATCACGGGTCTAGGCTCCGAACAGAAACGTTGGACCATTGATATGGAGGCTCTAGGTTAAGACAAGGTTAAACTAGTCGGTGATTGCCTAAGTGGTTCCGCTTTCCTCTCGTATTGCGGTGCATTCAATTTCGAACTGAGACAGAAGATGGTCTACGGAAAATGGAAGGCTGATCTTATCGAGAAGAATATTCCAAACAAAGAAGGATTCAAGCTTGACAAGTTTTTGACTAATGATGTCGAAATTTCTCGCTGGTCAGCTGAAGGTCTCCCATCTGATGAGCTTTCTATACAGAATGGTATCTTGACAAAGAATGCTTCAAGATGGCCACTTTGCGTTGATCCTCAGCTACAGGCTGTGGTTTGGATCAAGGAGAAGGAAAAGAAAGCAAACTTAGAAATCCTCTCATTCAATCAGGCTGACTACATCAAGCGTCTTGAAATGGCAATCAGTTTCGGTAAGCCCGTTCTGTTTGAGGCCATTGATGAGGAAATCGATCCTATGGTCGATCCCATCCTCGAAAAGAACATCGTGGTGCAGGCTGGTGTTCGTATGATTAAGCTCGGCGATCAGAACATCGAGTATCATGATGACTTCCGTCTCTACATGACCACAAAGATCGCGAACCCTAATTATCCCCCTGAGACTTTTGGTAAGACCATGATTATCAACTTCTGTGTCACGTTGCTCGGTCTCAGAGATTAGCTCCTAAACGAGGTCGTTGGATTTGAAAGACCCGAACTTGAAAAGCTGAGAAAGCAACTCGTCGTTGAAACATCTCAGAACAGAGCTACATTGAAGGAGCTCGAAGATACATTGCTATCAGAACTCTCTAAAGAGACTGATATTCCCTTGGTAGATAATGTTGCTCTTATTGAGACCCTCGAAACCGCAAAGACTAAGTCTGTTGAAATCTCTCTGGCAATCGAAAATGCCAAGGTTACAGAAGCTGATATCGAGCAGTCTCGTGAGTCCTACAAAGAGGTGGCTAAGCGTGCAGCTATCCTCTTCTTCGCTATGTAGGGACTCTCCACTATCTCAGAAATGTACGAGTATTCACTCACTGCCTATCTGGTTGTCTTCAAGAATGCCCTTGAAACTGCGAGAAAGGATAATATTCTGCAGAACAGGCTAAGAAACATCAAGGATAAGCTTACTCAGCTCGTCTATGACTTCATCTGCATGGGTATCTTTGAGAAGCACAAGCTGATGTTCTCATTCCAAATGACTACTATGATTATGGATGGTGATGGCAACCTAAATAAGACCGAGTTGGACTTCTTCCTGAAAGGTAACACCTCTTTGGAAGCTGCCTCCAAAGAAAAGCCTTTCTCATGGATGAGCAACAACGGGTGGAAAGATTTGCTCAGATTAGGCACTCTCGGATAATCATGGAACAACATACTTACTGACGTTGAGACCAATGAAAAGCTGTGGAAAGATTGGTATGATCTTGAGGCGCCCGAGTAGACCTCAATTCCTTGCGGTTACTCAGATGTCCTGACCAAGTTCCAGCAGCTTCTTATCGTGCGTATTTTCCGCCCTGATAGAGTAGTCAACGCCATCAAGAACTTCATTATTGATCAAATGAATGATTACTATGTCAAATCCCCTCCCATCAACTATCAAAAGATTTACGATCAATCGACTGAGAAGACTCCTATTGTCTTCATTCTCAGTCCAGGTGCTGACCCCTTCAATGATGTGCAGAAGTTGGTCGACGTCGTCGGAATCGGCCAGAACAAATTCAAATTCCTCGCACTCGGTCAGGGCATGGGAGACACCGCCAAATAGTATATTGAGAGCGGTGCCATGAGAGGATACTGGGTTATGCTCTAGAATTGCCACTTGCTAGTATCTTGGTTGAAGAAACTTGAGGCAATCATTGAGGGAATCACAAAGCCAGATAAGAACTTCCGTCTATGGCTGACCACAGCACCCAGTGACCGCTTCCCACTGGGTATCCTGCAGAAGTCACTTAAGGTCGTTACTGAGCCACCTGATGGTCTTGGTCAAAACATTAAGTCTTCCTATACCAAGCTCACAGATGCTGACCTTAATGAAGTGCCCAACCAAGAGTTCAAGTCTTTGGTATACGTGCTTTCATTCACTCATGCCGTACTTCAAGAGAGAAAGAAGTTTGGAAAGATCGGATGGAATGTCAGTTATGACTTCAACGAGAGTGATTTCAAGATCTCCTTCAAACTCATCTCTCTCTATCTTAACAAGGCATTGCAGAACAATGAAGAGGACCTCCCATGGGATACTTTGAGATATCTGATTGGTGAGGCTATGTATGGTGGTCGTGTCACTGATGACTGTGACAGACGTGTGATGAATACTTACCTCAAAGAATATTTAGGTAACTTCATTTTTGACTCTAACCAGACCTTCTTCTTCTCGACCTCTGGTGCAGAGTATACCATCCCTAAAGCTGAAACTCATGAACACTTCATGATGGCTATTGATACCATTCCACTATTCACCAGCCCAGGTGTCTTTGGACTGCACCCCAACGCTGAAATCTCTTACTTTACCAACACAGCGAAGGAACTTTGGCTCAACGTCTTGAGCATGCAGACAAGTGATAGTGCTGCCGGTGGCGGTGTCAACAAGGAAGAGTACATTGAGAATGTTGCCAGTGACATTCAGACAAGACTCCCAGAGATCTTTGATTACTTCAACATTAAAAAGATGTTCGAGTTGCCGTCCCCTGCTCAAGTCGTGCTGTTGCAGGAGCTTGAGAGATTCAATGTGCTATTGGGATTAATGCATAAGTCTCTCTCAGATCTCAAGAGAGCTCTAGTCGGTGAAATCGGTATGAGTCAGGAACTCGATGAGCTCGCCAACTCTCTATTCAACGGTCTTTTGCCACCTATGTGGTCAGTGAAAGCACCCCAGACCCTCAAGAACTTGGTGAATTGGATGGACCACTTCCTGAGACGCTATCAGCAATACAAGGACTGGATCGAAATTGAAGAGCCCAAGGCCATGTGGCTCTCCGGTCTTCACATTCCCGAGTCTTACTTGACAGCCCTCGTGCAGACAACTTGCAGACTGAAGCAGTGGGCTCTCGATAAGTCAACTCTATACACCATAGTCACGAAGATGAAGTCACCCAGTGAAATTCAGAAGCGCCTTCAGTTCGGCTGCTACATTCAGGGACTATACCTTGAGGGTGCCAGATGGAGCACAGACAAAGATTGCTTAGATTACCAAAACCCTAAGGAATTGGTCATCGAAATGCCACTCATTGAGATCATCCCCATTGAGGCTAATAAACTCAAGTTGCGCGGAACTCTCAAGACCCCTTGCTATGTCACCTAGATGAGAAGAAACGCTATGGGTGTCGGTTTGGTCTTCGAGGCTGACCTTAAGACTGACAAGCACACGAGCCACTGGATCCTACAGGGAGTGTGCCTGGTCCTCAACACCGATTGAGCACCTTCTATTATTATAAATAGTTTTATGTATCTGCACAGGACAAACCTATTTACTTCTTGTCCTTTATTAAGAATTTTTTTCAACCCATCTATCCTTCTTCTTTTCATTGAGCCTAAACGAAGGGGTTTTGGGGTTTTGGGG
>VFQS010002850.1_pt1 | contig 13734 bp, 10 predicted proteins | sample 3512361 | NCBI WGS metagenome assembly VFQS01 (sample SAMN10412375, study PRJNA504923) | tailings metagenome | isolation source: Relicate 1 Philex TSF3 active mining | place: Philippines
ATCGGCGCAGAGCGACAGCCTACCTCTGACTGCCGCCAATCTTTGCAACAGAGCCCTCGGGAACATTGTCCTTCCTGCCCAACAGCGTCCGCGAATGGCAGAAGACGGTCGATGTCCGCCGCCTGTTCGTCTGGAACATGACCGGGCCCGACACGCCGCAGCCCGACCTTCACACCGCCTATCCCTATTATCGCAAGGGCTATCTCAGCCATCTGCGCGGCAACGACTTCCTCGTCGCGGGACTGCTGCCGAGCGAGGCGAACTTCCACCCCGCCTATCCGGCGACCCTGAGCACCGACGTGCTCCATCTCGGCGCCCGCATCCGCGCCGCCCATGCGAAAGGCACGCTCGACCGGCTCGACATATCCCCCGAGCTGCGCGCCAAGAAGGAGGCGTTCGACGAGCTTCAGGCGAAGATGCCCGAACATCTCGCAGCCTTCTTCGAGGAGATGGTCGCGAAATTGCGGGGCAAGCGCGTCTATATCGGCGGCACCTGGAACCTGCTCCACAATATGGCGAAAGCGGGCCTCGAACGCGGGCTCGAGGGCGTGTTCGACCCCGAATCCTATATCACCACGACCGGCGGCGCGAAGGGCGTGGTCCAGCCCGAAGGCTGGCGCGACGAGGTGCTACGCTTCACCGGCGCAAAGCAGCTCAACGAGAGCTATGCGATGTCGGAAATCGTCGGCGGATCGCATATGCGCTGCGAGCACGACCATTTCCATTTCGCACCCACGGTCATTCCCTTCCTGCTCGATCCCGAGACGAGCAAGCCATTGCCGCGCGAAGGCCGCGTGACCGGACGCGCCGCCTTTTACGACCTCGGCTCGAACATTCGCTGGGGCGGCTTCATCACCGGCGACGAGATCACGGTCGAATGGGACGAGCCCTGCCTCTGCGGCCGGCCCAGCCATTATGTCGTCGGTCCGATCGAGCGCTACAGCGAGAAGCAGGGCGGCGACGACAAGATCACCTGCGCGGCATCGGAAAATTCGCACCGCGAAGCGATGGATTTCCTCAACAATCTCGAAGGAGCCGCCCAATGACCATGCCCATCGCCCCGATGGTGATCCGCGGAGCGGTGATCACCGACAATCTGATCGAGGTCGGCGGCCGCGGCGGCGATCTCGCCTTCCTGACGCCCGACGCGCACAAATATGTCGACCGCCTGCCGCTCGGCAATCCGACGAAGCTCGCCGACCTCTACAAGCTGAGCTTCGACGACATCCTCGACTATGCGGTCGCGCTCGGAGAGCGGATGGACCTCGCGACCAACACGCATCTCCAGGAAGCGTGCGCGCTTTCCTATCAGACCGCGCCCACGACCCCGACGCTCGTCAAGGCGAGCTATATGGGCATGCACCATATGCTGACGCGCGAGGCGATCATCGAGGCGGTCGACACGACGGTCGGCATCGACCATCTCGAAGGCTGGGTCCACCAGCGGCTGCTCGACGGCACCGAGATCGAGATCCGCTGCTTCGGCGCGCGCACGCTCCACATCGTCGCGGGTAACGCGCCGGGCCTGTCGCTGCTTACGATCCTGCGCAACATGGTGCTGCGCAGCGACGCGATCATCAAGGCGCCCTCGAACGATCCCTTCACCGCGCTCGCGATCGCGCGGACGATGATCGACATGGCCCCCGATCACCCGCTGACGCGCCACCTGACCGTCGCCTATTGGAAGGGCGGCGACCAGGCGCTCGAGCAGAAGCTCTATCGCCCCGAAAATCTCGAGAAGATCGTCGCCTGGGGCGGCTATGCGTCGATGAAGCATGTCAGCCAATATATTCAGCCGGGGCTCGAACTGATCTCGCTCGACCCCAAGCGCAGCGCAAGCATCATCGGCGCCGACACCTTCGCGAGCGAGGAGACGATGCGCGAGGCGGCGGTGCGGCTCGCCTGCGACATCGGCACGATGAACCAGAAGGCGTGCGTCAACGCGCGCGTCATCTATGTCCAGACCGGCACCGATGAGGAGGGGATCGAACGGCTCAATGCCTTCGGCCGCCAGGTGTATGATGCGCTGCTCAGCCTGCCGAACAGCGTCTCGACCGCGCCCAAATATTACGACAAGGAATTGAAGGCGCATGTCGACGCACTGCGGCTCGACGACGAATGGTATAAGGTGATCGGCGGCAAGGACGGCGAAGGCGCGGTCATCGTTTCGCAGATTCCCGAGCCCGTCTCTTTCTCCACCACGCTCGACGACCGTACCGCCAATCTCGTGCCCGTCGACTCGCTCGACGAGGTGATGGATGCGGTCGACGCCTATACCCAGACCGTCGGCATCTACCCCGAAGCGCTGAAGGATGAGCTGAAGGACCGCCTGCCGCTGCACGGCGCGCAGCGCATCGTCTCATTGGGCTATGCCCCGGCGATGAAATGGGCCGCGCCGCAGGATGCGATCGAGCCGCTCCGCCGCATGGGCAAGTGGATCTCCAACCAGATTTCCTCACCCGAGGCGACGCCGGCGCCCTGGCTCCGGGCCCCTATCGACTGATTCCGACGAGAAAGGATTTCCCATGAGCATGTGCAAGGCCTTCGGAGCGCGCGAGGCGCGCGGCGCGCTTGAGCCCATGCAGATCGAACGACGCGCGTTGCGCCCCGACGATGTGTCGATCGCCATCGCCTATTGCGGCGTGTGCCATTCGGATCTGCATTTCATCAACAACGACTGGGGAAGCACCGCCTACCCCTGCGTCCCCGGCCACGAGATCGTCGGCCATGTGACCGCGGTCGGTTCCAACGTGACCGCCTTTGGCGTGGGGGACCGCGTCGCGGTGGGGGCGCTGGTCGACAGCTGCCAGAAATGCAGTGCCTGCACCGAAGACGAAGAACCTTTTTGCGCGGAGGGTCCGACGGCGACCTATAACGGAAAGGACCGGATCAGCGGCGCCGTTACCCATGGCGGTTATTCGGAACAGATCATCGTGCGCGACAGATTCGTCCTGCGCGTGCCCGAGGCGCTCGACATGCGCTTCGCCGGCCCCCTGCTTTGCGCAGGGATCACGGTGTGGACGCCCCTTCGCCAATATTCGATCGGCAAGGTATCGAAGGTCGCGGTCGCCGGCCTCGGCGGACTGGGGCATATGGCGGTGAAGCTGGCGGTGGCGCTCGGCGCCGAGGTCACCGTGATCACCACTTCGGCTGCCAAGGCCGACGATGCGCGATCACTGGGCGCCAGCGACGTCCTGCTCGCAAGCGAACCCAAGGCGATGATGGCGGCCGCGAACCGCTTTGATCTCATCGTGGACACGATACCCTCGCGCCACGATCTCAACCCCTATCTCATGCTGCTGGGGCGCAAGGGAGCGCTCGCGCTTGTCGGAGCGATCGAGTTGCTCGAACCGATGCACGGCGGATTGCTGATGCGCAACGGCAGGACGATTTCCGGCTCGCTCATGGGCGGCATTGCGGCGACTCAGGACCTGCTCGACTTTTGCGCCGAACACCAGGTGCTGCCCGATTGCGAGATGATCGGCATCGGCGACATCAATACGGCCTTCGAGAGAATGCACGCGAACGACGTCAAATATCGCTTCGTCATCGATATGGAGTCGATGGCGACTGTCGCCGCGGAATAGCAACGCGGCCAAATATCGCTGCGGCACCGCCGCCGCAGCCTGGCCGGTCGGGGTCATGATCGGCGGGCCGCCCGTCTTCCGCGCCCGCGGCCCGTCTCCCCGCACTGCCGCCGCTTGCGAACGCGTCGCGCGCCGCCGGTCGATCCGCTTGCGTCTCGCCGATCGCGGCGCGCGCCGGCCGAAAAAGCGCGCCCCTCCCGAGCGGCGCGACCCGTCCCATAAATGCGTTTTGCCAGAAAGGTTGATTTGCGTTGCCCGCTGCGACTAGGCAGGGAGGCTATCGCGCAGCGGCGGAGGCGTGCGGTAGGTCTCTTCACATCGCGTGACGATAGAGCTCCAGTTCCCGGCTCCGCGGAGAATGATGCAGGTGCAGACCAGACGAACGCGGAGGACGGCCGAAGAGGGCAGAGAATTCCGCCTCCAGCTGGTCGAGGCGGCCCGCACTTTGTTCGACGAGCAAGGCTTCGACGCGGTTTCGATCCGCAAGATCACCCAGCAAGCCGGCTGCTCGCCGATGACTTTTTACGTATATTTCCGGAACAAGCGCGAACTCCTGCGCCACATCTGGGGTGACATTGTCACGCTTGCCGACGAACACGCCCAGTCCGCGATCGACGAGTCCACGAGCATTCCGGAGCAGATCGTCGCTTTTGCCTGTGCCTGGATCGAATATTGGCCTGCCAATCCCGAGAACTTCCGGATCCTGTTTCTCAACCAGGATCGGCTGGCGTCCGACGACGATATCTATTTCGCGCGTTCCTCGCGCGCGCGTCAATTTGCCCCGCTCGTCGAAAAGATCGAATGGGGGATCGCCGACGGCGTCTTTGAGGAAATCGATCCGATCGCGGCATCGCAGGCGATCGTGACATCGTCGGTCGGCCTCGCCTACAGCCTGATCATGGTGCCCGAAGCCGGCTGGCGAAAGGGCCTGGCCGAGACGACCATAAGGCTGATCGTTCAAGGGCTGGGCAACAAGCGATAACGGGCCGACTGCCCTTCCCCGACCGTTCCAAGACGCCGCGATGATCTTGCGGCCCCTCGACAAGAGGGGTTGGGATCGCATGCAGGGTTCCTCATTGTCGGCATCTGCCAGACAGGAGAGGCATGTGAAACTCAAGGACGTCTATCCGCTCTATCTCAACAACAAGGCGGTGCAGCCGAACACCGACCTTGCGGTTACCGACAAGTTCACCGGCGAGATCGCGTTTCGCACCGCGCTCGCGACGCCCGATGTGATCGACGAAGCGATCGCCGGAGCGGTACGCGCCGCCGAGCCGATGGCGCGGCTCGCGAGCTATGAGAAGCAGGACGTCCTCAATCATTGCGTCGGCCGCTTCAGGGAGCGGTTCGACGAACTCGCCTATGCGCTCTGCGTCGAAGCCGGCAAGCCGATCAACGATGCCGAAGGCGAGGTCGGGCGCCTGATCGACACTTTCCGCATCGCCGCCGAGGAGGCAGTGCGCAACTATGGCGAGGTCCAGCCGCTCGACATCAGCCCGCGCGCCAAGGGTTATATCGGGATGTGGAAGCGCGTGCCGATCGGCCCGTGCAGCTTCATCTCGCCCTTCAACTTCCCGCTCAACCTTGCCGCGCACAAGATTGCGCCGGCGATTGCGATGGGGTGTCCGTTCGTGATGAAGCCCGCGTCGATGACCCCGCTCGGCGCGATCATCATGGGCGAGGTGCTCGCCGAGTGCGACATCCTGCCCGAAGGCGCATTCAGCATCCTCCCCGCGAGCCGCGACGGCGCCGACCTGTTCACCACCGACGAACGGCTCAAACTCCTGAGCTTCACCGGCTCGCCGGGTGTGGGCTGGGATCTGAAGGCCAAGGCGGGCAAGAAAAAGGTCGTGCTCGAACTGGGCGGTAACGCAGCGGTGATCGTCGACAAGGACGCCGACCTCGACCATGCCCTCGCGCGCATCATCTTCGGCGCTTTCTATCAGTCGGGCCAGTCGTGCATCGGGGTCCAGCGGATCATCATCCACGCCGATATCTACGACCGGTTCCGCGACATGCTGGTCGCAAAGACCAGGACGCTGATCTCCGGCGATCCGAAGAAGCGCGACACCTTCATCGGCCCGATGATTTCCGAAAAGGAAGCGACGCGGCTCGACAAATGGATTCAGGCGGCGGTCGCGGGCGGCGCCAAACTGCTCGTCGGCGGCAAGCGAGATGGCGCGATGCTCCAGGCGACCTTGCTCGAGAATGTCGACCGCAGCGCCGATGCCTATCGCGAGGAAGCCTTCGGCCCGCTAGCGATCCTGTCGAAATTCACCGACTGGGACGCCGCGCTCGCCGAGATCAACGACAGCAAGTTCGGGCTGCAGGCCGGGCTGTTCACGCGCGACATCCACAAGGTGCTGGAGGCGTGGGATCATCTCGACGTCGGCGGCGTCGTCGTCAACGACGTGTCGTCGTATCGCGTCGACAACATGCCCTATGGCGGGGTGAAGGACAGCGGGCTCGGCCGCGAAGGCATCCGCTTCGCGATGGAAGATATGAGCGAAATCCGGAATCTGGTGATCCGCCGGACCTGAGGTGGGGACCCGAAAACAAGATCCCGGGATGGATCGCCTCATCGGCGCTTGACTTTGCATCGGGTAAGCGATTTTACCATACGCGTACGGTTAATATGCGGCATGCCAGATAACGCGCCCAAGGCCTGTAATGGCGGGCCAGGACATTCCGGCGCGCTTGGGGAGGATTTGCAATGAAGTCTATCATCTGGCCGCTCCTGGCCTCCGCACTGGTGCCCGCGACGGCGATGGCCGCGCCCGACGAGGAGAAGCTCGGCAAGTCGAAGGGCTACCCGGCCGGCAGCGCCGACAATTGGTTCTATGACGAAAGCGTGCGGGTCGGCTCCTTCACCGCGCAGGGCGAAATCCCCGGCATCATGCATGGCAAATCCAATATATTGGAGCCGAGTCCGAAACCGATGCCCCTGCCCCGGCGGCTGCGGGACTATGAGGTCGAGGATTATCTTGCCCGCAATCGCGTCATGGGGCTCATGATCGTGCGCGACGGCGTCGTCGAGCTCGAACGATATCAATATGACCGGACGGCAACGCACCGCTTCACGTCCAACTCGATAGCCAATCGATCACATCGCTCGCGATCGGCATCGCGCTTCGCGAAGGCAAAATCCGTTCGATCGACGACCGCGCGAAAGACTATGCGCCGAAGCTGGCGGGAACCGCCTATGGCGACACGACGATCCGCAATCTCCTGCGCATGACATCGGGCGTCCCCTTCACCGAAAATTATGACGGCAGAGACGATTATGCCCGCCATTTCGAAGCGATCGACCGCGGCGGCATCGAATATGCGATGAGCTTGCCGAGCGAACGCAAGGCGCCGCAGGGCTCGCATTTTTCCTATTCGAGCGCCGAAACAGCGGTGCTCGGCATCATATTGCGCCGCGCGACGGGCGTCTCGGTCAGCGAATATCTGACTCCGCGCCTGTGGCAGCCGATCGGGGCTGAAACATCGGCATTATGGCGTGCCGACAAGACGGGATTGGAACGCACCGGCGGCCATTTCAACGCAACCTTGCGCGACTATGCCCGGCTGGCGATCGTGCTCGCGAACGACGGGGTACGACCCGACGATCCGCATCGAACGCAGATCATTCCAACCAAATATCTCGTCGAGGCGACCGACTGGCGGCGGGATCCGGCGGCCTTCCGGCCCGGCACCGCGTCGCCGACATTCGGCTATGGCTATCAATTCTGGCTGTTCCCCGGCGAACGGCGGCGTTTTGCCCTGCTCGGCGTCTATGGCCAGATGATCTTCATCGATCCCGAGCAGAAGCTCGTCATGATCCTGATGTCGGCGGCCGCCGACGCCAAACCCGCCGCCATGGTCAAGGACGCCCTCGGCCTCTGGGACCGCATCGGCCGGATCGACGCCAAGCCTCCCATCCATCGCGAAGAATGAAGATGGCCGGGGCGATCGCATCCCGCGGCGAGCCGGGCGCGATCGTCGCCGCCTGAATCGGAACGAAATCGCTCTTCGGGGTCACTAACCGCTTGACTCCGTCGTCCTGACACCATCTATACCATACGCGTACGGTTCACGTACGGCTTTGATATAAAGAGGGAGGACGGAATGGCCAGGAACGGGACGAATCCGCCAGAATCAGGGACGTCGATCGCGAGCCGCCGGGACATTCTGCGCACGGGAGGCGTTGGCGCCATGCTGCTCACTGCGGGGATCGGGGGGACCGCATCGACCGCTCAGGCTCGCGAGAAGACCGCGGCCGGCGGAACCGCCGACGTGATCATCGTCGGTGCGGGCTTCTCGGGCCTTGCCGCCGCGCGCCAGCTCGTACGCCAGGGCAAGTCGGTGGTGGTGCTCGAAGCCGCCGACCGGATCGGCGGAAGAACCAAGGCCGGCCAACTCGCCGGACACACGATCGACCTCGGCGGAATGTGGGTCGGCCCGACCCAGACGCGGCTTCTGGCCCTTGGCGAGGAATATGGAACCCGGCGCTATGTGACGCCGGTGCAGGGCAACCGCGTCAGCGTCGTCAACGGCGAAGCCATCTCCGGGCGATCGCCGTTCGACGACGCGACGGTCGCCGAGTTCGACCGGCTCTACAAGAAGATCAATTCGCTTTCCGCCACCATCCCGCCCGAGGCGCCCTGGACCGCGCCCGATGCCGGGGTGCTCGATTCCAAGACCTTTCGGACCTGGATCGAGGAGCAGACCGAAAACGCGCAGATGCGCCGGAATCTGGATCGTTTCGCGACGGCGCTGCTCACCAGCGAATCCTCTTCGATGTCGATGCTCTACCTCCTGTTCTACATAAGGTCGGGCGACGATATGCCGACGATCACCGGCGTGGGCGAAGGCGCGCAAAAGTGGCTCTACCATGGCGGCGTGCACCAGATCGCCGCCGGCATGGCCAAGGATCTCGGCGAACGCATCGTCCTGGGCTGTCCGGTTCATCACATTCGCCACGACGCCGCGGGCGTCGAAGTGATCGGCGAGCAGGGAAGCTGGAAAGCCAAGCAGGTGATCGTCGCGGTCCCGCCGGCGATGTGTGCCCGCATTCGCTTCTCCCCCGTGCTTCCCGCCGATCGGGAGAAGCTGCAGCAGCGCTATCCCATGGGATCGACGATCAAATATTGGGTCGCTTACAAGCGCCCGTTCTGGCGGGATCGCGGCCTCAACGGCTATGTCTATTTCGACAAGGCCGAGATCACCAATGCGGTCGATGCCACGCCGGACGGGGCGAAAGAAGGCATGCTCGCCGGCTTCATCGAGGCCGATCACGCGATCAAATGGAACCGCAGCGACATGAAGGAGCGCCGGGCGCTCGTTCTTGGCGAACTCGCGCGCGCCTTCGGCCCCGAGGCACTCGAGGCGATCGATTATATCGATAACGACTGGTCGGCCGAAGAATGGTGCCACGGCTGCTATGCCGGCAACGCGACGCCGGGGACCCTGACGTCGCTCGGAACCGCGCTGCGCAGGCAGGTCGGCCGCATCCACTGGGCGGGCACGGAAACCTCGCCGATCTGGACGGGCTATATCGAGGGCGCGATCCGCGCGGGCGAGCGCGCCGCCGGCGAAGCCGCGGCGGGGCTCTGAGGTCCCGACAAAAATCAAACAACCAAAAAACAGGGGATGGATCATGCGGAATATATTGATGTCGACGGCTGCGCTTCTTTTGCTGGCCGGACAGGGAACGGCGGCACGGGCGCAGGAGACCGGGTCGGACAGTCCGGCCGACAATGCGTCCGATAGCGGAGACGGCGACATCGTCGTGACGGCGCAGAAACGCTCCGAGCGGCTTCAGGACATTCCGATCGCCATCACCGCGATCGGGGGCGACAATCTGGAGAAGCAGCGCATCACCGGCGCCGAAGATCTGGTCACCAAGGTCGCCAATCTGCAGAATCATTCGACCAACGGCGATGGCATGCCGATCTTCGCGATCCGCGGCGTGAAGATGGCCGACTACAGCTTCAACCAGTCCAGCCCCGTGGCGACCTATTATGACGAGGTCTATAAGGGAAACTTCGCCTTTCTCGGCGTCGGCATGTTCGATCTCGACCGGGTCGAGGTATTGCGGGGGCCGCAAGGCACGCTCTACGGCAAGAACACCACGGGCGGCGCGATAAACCTCATCAGCCGCGCGCCCGAGCTCGGTGAGACCGAAGGCTATCTCAAGCTCGGCTACGGCAATTATAACCGCATCGAAGCGAATGGCGCGGTGAACGTGCCGTTGGGCGACACGCTCGCGATCCGCGTCGCGGGCACGTTCGCCCGCGCCGACGGATGGTTCAAGAACCAGCTCCCCGGCGAGCCCGATCTCAACAGCGTTCGCGAATACGGGATCCGGGCTTCCTTGCTGTTCGAGCCGTCCGACAGCGCGCGCTTCATCCTGCGCGCCGCCACCAGCTATCAAAATCCCCGCGTTTTCGGTGTCTATGCGCAACCCGAGACCATCAATCGACCGGGCCTCAAGTCCCGCGAGATCGAGGCGACCGTGACCGACCGCCGCCGCGCGCGAACCTGGTCGGTTTCGCTGACGGGGACGATCGACGTCAGCGACAATCTGACTCTCACCAGCGTCACCGCATGGGACAAGGGCCGGTATCGCTACCGCGAGGACGCCGACGGCCAGGCCGTTCAGCTGCTCGAACTGTCCGCGGTGGACCGTGCCGAGCAATTCTCCCAGGACCTGCGCCTGACGAGCGACTTTGGCGGCCCGTTCAATTTCATTCTGGGCGCCTATTACAACCGCGAGGATGTTTACAACGCGAACACGCTCGAGATCGGCAAGGACATCGATTCCGACGGCGTGCCGGGAATCACCTTCATGGACTGCGCGGTCGGCCTGCCCCTCGCCTGCATCTTCGGGAACAGTTTCGACCAGCTCAAGAAGAGCTACGCGCTATACTCCGACGCGAGTTTCGAGCTCTCGGACCGCGTCGTGCTCCGCGGCGGCCTGCGCTACACGCACGACACGGGCAGCCAGACCAATTTCGTTGCCGACGTCAGCGGCGTCGACGGCATCCCTATCGCCAATCTGATCCCCTCGTCGGCGCTGCGCTTCGACACCGACAATCTTTCCGGAAAAATCGGCATCGATTTCAAACCGAGCGACGACCATCTCTTCTATGCCAGCTATAGCCGGGGCTATCGCGCGCCGAGTTTCAACGCGCAGGCATTTTTCGATCCGGCGGAACTCAGCACCGCCAAGGCGGAGAAGATCGATGCGTTCGAGGTCGGTGCGAAAATGCAGTTTGCCGATCGCCGCATCACGCTGAACACGTCGCTCTTCCATTATAATTATCGCAACCAGCAATATATCGACGTCAATCCGGCGACGGCCGCGCAGCAGCTTCGCAATATTCCCAAATCGCGCATCATGGGCGGCGAAGCGGAGCTTTCTGCCCGGGTGATCGACGATGTGACGCTTCGCGCGAGCGTCGGGCTCCTCAACGCCAAGATCAGGCGCGGAACGCTCGATGGCGTCAGCATTCGCGGAAACCGGCTCGCGAACAGCCCCGAGCTCAGCTTGACCGGCGGCTTCGATGCGACGGTGCTCAAGGGAGAATTCGGGCGTCTGGGCCTCCACGGCGACCTGTCCTATATTTCATCGGCGCATTTTAACGTCGCCAATGTCCCGCGCCTGAAGCAAGGTGGCTATGCCCTTCTGTCCGGCGGCATCCGCTGGGAGTCCGACGATGGGCGGTGGAACGCGTCCATCTGGGGGAAAAATTTGACCAACAAGCTCTATTTCACGGCGCGGGGCGACCTCCTCGCGGGCTTCGGTTTCGACTATAACCACATCGGCCCGCCGCGGACTTTCGGGATCACGGTCGGAACCAACTTCTGATCGCTTATCAGGCGGGAAAGGGAAGAGCATGAAAAGGCTGGCATGGTTGACAGCGACCGTCGCTGCCGCGGCGTTGTGCACGGTGACGCCCGCTGACGCGAAGGCATCGGCGCAAGCAGGGCCTTCCAGCGCACGACCGGTCCCGCCGGCCCGTTCCGCCAAGCCCAACATCGTCTTCATCCTGATGGACAATCTCGGCTATGGCGAGCTCGGCGTCTATGGTGGGGGCATCACACGCGGTGCCCCCACCCCCCGCATCGACAATCTGGCGGGCGAAGGGCTGCGGCTGACCAATTTCAACGTCGAAGCGCAATGCACGCCCAGCCGCGCCGCCCTGCTCACCGGCCGTTTCGCGATCCGCTCGGGAACGCATTCGATCGCCAACGGCAGCAGCCTCGACGGGCTTACCCAGTGGGAAACCACGCTTCCCGAACTGCTTTCCGCGGCCGGCTATGCGACGGCCCATTTCGGCAAATGGCATCTCGGTAGTGTGCAAGGACGGCTGCCGAACGATCAGGGGTTTGACGAATGGTACGGTATTCCCCGCACCTCGGATGAATCGACGTGGCCCGATAATCCGGCGGCGCAGGCCGCCGGCACCCCCTTCACGCACGTCATGGAGGGCCGAAAGGGCGAGCCCAGCCGGGAGCTGGCGGTCTACGACACGCAGCAGCGCCGGCTGATGGATACCGAACTCACGCGCCGGACCATCGACTTCATGAAGCGGAATGTCCGATCCGGCCGGCCATTCTATGCCTATGTCCCGCTGACCCAGGTCCATTTTCCGACCCTCCCGCATCCCGATTATGTCGGACGGACGGGCCACGGCAATTTTGCCGATGCCCTGGCCGAGATGGACGAGCATGTCGGGGCGATCCTCGACGCGGTGAACGCGCTTGGCGTCCGGGACAACACGATCGTCGTTTTCACCAGCGACAATGGTCCCGATCCTTCCTACCCGTGGCAAGGGTCGGCGGGGCCGTGGCGCGGATATTATTTCACGCACATGGAAGGGTCGCTGCGCGTCCCGTTCATCGTCCGCTGGCCCGGCCATATCGATGCCGGGCGCGTCAGCAACGAAATGGTTCACGAAGTCGACACCTTCACGACGCTGGCGCGAATTGCAGGCGCGCAGATACCGGAGGATCGCCCCATCGACGGCGTCGACCAGACGAACTTCCTCCTCGGCAAGAGCAGCAAGTCGGCCCGCGAAAGCTTTCCCGTTTTTGTCGCCGACCGCCTCGAAGCGGTAAAGTGGCGCGACTGGAAGATGGTCTTCTACGAGGACCAGCGCGACTGGTGGTCGCCGCCGATCCGGCTTGGCGTCCCCAAGCTGTTCAACCTGATCTCCGACCCCAAGGAAGAATATCCGCAAGGGACGATCGACAATACCTGGGTATCGGGACCCGCGCGCGCGGTCATCGCCCAGTTCTACGGCAGTCTGAAAGACCATCCGCTGATCCCGCCGGGCACACCCGATCCCTATCAGCCGAACAAGTGACGACTATCCCGGTCCGCACGAGGCCCGAACCCTCGCCCGCCTGAAAATCAAGGCTTCCCACGGTCCGCGTTTGAAGCCGCCCTGCCCTTGCACGCTCTTGCCCCACGCCGCATCCGGCTTCGGTCTCCCGCGACAATGCGGAAACGCGGCCTTGTGCGAACATGAAAAAGCCCTCCGGATCCTGTCGATCCGGAGGGCTTTGTCGATCGGACGAGACCGAAATCAGGTGAAGGCGGAGACGCCCGTCAGCGCGCGCGCGATAATCAGTTTCTGGATTTCGGTCGTGCCGTCGGGGATCGGAATGACGATCGCCTCGCGCGCGAGACGCTCGACGTTGAACTCCTTCGTCAGGCCGTTGCCGCCATGGATCTGCACCGCGTCGCGGCAGACCTTGACCGCCGCCTCGGTCGCGAACCATTTCGCCATCGAGGACTGGACATCGCAGCGAATGCCCATGTCGATCATGCACAGGGCGCGATAGCACATGAGCTTGGACGCATCGAGCATCGTGGCCATCTCGGCGATCTTCGCGGCAATGAGCTGGTGCGAGGCGATGACCTTGCCGAACTGCTTGCGCTCCTTCGAATAGGCGATCGCTTCGTCGAGCGCGGCGCGCATCAGCCCGATCGACAGTAGGCCGACGTGCGGGCGCGCCATTTCGAACTCCTTGACCGTGTTCTTGAGCCCGAGACCTTCCTCGCCGCACATATTGGCGTGGGGCACGCGCGCGTCGGTGATGAAGATCTGGGCGGTCGATTGCGAGTTCAGCGCGATCTTTTCGATGTTGCGCG
>VFQS010002853.1_pt1 | contig 13730 bp, 10 predicted proteins | sample 3512361 | NCBI WGS metagenome assembly VFQS01 (sample SAMN10412375, study PRJNA504923) | tailings metagenome | isolation source: Relicate 1 Philex TSF3 active mining | place: Philippines
GATCCCACCGGCAAGAGCGCCACCCGGGTGCAGCTGAGCGCCGCCGAGGTGGAAGCCCACGCCGACACCTATCTGGTGCAGCTGGGCCTGGGCCAGCCCGCCGAGCGGGCCCTGCTTGATTTCGAAACGCCGGGCCGGCTCGAGGTGCGGCGCAACAGCGAATGGCTGGCGGGGCTGGATCTGCCCCAGGTGATCGAGCTGCTCGGCACCGCCACCGTGGGCCAGATGCTGGCCAAGGAGGAGTTCGCCAACCGCTACGGCTCGGGCACGCCGATCAGCCTGCACGAGTTTCTCTATCCGCTGCTGCAGGGCTACGACTCGGTGGCCGTGCAGGCCGATGTGGAGCTGGGCGGCACCGATCAGAAGTTCAACGTGGCGATGGGCCGCGATCTGCAGCGCCACTTCGGCCAGCGGCCCCAGTTTGGGATGCTGCTGCCGATCCTGCCGGGCCTCGATGGCGTGCAGAAGATGAGCAAGAGCCTGGGCAACACCGTGGGTCTGCAGGACGACCCGCTCTCGATGTATTCCAAGCTCGAGAAAGTGCCCGATGCGGTGGTGAACGACTACCTCACCCTGCTCACCGATCTCGATCTGGTGGCGCTGCCGGAGAACCCGCGCGAACGCCAGAAGGCCATGGCCCTGGAGGTCACCCGCCTGCGCCACGGCGATGCGGCGGCCGATGCGGCCCAGGCCGATGCGGCGAAGCTGGTGGCCGGCGCCTCCGGCAGCGGCGCCGCCGATGCCGAGGTGCCCGAGGCCTCGCTGGCCGCCGTGAATTTCCCGGCCAAGGCCTTCTATCTGCTCAGCGCCGTGGGCATGTGCGCCAGCAGCAGCGAGGCGCGCCGCCAGATCCAGGGCGGCGGCGTGAAGCTCGATGGCGAAAAACTGGCCGACCCCAACCAGGAATTCAGCACCGCCGCCGACCTCGAAGGCAAGGTGCTCCAGCTCGGCCGCCGCACCTTCCGGCGGTTGGTGGGGTGAGGGGTGGCGCGGTCACTTTATGATGACGTCATCTGATGACGTCACGCCGTGCGCACGATTGTGGACCTCCCCGAGCAGGAGCGCGCCCAGCTCGATGCCCTCTGCCGGCAGAGGGGGGTGTCGCGGGCGGAAGCGATGCGCCAGGCGTTGCGGCTCTGGCTTGCGCAGCAACAGCCTGGCCACGCCGCGGTGTTTGGCCTGTGGCGTGACCGTGAGGACGACAGCCTGACGCTGCAGCAGGCGCTGCGCGACGAATGGAGCGAGCGTTGATGCTGCTGCTCGACACCAACATCCTGATCGATGTGTTGCGGGGTGAGGCGGTGGCGCTGGCCTGGCTTGAGCAGCAGCGGAGCCCAAGGATCAGCGTGATCACCTGGATCGAGGTGCTGGTGGGCTGCCGTGAGGGCGAATCCGAGGCGGTGCAGGGCTGGCTGGAGGCCTTTGAGCGCCTGCCTCTGGATGACGCCATTTCCCGCGAAACGGTGCGGCTGCGCCAGCAGCACGCCCTGAAGGTGCCCGATGCGATCATCCTGGCCACAGCCCGCTGTAGCCAGCTCACCCTCGCCACCCGCAACAGCCGCGATTTCCCGTTGTCGCTAGGGGGCGTGCTCCACCCCTACGCGCTGTGAGCGGGCCTGCCCGAGGCATGGCCGGCAAGCAGCGTCCCATGGGACTGATCCGCGGCACCTTTTCGCTCAGCAACCCCACCCGGCCCGATCTGGCGCCGCTGGAGGTGTCGGCCCTGGCCGACAGCGGCGCGGTGCATCTCTGCATCCCTGAGCACCTGGCGATCCAGCTCAACCTGGCGGAACTGGAGCGGCGCGAGGTGGTGCTGGCCGATGGCCACCGGCGCACGGTTCCCTATGTGGGGCCGGTGGAGGTGCGCTTCCGCAACCGCCGCTGCTTCACCGGCGCGATGGTGCTGGGCACTGAGGTGCTGCTGGGGGCGATTCCGATGGAGGACATGGACCTGGTGCTGCGGCCCCAGCTGCAGAGCGTGGATGTGAACCCGGAGAGCCCCAACATCCCCGTGAGCCTGGCCAAGTGAGCCGTTGGATTCCAGCAACCAGGCGGGAACGTGCGCCAATGCCAATCGGGAGCGGGCCTGGTAAAGGGTGTTTCCCCATCAGTACCGCTGACACGGCAGAGAATCCGCTTGCTAGGGCGAACATCACATCGGCCCTCGAATCGCGTTGATCACCACCCCTGTGGAGAATCGCAGCCCTCTGCTGGTACGCATCTCGGGGGATCTTGTGTAGCCACGCGAACCGGTTCTTCTCAGACCCATGAACCACGGCTATCATTACCAAGTCTGGCGTGAGACCCTATGCAGGGGAAGGCCTTCCTTGCCACTGCGGGCTGGAGTCGGCTGAGGTTCTCGGAAAGGGTTGCCCGGCATGGGTTGGTTCGCGGATCCGTCCAATAGAGAGTGGGGCTTACGGCTGTTGACTTACATCATTGGCAATTGGATGCAAGCGCATGTCTGCCAACATGCCAATAGAGTTAGAATTGCCTCAGTATCATCGGTAGCGATAACTATATTGAGATGCTTCATTGACCCATCTGCCAAATTAAAATGATACATCAAGATGATTTTGCCAGAAGCGATTTAGATCATATAGAGGCCATCCGTTCGGAAGCACTGCGTAAGCTTGGTCGTAATGTCGTCAACTTCGCAAGGCTTGAATCTGGCTTGAAGATCTTGCTCGCATCGGTAAACATTTCTGGCGCTCCTAGGGAGCTGATAAAGATAAAGCAGGGCAGGATACGGGCGAACCGCACGAAGACCCTTGGGGAAGTTTTGAGTCTATTCAGTAGCTCACTGGTTACGGAGGAAAAGAGTCCCGAATGCATTCCTGAGAGGTTAGACAAGCTTTGCTTTTCTCTGTCTCTCAAAATTCAGGACGACAAGGGCAGCAGCCAGCATTTCCGGCACTCCCTGCGAAAGCTTGTTAAGGAGAGAAACTTCTTGATACACCACCGATTAGCTGAGCTGGATAGCACATCAGTGGCTAGCTATAGAAGTCTGATTGATTATTTAGATGAACAGCAATCAAGGATTCTCGCAAAGCTAGAATTTATTGGAGATCTTATTGATCTGCTTCAGACATCTCGCATCGAGTTTGCAAGCCATCTTGAGAGTCATCTTTCTCTGTCTCCAATGTCAGGCGATTCGTGCGAAGCCCAGCAACAAGATGCACCTGACGCGCCACCACTGTCTCATTGATTCCACAACTACGATGCATGCGGGCAGGTGATCTTGAGCGTTAGCCCCATAGAACAGACGGAGCCTCCCCTGCAGTAGTGCCGGCGGCCAACACCCAGTAAGATGCATCAAGGGATCTGTGATGCATGCTCCTCAAAACCATGCAGAATGTGACTAGCTGATGGATCAGGCAACCCACAACAAGATCGTCTCCTTCATCTGGGGCATCGCTGACGACGTCCTGCGCGACCTGTTCAAGCGCGGCAAGTACCCCGACGTGATCCTGCCGATGTGCGTGATCCGCCGAATGGATGCTGTTCTCGAGCCCACGAAGAAGCAGGTGCTCGAAACCAAGGCGATGCTCGACGAGGCGCAGATCACTGAGCAGAGGGCTGCCCTTTGTGGTGCCTCCGGGCAGGCCTTCTACAACACTTCCAAGTTCACGCTCCGCGATCTGAAGTCACGCGGTAGCCAGCAGCAGCTTCTCGCCGATTTTGAGGACTACCTGAACGGGTTCTCACCGAACGTCCAAGACATCCTCGAGAACTTCAAGTTTCGAAACCAGCTGCCAACGCTCTCGAAGGCCGACGCGCTTGGCACGTTGGTCGCCAAGTTTCTCGACCACACGATCGACCTCTCGCCCGCGGGCATTGACAACCATGCGATGGGCACGGTGTTCGAAGAGCTGGTGCGCAAGTTCAACGAAGAGAACAACGAGGAGGCAGGCGAGCACTGGACACCGCGTGACGCAGTGCGCTTGATGGCCAACCTCGTCTTTCTGCCGATTGAAGCCGAGATCAAGAGCGGCACCTACCTGCTTTACGACTGCGCCTGCGGTACCGGCGGCATGCTCACCGTTGCAGAGGAGACACTGGCAACCATTGCGAGCAAACATGGGGAGCAGGTGAGGAGCCTGCTCTATGGCCAGGAGATCAACCCTGAAACCTATGCCGTCTGCAAGGCAGACATGCTGCTCAAGGGCGAAGGGGAGAATGCCGACCACATCGTCGGCGGCGCTGAATGGTCAACCCTGGCGCACGATGCGTTCCCGGCGCGCGAGTTCGACTTCATGCTCGCCAATCCGCCCTATGGCAAGAGCTGGAAGAAAGATCTGGAGGCGATGGGCGGCAAAGACGGGATGCGCGACCCGCGTTTCAAAGTGATTCACGGAGGGGAGGAACTCTCCCTGGTCACCCGCACGAGCGATGGTCAGATGCTCTTCCTCGCCAACATGGCCTCAAAGATGAACAGCAAGTCGGCGCTCGGTAGCCGCATTGCTGAGGTGCATAACGGCTCGTCGCTGTTTACGGGTGACGCCGGCCAGGGCGAGAGCAACATCCGCCGCTGGTTAATCGAGAACGACTGGCTCGAGGCGATCGTCGCCCTGCCGCTCAATCTCTTCTACAACACCGGCATTGCCACCTACATCTGGGTGCTGACGAACAAGAAGCCCGCCCACCGCCAGGGCAAGGTGCAGCTGATCGATGCCAGCAGTTGGTTCAAGCCGCTGCGTAAGAACCTCGGCAAGAAAAACTGCGAGCTTTCGCCTGAGGATATTGAGCGCATCAGTACAACATTCCTTGAATTCAAAGAGAGCCCTGAATCGAAGATTTTCCCAAATGCTGCTTTTGGCTACTGGAAAGTCACCGTGGAGCGCCCCCTGAGGCTGCACAGCCGCATCACCCCGGCGGCGATAACCGCCTTGCAGATCGCCTCGGGCCATCAGGAGATCCGGCAAGCCCTGCTCGATGAGTTCGGTGATGACCTGGCACGCAACGTTCAGGCGCTTCGCAGCGAGATGGCCTTATTCCTGGATGGCTGGGGCGGCGATGACGATAGCTCCGATGACGATGAAGACGCACCCAAGCGAACGCTGCCAGAAAAGAAACGCAAAAAACTCCTCGACGCCAGCACCTGGGAGAGGGATCAGCGGTTGGTGGATGCCGCTCAGGTGTTGCTTGAGATGTTCGGCGATGAACTCTTTGAAGACCACAATCACTTCAGGGCCGAAGTGGGCCGAGCGCTCAAGCTTCAGGGAATCAAGCTGGGAGCAGCGGATCTGAAGGTGCTCTACAAAGAGGTGAGCTGGCGAGACGAGACAGCTCCACCGGTGATCGCCAAAGTGCACAAGCCTGGCAAGCAGACCGCAGATCCACTGCGTGGCTTCTTCGAAGACACCATCGCCGGGAAGCCGGCCATTGTTGAGTATGAGCCCGACAGCGATCTGCGCGACACCGAGCAGGTGCCCTTGCTGGAAGAGGGTGGGATCGAGGCCTTCATTCGGCGCGAAGTGTTGCCTTACACCCCCGATGCCTGGATCAAGGAAGAGGCCACCAAGATCGGCTACGAAATCAGCTTCACCCGCCATTTCTACAAACCGCAGCCTCTGCGCACGCTGGAGGAGATCAGCGCCGACATCCTCGCCATCGAGAAAGAAGCCGAAGGGTTGCTGGATGGGCTGCTGGTGGGGGTGGGGTGATGGGAAGCCATGGGCAAGGCTGCGACACCTATGCGCTCCAACACCCCTCCATGCTGAAGGCTGCGTTTATCATGGAGCTCAAATCTGCCCATGGGAAAGGCTACCGACACCATGCTGCAAGCCCGCTCCGATCGTGCCGGCACCTATCGCAGCCAGCCCGCGGGCTACCGGGCCTTTCATCCGGCGCCGCTGCCACCCGATCCGCCGCTGCAGCTGAGCGGCGAGCTGCAGGTGCTGCTCTCCCAGGCCGATCGGGCCCTGGGCCGGCTGGATGGGTCGGTGGAAACCCTGCCAAATCCCGATCTGTTCGTGTTCATGTATGTGCGCAAGGAGGCGGTGCTCTCCAGCCAGATCGAGGGCACCCAGAGCTCCCTGCAGGATCTGCTGGCGGCGGAGGCCAACCTCTTCGGCGCCGAGAGCCTGCCGCGCGATGTGGATGAAGTGGTGAACTACGTGCGAGCGATGAACCATGGCCTCCAGAGGCTGGCCACACTGCCGGTGTCGATGCGGCTGATCGCCGAGATCCACGCCGAACTGCTGCAGGGCGTGCGTGGCAGCCGGCTGACTCCTGGTGAGCTGCGCCGCAGCCAGAACTGGATCGGCCCCGGCGGCTGCAGCCTGTCCACGGCCACGTTTGTGCCGCCACCCCCAGAAGAGCTGCCACACGCGCTGGGCGCACTGGAGCAGTTTCTCCATGCCCAGGACGATCTGCCGGCCCTGATCCGCATCGGCCTGGCCCATGCCCAGTTCGAAACCATCCATCCCTTTCTGGATGGCAACGGGCGGGTGGGTCGGCTGCTGATCACCTTCCTGCTCACCGAAAAGGGCATCCTTCAGAAGCCTGTGCTTTACCTCTCCCACTACTTCAAGCGGCACCGCCAGGCCTACTACGACCATCTGCAGGCTGTGCGCGAGCAGGGCGACTGGGAAGGATGGCTGGCCTTCTTTCTGCGGGGCGTGGCGGAGGTGAGCCAGGAGGCGAGCCTCACAGCCCGCCGCATCCTGGCGCTGCGGGAGCAGCACCGCACCTTGATCACCGACCACCTGGGCCGCGCCGCCGCCAACGGCCACCGGGTGCTGGAAAGCCTGTTCGACCGGCCGATCGTGAGCGTGAACTCGATCGAACAGTTGATCGCCACGACTTACCCTGCCGCTAACTCGCTGGTGGCCCGGCTGGAAGCCCTGGGCATCCTGCGAGAGATGACGGGGCAGAAACGCCACCGCCGCTTCTGCTACCAGCCCTACATTGAGCTGTTCGGCGAATCACCGCAGGAGGTGGTGGCGTGATCGGGGATCTGAAGCCGTATTCAGATTACAAGGAATCGGGTCTGCCTTGGCTCGAAAAGGTGCCGGCGCATTGGGAGATTAAGCGTGGCAAGTCCTATTTAACCGCAATTGATGAACGCTCCAAGACAGGAAACGAAGAGCTGCTGACAGTGAGCTCGGCTCGGGGAGTTGTTCCACGGAGAACAGCCAACGTCACGATGTTCAAGGCAGAATCATATGTCGGACATAAACTCTGTTGGCCTGATGATCTTGTTGTTAACAGCCTATGGGCATGGGCTGGGGGCTTGGGCGTGTCAAAGCACCACGGAATCATCAGCACTGCCTACAGCGTGTACCGCGCACGAAGATCGGCAGGGATCAACCCACGTTTCCTGCACGAGCTTGTTCGTTCCTCTGCTTATCAATGGGAGCTCCAAGTCCGGTCCAAGGGCGTATGGATTTCTCGTCTTCAGCTCACTGATACGGCTTTTCTAGACTCGCCACTCCCCCTCCCTCCGCCTGAGGAGCAAGCAGCAATCGTGCGCTTCCTCGACTGGGCAAGCAGCCGGCTGGAGCGGGCGATCCGGGCGAAGCGGAAGGTGATTGCGCTCTTGAACGAGCAGAAGCAGGCCATCATCCACAGAGCCGTCACCCGCGGCCTCGATCCCTCCGTCCCCCTCAAGCCCTGTGGCATTCCCTGGCTTGGGGATATTCCGGCGCATTGGGAGGTAGCAAGAGTGAAGAACCAGTTCCGCTGTCTGAATACGAAACGCATACCCCTCAACGCTGTCGAGCGAGGGTCTATGACTGTAAGGAAATACGACTACTACGGCGCATCCGGCGTAATCGATAAGGTGGATGATTACCTCTTTGATGATGAGCTGCTGTTAATCGCAGAGGATGGGGCAAATCTAATCCTTCGGAATCTTCCACTTGCGATTATTGCGAGAGGGAGGTTTTGGGTGAACAATCATGCGCATATTCTAAAGCCGCTGCGTGGAAATATTATCTACCTAGCTCACGTGCTCGAAACCTTGAACTACAAGCCGTGGATCTCGGGAGCCGCGCAACCAAAGCTCACTCAGGACAGGCTGATGGCTATCTCGGTCGCCATTGCGCCCCCCGAAGAGCAGAATCTAATTGTCAACCATACTACTGAACATACGCGTCCACTCAATTCCGCTATCTCCCGCCTTGAACGCGAAATCGAGCTCCTCCGCGAATACCGCACACGACTGGTCGCTGATGTGGTCTCCGGCAAGCTCGATGTACGCGAGGCCGCATCCCGGTTGCCGAACGAAGAACTGCTGCCTGATCTAGCTGCCGCGGACGATGAACCTGACGACCTGCCCATCGAAGAGGAGGACGACGAATGAGCAGTGAGCGCAACCGGGACTACCTCGTGAGTCTGTTGCATGAGCTGTGCGCCTTGCCCCGAGAGTCCGAGCGGGTCGAGTTCAAGGTCAATGATGCCGAACCCCAGGCCATCGGCGAATACATCTCGGCGCTGGCCAACTCCGCGGCCCTGGTGGGCCAGGCTTTCGCCTATCTGGTGTGGGGTGTGCACAACGGCGACCACACCATCGTGGGCACCCGCTTCGATCCCCACGCAGCCCGCGTCGGCAACGAAGAACTAGAAAGCTGGCTGCTGCGTCTGCTCGAACCCAAGATCGACTTCCGCTTCTTCCGTGTCGAAATTGATGGTCACAGCGTCGTTCTGCTGGAGATTGGGCGGGCTGTTCGTCATCCGGTGCGCTTCTCGGGGCAGGAGTTCATCCGCGTTGGCACCTACAAGAAGAAGCTCAAGGACTACCCCGAGAAGGAACGGGCCCTGTGGCGGATCTTCGACCAAACCCCCTTTGAAGATGGCATCGCGATCGAACGTGCAAGCGGCGACGACGTGCTAAGTCTGCTGGATTATCCAACCTACTTCGATCTGCTGGAGCGGCCGCTACCGGCAAACCGCGAGGGCATCCTCGAAGCCCTGCTTGACGACCGGATCATCCTCAGGAGCAATGCTGGCGGTTGGAACATCACCAGCCTCGGCGCGATCCTGTTCGCTAAGCGTCTCGATGCCTTTCATGCCCTGCGGCGGAAAGCGGTGCGTGTCATCCATTACCGCGGCAATGGACGCACGGAAACTCTCAAGGAGCAGGAAGTCAACAAGGGATATGCAGCTGGATTTGAGGGGTTGATCAGCTACATCAACGGGCTGCTACCCGCTAACGAAGTCATCGGCGAATCCCTGCGCAAGAGCACACCGATGTTTCCCGAACTGGCGGTGCGCGAGCTGGTGGCCAACGCGCTCATCCACCAGGATTTCTTCGTGACCGGTGCGGGGCCAATGGTTGAAATCTTCAGTGACCGCGTTGAGATCACGAACCCCGGCGAACCACTGGTTGACACCCAGCGCTTCGTGGACACGCCACCCCGATCGCGCAACGAGACCCTCGCCTCGCTCATGCGTCGCTTCCGGATCTGCGAGGAACGGGGCAGCGGCATCGACAAGGTTGTGTTCCATGTCGAGCTGTTCCAGCTTCCGGCACCACTCTTTGAAAGTCTGCAGGGCTTCACGCGAACGGTCCTGTTTGCCCACAAGGCTCTATCCGCGATGGACAAAGCCGACCGGGTGCGCGCCTGTTACCTTCACGCCTGCCTCCGCTTCGTGACGCGGCAGGACATGACGAACAGCTCCCTACGGGAGCGCTTTGGGGTGGAGGAGCAGAACCGTTCGACCGTCTCCCGGCTGATCCGGGAGGCCGTTGAGGCCCGCGCCATTGTGCCGGCGGACCCTGGCGCGGCCCCCAAGCTGATGCGCTACCTGCCTTTCTGGGCTTCGGCCCCAAGGGAGGGGCAGGCATGAGCCAGGTACTTGATGGGTACTTGATCAGGAGGGTGGCCGGCAGCCACGAAAGCCGCTCCAACGCCAGTATTTCCAGGCATTCAGACGACCGCGCAGTACTTGATGGACACTTGATCGGAGGCCTTGGGAGGCTCCCCGGGCTGGGCCTGACGTCTGCGGAGGTTGCGCCATGACCACCGACATCAGCGAAAAGGGCCTGGAAGGGCTGATCGTGCGGGCCATGACCGGCCGCACCGACCTGCTCGTGCCGCCCCATACGCCCACCGGCTTCGACGCACCCGTCGCCGACGGCACGGGCTGGTTGCTCGGCGACCCCAGGCATTACGACCGTGGCTTCTGCATCGACCTGGTGCAACTGCGCGGCTTTCTCGAGCTCACCCAACCCAAGGTGGCCGAGGCACTGGGCCTCGACACCGATGGCCCCACGCGGCGGCAGTTCCTGGCCCGCCTGTCGGGCGAGATCGGCAAGCGCGGTGTGATCGATGTGCTCCGCAAAGGTGTCTCCCACGGGCCGCACCATCTGCAGCTCTTCTACGGCACGCCCTCGCCGGGCAACGCCAGGGCGGCGGAGCTGCACGCCCAGAATCGCTTCTCGGTATCGCGCCAATTCGCCTACAGCAATGACGAGACGCGCCGCGCTCTCGATCTCGGCCTGTTCATCAACGGCCTGCCCGTGGCCACCTTCGAGCTCAAGAACAGCCTCACCAAGCAAACCGCCGCCGATGCGGTGGAGCAATACAAGCGCGACCGCGATCCACGCGAGCCCCTGTTTGCCTTCGGCCGCTGCGTGGTGCATTTCGCCGTTGACGACAGCGAGGTGCGGATGTGCACCGAGCTCAAGGGCAAGGGGTCGTGGTTTCTGCCCTTCAACCAGGGCCACCACGACGGCGCCGGCAACCCGCCCAACCCCCACGGCCTCAAGTCCGACTACCTGTGGAAAGAGGTGCTCACGCCGGCGGGGCTCACTGACATCCTCGAAAACTACGCCCAGATCGTGGAGGAGAAGGATCCACGCACCGGCAAGAAGAAACGCAAGCAGGTGTGGCCGCGTTTCCACCAGCTGCAGCTCGTGCGCCAGGCGCTCGCTGATGTAGCCGCCCACGGCGCGGGCAAGCGGTATCTCATCCAGCACTCAGCGGGCAGCGGCAAGTCGAACTCGATCGCCTGGCTCGCCCATCAGCTGATCGGCCTCAAGCGCGTTGGTGATTCCGACGGACCTGAGATCTTCCACTCGGTCATCGTCGTCACCGACCGGCGCATCCTCGACAGCCAGATCCAGGCCACGATCAAGCAGTTCATGCAGGTGGGTGCCACCGTTGGCCACGCTCAACGCTCAGGCGATCTGCGCAAGTTCATCGAAGAGGGCCGCAAGATCATTGTGACGACGGTGCAGAAGTTTCCCTTTATCCTCGATGAGATCGCTTGTGAAACCGGCAAGGCCTTCGCGATCCTGATCGACGAAGCGCATTCCAGCCAGGGCGGCAAGACCTCGGCCGCGATGAGCGAAGCGCTCGGGGGCCGTGCCGCCGCCAACGCTGCCGCTGCCACCGATGCAGACGATTCGGGACCCGACCCGGAAGACACGGTGAACGAGGCACTCGAGCGCCGCATGGCTGCGCGCAAGATGCTCACCAACGCCAGCTACTTCGCGTTCACCGCCACGCCCAAGAACAAGACGCTTGAGATGTTTGGCGAGCCCCTGCCTCCAGATGGTGAGGGCAAGATCAAGCATCGGCCCTTCCACTGCTACACGATGAAGCAGGCGGTGGATGAGGGCTTCATCCTCGATGTGCTCAAGGCCTATACACCGGTGGAGAGCTACTACAAACTGGTGGCTAAGGTCGAAGACGATCCCGAGTTCGACACCAAGAAGGCTAAAAAGAAGCTGAGGTGCTATGTGGAAAGCCATGACCACGCGATCCGGCTCAAGGCCGAGATCATGGTTGACCACTTTCACGAGCAGGTGATCGCGAAGGGCAAGATCGGCGGTGAGGCGCGGGCCATGCTGATCTGCAATGGGATTGAGCGCGCGATTCAATACTTCTACGCCTTCAAGGCCTATCTGCTTGAACGCAAAAGCCCCTACCAGGCGATCGTGGCGTTCTCAGGCGAGCACGAGTTCGGTGGTGGCAAAGTCAGCGAGGCGTCTCTCAATGGTTTTTCGAGCGCCGAGATCGCTGGCAAGATCCAGGAGGATCCGTACAGGTTTCTCATCTGCGCCGACAAGTTCCAGACCGGCTATGACGAGCCCCTGTTGCACACGATGTATGTCGACAAGCCGCTCTCTGGCGTCAAGGCTGTGCAAACGCTCTCGCGCCTCAACCGTGCTCACCCCAAGAAGCATGATTGCTTCGTGCTCGATTTTCAGAACAACATCGAGGGTGTGAAAACCGCCTTCCAAGCTTACTACCGCACCACGTTGCTTGCCGAGGAGACCGATCCCAACAAGCTGCACGACCTAAAGGCCGCGCTAGACGGATTCCAGGTGTATGCACCGGCCCAGGTGCTCGAAGTGGTGGAGAGCTTCCTCTCCGGGGCGGACCGGGAGACGCACATCGATCCGATCCTTGATGCTTGCAGGGCCGTGTATGAGGAACAACTCGATGAGGATGGGCAGGTTGAGTTCAAGGGCAAGGCCAAGGCCTTCTGCCGCACCTATGCGTTTCTCTCGTCGGTGATTGCCTACAGCAAGGCCGAGTGGGAGAAACTTTCGATTTTTCTGGATCTGCTCACGCCCAAGCTGCCTGCGCCCAAAGAAGAGGATCTCGCCCATGGCATCCTCGAAGCGATCGATATGGACAGCTACCGAGCGGAGAAGCAGGCTGCCATCAAGATCGCTCTTGCTGACGAAGACGCCGAGATTGAGCCAGTGCCTACTGATACAGGCGGCCGTATGCCCCCGCCAGAGCTCGATCGGCTCAGCAACATTCTTCAGGCGTTCAATGATCAGTACGGCACGTTATTCGACGACAGTGATCGCGTGTTGCGCCGCCTCCGTGAGGACATCGCCCCCAAAGTGGCCGCCGATGACGCCTTCCAGAATGCCAAGGCCAATACGCCGCATACGGCGCGCATGGCCCACGACGCTGCTCTCGGCCGCGTGATGCAGATGCTCCTCAAGGACGACACCCAGGTTTACAAGCAGTTCGTCGAAAACGAATCGTTCCGGAGGGCGGTGTCCGATATGGTCTATACAATCGCGAACCAATAAACCAGCTGGTAGGAAGGACTAGCATCAAGATTCGGCGGACGGAGTCCAGCGATCCACCGTGATTTAGTCGTGTTGCTACTGCCCGCAGGTCTCGGCTTTGGCTGGCGGCCTCACCAATCCAGGGCTAAGGCTTTCATGCAGGGCTGAGTAGACCCCACCTCACCCTGTCCCTGGAGCCTATCCAGGTGAACGATGGCGGCATTGGTGGAGGGGCTTAACTGGGCCGGAACGGATGCCTTGCCATGCCCGCCATCCCCGCCCCAGGGCGTCACCCATACCCCACCAACCCACCGCGAACCCTCCGGAACGTGAGATTGATCCGCTCCTCCTTTATCCGCAACCGCTGGGGCACCTGATGCAGCCAGTGCTGCTGGGTGGGTGGATCCATCACCAGCAGATCTCCGTGGCCGAGCTCATAGTGAAGAGGCTCGGCCTCGGCCGGTGGCTTCGGCCTGAGCCGGAAGCTGCGGGCCGCGCCCAGGCTCAGCGAGGCGATCGGTGCTTCGGGATCGAGTTCGGGCTCGTCGTCGGCGTGCCAGCCCATGCTGTCGCGGCCGTTGCGGTAGCGGTTGAGCAGCAGGGAGTTGAACGAACAGCCCGCCGCCGCTTCCACCCGTGCCCGCAGGCCGGCCAGGAGTTCGCTCCAGGGTTCGATCCGGTTGGTCACGCCGCTGTAGGTGTAGGCGCAGCCCGGATCCCCCACCCAGCAGGTGAGCCGGGGCAG
>VFQS010002854.1_pt1 | contig 13729 bp, 10 predicted proteins | sample 3512361 | NCBI WGS metagenome assembly VFQS01 (sample SAMN10412375, study PRJNA504923) | tailings metagenome | isolation source: Relicate 1 Philex TSF3 active mining | place: Philippines
CGGGTTGCCATCATGTAGTTCACATCCGTATCGCTACCTAAGCGATAAATTTGTGTGATGGGGTTATAGGTCATACCCTTGAGTTGCAATACCTCTAAGCCAGCAGCTCGAGTAAATTGAGCCAATTCAGAAGGCTTAATAAATTTCTCATATTGATGCGTACCCTTGGGTAGGAGTTGCAAAATATACTCCGCACCAATAATGGCAAAGAGGTAGGATTTTGGATTGCGATTGAGGGTAGAGAAGAAGAGATAGCCACCAGGTTTACAGAGATTTGCACACGCTTGCACCACGGAGGCTGGATCGGGTACGTGCTCCAGCATTTCCATGCAGGTGACCACGTCATATGAATGAGGTTCTTCTTTTGCTAAATCCTCCGCTGAAATCGAGCGATATCGTACGGTAGTGCCACTCTCTAATTGGTGCAATTCAGCCACCTTGAGTGCTTTGGTTGATAAATCGATGCCAGTCACGGTTGCTCCCGCCTTAGAGAGTGACTCCGCAAGAATACCGCCGCCACATCCTACGTCGAGTACTCGTTTACCTTCTAAATTCGTGATCGATTCAATCCAGCCAAGTCGCAGAGGATTGATGGCATGCAGAGGTTTGAATTCACTGGTCGGATCCCACCACCGATGCGCTAGGGCGCTAAATTTATCAATCTCACCTTGGTCAACATTACTCATTGAAAATACCATTTAAAGGAATAAGTAAGACTATACAAAAAAAGCAATAAAAAAGCCCGGCAAGCCGGGCTTTTGAAGTCCAGAGGAATAAATTACTTAACAGCTTGGGTGCCAACCACTTCGATCACAGCACGGCGGTTCTTGGCGCGGCCTTCTGCAGTCGCATTGCTGGCAACTGGATCAGCCTTACCTTTACTTTCGGTGTAAACACGGGTTGCTTCTACGCCGCCATCATTGGTCAAGAATGCTTTAACTGCATTGGCGCGGCGCTGACCGAGGGCAATGTTGTACGCATCGGTACCAACACTGTCGGTGTAACCAACAATAATGACTACTTCAAGCTTCATCTTTTTGATGTCTTGAGCAAGCTTGTTCAAAGTCGCTACACCAGCCGACTTTAGAGTGGACTTGTCAAAGTCAAACAAAGTATCTGCTTGCAAGGTAATTTTCTTCTGAGTCACTTTGCTTGGAGCGGCTTTAGCAGCAGCAGGCTTAGGAGCGAGCCAGCCATCGCAATTTGGAGCAGCAGTTGCTGGGGTCCAAGATGCATCACGCCAGCACAGGGTGCCATCGCCGTTTCTCCATGGTGTTCCAGTGGAGTTAACCCAGTTATCAACATTCTTTGGCTGGGCCATCGCTGAACCGGCAGAAATCGTAATAACTGCAGCGAGTATCAGTTTTAGGGTTTTGTTCATTTTTTATCCTCAAAAAACATTTAATAAATTAATGCAACCGAATCGCCTAAAAGCCCAAAAAAGCCTAAAGCGCTACAACATAAATAGGTACTAACTATCGGAATATTAGCACAGGTTATGTGTCTGTGAAATGATATTATTTCGAGATGGAACAAGCCGCTAAAGAAACTCTCCCAATATCCCTAGAAGACGAAATGCGGCGGTCCTATCTGGACTACGCCATGAGCGTGATCGTCGGCCGAGCCTTGCCGGACGTGCGGGATGGGTTAAAACCCGTACATCGCCGGGTTTTATACGCCATGTATGAATTAAACAACGATTGGAACCGGGCTTTCAAGAAATCTGCCCGTATCGTGGGTGATGTGATCGGTAAATACCATCCTCATGGTGATACGGCGGTTTATGACACGATTGTCCGCATGGCCCAGGATTTCTCGTTGCGCTACATGTTGGTCGATGGTCAGGGTAACTTTGGATCGGTCGATGGCGACAACGCCGCGGCGATGCGTTATACCGAGATTCGTCTGCGCAAGATCGCCCATGAGCTATTAGCGGATCTGGATAAAGAAACCGTTGATTTTGGGCCCAACTACGACGGCAGCGAAAAAGAACCGCTCATTCTTCCTGCAAAAGTTCCCAACCTACTAATTAATGGCTCCTCTGGCATTGCGGTGGGAATGGCCACCAATATCCCTCCTCACAATTTAGATGAAGTGATTAGGGCCTGTTTGCATGTCTTGCATCAGCCTGATTGCACCATCGATGAGTTAATCGAAATCATTCCAGCACCCGATTTCCCGACTGCCGGAATCATTTATGGCGTTCAAGGAGTGCGCGAGGGGTATCGCACTGGACGAGGCCGCGTCGTGATGCGCGCCAAGACCCATTTTGAAGACATGGACAAGGGCCAGCGCCAAGCCATTATTGTGGATGAGTTGCCCTATCAGGTGAATAAGAAAAACCTGCTTGAGCGCATTGCCGAGCTGGTCAACGAGAAAAAAATTGAGGGCATCTCGGATTTGCGCGATGAGTCTGACAAATCGGGAATGCGGGTTGTGATTGAACTCAAGCGCGGTGAAGTACCCGAAGTCGTTCTCAATAATTTATATAAAAGCACGCAACTTCAAGATAACTTCGGTATGAATATGGTCGCTTTGGTTGACAATCAGCCAAGGCTCCTCAACCTCAAGCAAATGCTCGAGTATTTCTTGGCGCACCGCCGTGAGGTGATTACCCGGCGCACTATTTTTGAGTTACGTAAAGCGCGCGAACGGGGCCATGTGCTTGAGGGCTTAGCCGTTGCCCTCGCCAATATCGATCGATTTATTGCCATCATTAAAGCAGCTGCTAATCCAGTGGTCGCCAAACAGGAGTTAATGGCACAGGCCTGGGACTCTTCGTTAGTGCGTGAGATGCTGGCCCGTGCCGAGGGTGAGGCTCCTGGTGGTCGTAATGCCTTCCGACCCGAGGGCCTCTTGCCAGAATATGGCATGCAAGACAGCGGGCTCTACCGCTTATCCGATGATCAAGCCCAGGAAATTCTGCAAATGCGCCTGCAGCGCTTAACTGGTCTTGAGCAAGATAAGATCGTGAACGAGTACAAAGAGGTGATGGATCAAATTGCTGATCTATTGGATCTGCTCGCAAAGCCTGAGCGTGTCACCAAAGTCATTGAGGCCGAGTTACTTGAAGTGAAAGCAGAGTTTGGCTCAGAAGGTAGCGACTCGGGTCGTCGTTCTTATATTGAAATGAACGCCACAGAGTTGTTTACTGAAGATCTCATTACTCCGACCGATATGGTGGTGACGCTCTCTCACGCTGGATACATGAAGAGCCAACCCTTAAGCGAATACCGGGCGCAAAAGCGTGGGGGCAGAGGTAAGCAAGCTGCGGCTACCAAAGATGAGGACTGGATCGACACTCTGTTTGTCGCTAATACCCACGATACGATTTTGTGTTTCTCCGACCGCGGCCGGATGTATTGGTTAAAAGTGTGGGAGGTTCCGCAAGGCAGTCGGACCTCGCGCGGTAAGCCAATTGTCAACATGTTCCCATTGGTTGAAGGCGAAAAGATCACGGTGATTCTGCCGATTCAGGGCTATCAAGAAGATCACTATGTGTTTATGGCAACTCGCCGAGGCACCGTGAAGAAAACCCGGTTATCGGATTTTTCGAATCCTCGTAAGGCCGGAATCATTGCGGTTGACCTGGATGAAGGCGACTTTTTGGTTGGAGCAGCCATCACAGACGGCAAGCATGATGTGATGTTGTTCTCGGATGCAGGCAAAGCCGTTCGTTTTGATGAAAATGATGTACGACCCATGGGGCGTACCGCCCGCGGTGTCCGCGGCATGAACCTCTCCGATGGGCAAGAAGTGATTGCGATGCTAGTTGCCCCTGCCGAAGTTGCAGAGGGGGCTGTGGCGGCAGTTGAAGATGCAGCAGCGCCAAATAGTGTTCTAACCGCAACCGAAAATGGTTACGGTAAGCGTACCCCTATTGCTGAGTACACCCGTCATGGGCGCGGTACGAAGGGCATGATTGCAATTCAGACCAGCGAGCGAAACGGTAAGGTCGTTGCTGCAGCCCTAGTTTCACCAGAGGATCAAATTATGTTGATTACCACGGGTGGAGTGCTCGTTCGTACGCGCGTATCCGAGATTCGGGAGATGGGTCGTGCCACACAAGGTGTTACTCTCATTAACGTCGATGAGGGAACCCATTTATCTGGATTACAACGCATCGCAGAGAGCGATTCCGATGAGGATGGCGATGACGTAGGCGATGAGCAAAGTAATCGCGAATCCGATACAGCCCCTGATGCTTAAGCAAAGCTTCGACTAACCGGACTTCATGATGAGTTTTGACCGCCGCATTTATAACTTCGCAGCGGGCCCAGCAACCTTACCTGAAGAGGTTTTGGAGCAAGCACGCGATGAACTGCTGAATTGGCAGGGCCTCGGCACCAGCGTGATGGAAATTAGTCACCGTAGCAAAGAGTTTATGGCGGTTTATGAAAAAACCTTAGCCGATCTTCGCGAGCTCATGGCCATTCCAAGCGATTACGAAATCTTGCTATTGCAAGGTGGGGGAATTGGTCAAAATGCAGCTATTCCGATGAACCTAATGCCCTTAGCCAAGAAACCCAAGGCAGATTTTGTGGTGACCGGGATTTGGTCTGAGAAATCAGTTAAGGAAGCGCAAAAATACGGGGAAGCTCACATCGCTGCGAGTTCACAAGCGCAAGGGTTTCGGTCGATTCCCGAGCAACAGACATGGACCTTGTCCGAAGATGCGGCTTATGTGCATATTTGTGCGAATGAGACGATTGGCGGCGTTGAGTTTGCTGAGTTTCCAAAGGCTGGTAAAGCCCCTTTGGTTGCTGATATCTCGAGCAATATTCTTTCAAAAGCCATGAATGTGAGCGAGTGTGGCGTGCTTTTCGCTGGCGCTCAGAAGAATATTGGTCCTGCGGGGGTCACTATTGTGATTGTGCGCAAGGACTTGATGGGACATGCGATGCCCATTACTCCTTCAATCTGGGATTGGGCAAAGGAGGCGGCCAATCAATCGATGTTTAATACCCCACCCACTTTCCCAATTTATGTTTCCGGCTTAGTATTTGAGTGGATCAAGCGGCAAGGTGGCGTGGCGGAGATGGAGCGCCGTAGTCAACAGAAATCATCCCTGCTGTATGGATTCATTGATCAAAGCTCTCTCTATGAAAATCGCGTGGATCCAAGGTGTCGCTCGAGAACCAATGTCACATTCTTTCTGAAAGACGAAGGTTTAAATGCAGAGTTTTTGGAACAATCTAGCGCTGCGGGTTTGGCGGCCCTACGTGGCCATAAGGCTGCAGGAGGGATGCGCGCCAGTATCTACAATGCCATGCCGATTGCTGGTGTTGAGACCCTGGTGGAGTTCATGCGTGAGTTTGAAAGGCGTGCCTAATGTCAAATGATGATCAACGGTTAGCTCCGCTACGTGCTCAGATTGATGCGATTGATCAAGAGCTCTTAGAGCTTTTATCCAAGCGTGCAAAGGCGGCTCAAGAAGTGGGCCATATTAAGAATGAATCATCAGCCCCCATTTTTCGTCCTGAGCGAGAGAGCCAGGTGATTCAGAATGTTTTACAAAAAAATCCTGGCCCATTATTGGCAGATGGCCTTGCTTCGATCTGGCGCGAAATCATGTCGGCATGTCGCGCACTCGAATCCAAACAAACCATCGCATATTTGGGTCCAACCGGAACCTTCTCCGAGCAAGCGGCGCATCAATTCTTTGGGCAGTCGATTGATGGCTTGCCATGCGCGAGTTTGGATGAGGTCTTCAAGGCGGTTGAAAAAGGGGTCGCCACCTTTGGGGTTGTACCTGTTGAGAACTCCAGTGAGGGCGCCGTTTCGCGAACCTTGGATTTATTGCTAGAAAGTCCATTGCAAATTAGTGGTGAGGTAGTCTTGCCCATTCGGCATCACCTTTTAACCAAGCATGGAAGTTTGGATGGTGTAAAAACAGTCTGCGCTCATGCTCAGGCCCTGGCTCAATGCCAACAATGGTTAAGCGTGCATGCACCTCAATTGCATCGGCAGGCTGTTAGTAGTAATGCCGAGGCTGCACGGATGGCTAGTCAAGATCCAAGTATTGCTGCGATTGCTGGTGAGCCCGCTCAATTGGCGTATGGGTTGCAAATCGTTTCAGCCCAGATTCAGGATGATCCAAACAACCGTACACGGTTTGTGGTGATCGGCCAATACGCTTGCCAGCCATGCGGCCAAGATCAGACATCTCTGGTGCTCTCGGTTGCCAATCAACCTGGGGCTGTTCACCACCTGTTAGGGCCATTAGCAAAACATGGAGTTTCCATGACGCGGTTTGAATCGCGGCCTGCCCGCAAGGGATCTTGGGAATATCATTTCTATATTGATATTGAAGGGCATACCAGTGATGCCAAAGTAGCAACTGCGATTGCTGAGTTAAAAACGATTGCTGCTTTTTATAAAAACCTGGGCTCCTATCCCCGCGCTAAAAATTAAGAGTCTGATTCATGACCAAAAAAATTGGCTTAGATCATGTGCATGCAATTGCACCCTATGTTGGCGGTAGACCCATTAGCGAGGTAGCGCGTGAATTTGGTTTAGACGAAAGCGCGATTGTGAAGTTGGCCTCCAATGAAAATCCCTTGGGTATGCCAACGTCGGCTAAGGAAGCAATGTTGCGGGCCGCCAATGATCTGGGCCGCTATCCAGATTCGAATGGTTTTGAGCTGAAGTGCGTTTTATCCAAGCGTCTGGGGGTTCCAGAAGACTGGATTACTTTGGGAAATGGCAGCAATGATATTTTGGAACTTACCGCTAGAGCGGTAGCGCACGCTGGCGATGCCGTCGTATTTTCTAAACACGCGTTTGCGGTTTACCCTTTGGCAACGCAAGCGATTGGTGCAAAAGCAGTGGAAGTTGCCGCCGATGCAACGTACGGACATGATCTGCCGGCCATGTTGCAGACCATTCGATCACTCGGAGAAACTGCCAAGTTGGCATTCGTAGCGAACCCAAATAATCCAACCGGTAGTTACCTACAGCCAAAAGCCATTGAAGCATTTATATCGGAGATGCCTGCGCATGTGGTGGTGGTATTGGACGAGGCATATAACGAATACCTTGCCCCAGAGCAGCGCTACGACGCAATCGCTTGGGCAAAAAAATATTCTAATTTAGTGGTCTCACGCAGCTTTTCAAAGGCCTATGGATTAGCAGGGCTACGCATCGGATATGGCATTGCGCAACCCCATTTAACCGATTTGTTAAACCGGATTCGACAGCCCTTTAATGTAAATAGTTTGGCCCAAGCGGCGGCTATTGCAGCCTTGGGCGACGAAGCATTTTTACAACAAGGGTATGAGTTAAATCGATCCGGTTATCGACAGTTGACACAGGCGTTTGAACAAATGGGCTTAACCTATTTACCTTCATCCGGAAATTTTGTCTTAGTGAAGGTGGGTAACGACAATGAAGCGGGCGCACGCGTTAACCGGGAGTTATTAAAGCGGGGTGTGATTGTGCGACCCGTTGGTAACTATGGGCTGCCACAGTGGCTCCGAATCTCGATCGGTTTGCCAGAAGAGAATGCTATTTGCATTCAAGCCCTCAACGCCATTCTGAATCAGTCACAGGGCAGCGCATGAGTCGCAATCAGTTTGGAACAGTCGCCATTGTTGGCGTTGGCTTGATTGGCGGATCGATCGGCTTAGCGCTCAAAAAGGCAGGGGTCGTTACTGAAGTGATCGGCGTAGGTCGAAGCGCAAGCAATCTTGAAGAGGCCAAAAAACTGGGCGCGATTGATCGTATTGATGACCTTGAGGGCGCAAGTAAAAAAGCCCAGTGGATCGTTTTGTGCGTACCCGTTGCACAAATGCGCGCATGTTTTCAAACGATTGAACCGCATCTCAATCCGCACACATTAATTACGGACGCAGGTAGCACTAAAAGTGATCTGATTGTGGCGGCCAAAGAGGTTTTGGGCAAGAAGGTTTGTCAATTTATTCCGGCTCATCCCATTGCGGGTGGAGCGCAGCATGGCGTGGTGGCAGCGAAGGCTGATTTATTTCAGGGAAAGCAAACCATTATTTGTCAGTTGCAAGAGAACTCCGCAGCGGATGTGGCTTTGGTCGAGAGTTTTTGGCAGGCATTGGGGTCACGCATTAAACGGATATCGGCGATTCAGCACGATGCAATCTACGCAGCGGTTTCGCATTTACCCCATTTGTTGTCATATGCATTAATGACGAGCGTGCTGAACTCCGAAGATGCTGAGCAAAAGCTTGGTCATGCTGGTGCTGGATTTCGGGATTTCACGCGGATTGCCGCTTCGAGCCCTGAGATGTGGCGCGATATTTGCCTTGCCAATAAATCAGCAATTTTGAAAGAGCTAGACCAATATCTTGTGATTGCAAATGCTTTACGTGAGCTGATTGCTAAGGAGGATTCGCAAGCGCTTGAGAGGGTTTTTCTGAAAGCTAGTGAAGCGCGCAAGCGGTGGGAAGAGTCGTAATGGCGAGCGAGTCATTGCAGATTGGACCTTTCCAAGGCGCCAAGGGTCAGATGACCCTGCCTGGATCAAAAAGTATTTCGAATCGGGCATTGTTACTCGCTGCATTAGCAAGCGGTACGACTACTCTTAAGCAGTTACTGGATGCCGATGATACCCAGGTAATGCGTAATGCCTTGCGGCAATTGGGGGTGAAGGCTGAGGATCATGGTCATGATTGTGAGGTGACAGGTTGTGCTGGCGCTTTCCCAGTCAAGCACGCTGACTTATTCATGGGAAATGCTGGAACCGCGATTCGGCCGCTCACCGCGGCATTAGTCATGCAAGAGGGCGAGTATCGACTCTCTGGAGTACCGCGGATGCATGAGCGACCGATTGGTGATTTGGTTGATGGACTTCAGCAGATTGGTGCACAGATTGATTATGAGCAAGCGGTCGGTTATCCACCCATTCAAATCCATGCAGGCAAGCTTGTCTTGCCAGAGGTGATTCGGGTTAGGGGCGATGTCTCTAGTCAATTTCTGACGGCTTTATTGATGGCACTGCCTCTCGTAGCCCGTAAACCAATTCAAATTGAAGTGATTGGTGAGTTAATTTCCAGACCGTACATCGACATCACGATTCAATTGATGGCTCGCTTTGGTGTAGAGGTTGGCAATCCAACGCCCCATCAGTTTGTGATTGCGCCTACTCAAGCTGGAGCGGTATACAAAAGCCCCCAAACACTCTGGGTCGAGGGTGACGCATCCTCGGCATCCTATTTTTTGGCAGCCGGCGCCCTTGGTCGTGGCCCGGTGCGGGTTCTTGGGGTTGGTAGAACCAGCATTCAGGGTGATATTGCCTTTGCAGACGCCATCGAACAAATGGGGGCAAGAGTGCTGCGTGGTGATGATTTTCTTGAGACGGGCGGCGTTGTTCATGCCGATGGAAAATTGCGAGGTATTACGATTGATTGCACCACAATCCCAGACGCAGCCATGACCTTGGCCGTGATGGCATTATTTGCTCAAGGAAAAACCCGGCTAGAGAAGATTGCCAGCTGGCGGGTGAAAGAAACAGACCGGATTGCAGCGATGGCGACCGAGTTGCGTAAATTAGGGGCAGCGGTTCATGAGGGTGAGGATTTCATTGAGATTCATCCATTAAGTAATGAGCAATGGCAGACCCCACCGCAGGGAATCGATACTTATGACGATCATCGGATGGCGATGTGCTTCTCGTTAGCAGCATTCGGTCCAAAGCCAATCGTGATTAACGATCCTCAGTGTGTTGCTAAAACTTTTCCGCATTACTTTTCAGAGTTGGCACGAATCACGTATTAATTTCCTATGAAGGAGTATTTGGGTTGAGCCTTCCCCCGGTCATTGCAATTGATGGGCCCACCGCCTCAGGCAAAGGCACGGTGGCGATGCAAGTTGCCAACCGTCTTGGATTCCATTATTTGGACAGTGGCGCCCTGTATCGTCTAGTAGCGCTTGCAAGCCAACAAAAGGGTATCTCGCCATCTGATAGCTGCGCTTTGGGTGAGCTTGCCTTCGCCATGCAGATTGAGTTTAAAAATGGACTGATTTTCCTCGGAAATATAGATGTCACCGAGGCGATTCGAGACGAGTCCATTGGGGTTTTGGCATCCCAAATCGCGGTTTATCCAGAGGTGCGAGATGCCCTGTTGGCACTCCAAAAAGGGTTTCGGAGGGCTCCAGGCTTAGTGGCCGATGGCCGGGACATGGCAAGCCGGATCTTTACGGATGCCGTTTTAAAGGTATTTTTGACGGCCAGTGTGCAGGCTCGGGCGGAGCGTCGATATAAGCAATTGATCGCTAAGGGAATTTCTGCTAGAATGGATGTCCTTTTGCAAGATTTGCAGGAACGAGACGCTCGAGACATTCAACGAGCAACCGCGCCTCTAAAACAAGTTGAAGGGGCGCATTTGCTCGATACCTCGAACTTATCGATTGATCAGGCGGTTGAGCAGGTACTGTCTTGGTACCAAGAAGTAAATCGAAATTAGAAGTAGAAGTTGAAGTTTGGCGCTTAAGTTAGCACCTACGGTAAAAACCGCTAGCTTAAGTTTTATTAACCTAACCCGTCAGTAATTGGCGGCACAAAGTGAACCTCATGTCTGAATCTTTTGCAGCACTATTTGAAGAATCCCTAACCCGTTCTAATATGAAAACCGGCCAGGTTATTTCGGCCGAAGTCGTTCGTATTGATCATAATTTTGTGGTTGTTAATGCCGGTCTAAAGTCCGAAGCATTCATACCCGTTGAAGAATTCCAAAATGACCAGGGCGAGCTCGAAGTCAACCCTGGTGATTTCGTATCCGTCGCAATTGATGCCTTAGAAAATGGCTATGGCGATACGATTTTGTCACGCGATAAAGCAAAACGCCTTGCATCTTGGATGAACCTCGAGAAAGCACTTGAAGGCGCTGAGATCGTTACCGGCACAGTGACCGGCAAGGTGAAGGGCGGCTTGACCGTCATGGTAAATGGCATTCGTGCCTTTTTGCCTGGATCGCTCGTTGATACTCGTCCAATTAAAGATACCAGCCCTTACGAAGGCAAGACCATGGAGTTTAAGGTCATTAAGCTAGATCGTAAGCGCAACAACGTTGTTCTTTCGCGTCGCGCCGTGGTTGAAGCTAGCCAAGGTGAAGAGCGTGCGAAGATGATGTCTAACCTTCAAGAGGGTAGCGTTGTTCAGGGCACCATTAAGAACATTACTGATTACGGTGCATTCGTTGATCTTGGCGGTATTGATGGCCTTCTCCACATTACTGATTTGGCTTGGCGTCGTGTGCGTCACCCCAGCGAGATGCTGACGGTGGGTCAAGAGGTAACTGCGAAGATTCTGAAGTTTGATCAAGAGAAAAACCGGGTTTCATTAGGCATTAAGCAGTTGGGTGATGATCCTTGGGTTGGTATTGCCCGTCGTTACCCACCCAATACACGCCTATTTGGTAAGGTGACCAATCTGACTGATTACGGCGCGTTCGTTGAAATCGAGAGTGGCATTGAAGGCTTGGTACACGTCTCTGAAATGGATTGGACCAATAAGAACGTGGCCCCAAGCAAAGCAGTTGCTTTGGGAACCGAAGTAGAAGTGATGGTCTTGGACATTGATGAAGATAAGCGTCGTATTAGCTTAGGTATTAAGCAATGCAAAGCAAACCCATGGGAAGAGTTCTCACGCAGCCATCAAAAGGGTGACAAGATCAAAGGGGCAATTAAGTCCATCACCGACTTTGGCGTCTTTATTGGCTTGCCTGGTGGAATCGATGGCTTAGTTCACCTGTCTGACCTCTCTTGGAATGAGCCTGGCGAAGAGGCTGTTAAGGCCTTCAAGAAAGGTGATGAATTAGAAGCTGTCGTCTTAGCGATTGATGTTGAGAAGGAGCGTATCTCCCTGGGCATCAAGCAAATGTCAGGTGACCCCTTTAACAACTTTACGTCGACCAGCGATAAAGGCAGCATGGTCACCGGTACTGTGAAGAGTGTTGATGCTAAGGGTGCCGTGATTGCCCTTGCTGATGAGGTCGAAGGTTATCTGCGCGCCTCAGAGATCTCAACCGATCGCGTTGAAGATGCGCGCAATGCTCTGAAAGAGGGCGATTCTGTCACTGCCATGATTATTAATATCGATCGTAAATCGCGTTCGATTAATTTATCGATCAAGGCCAAAGATAGTGCTGATCAACAAGATGCCATGAATAAGTTACAGGGCGATGCTGGCTCTGGCACGACCAATCTTGGCGCCCTGTTGAAGGCGAAGATGGATAATCAAAGCTAAGGTGATTCCGCCACCCCGTGGGTGGCGGGCTAATTAGACTATGTCAGATCAAGAGCACCAAGCGATAACCCGTTCTGAGCTGGTTGAGAGCCTTGCGGAGCAGTTTCCGCAACTCTTGCCTCGCGATGTTGAGCTAGCAGTAAAAACCTTGCTAGACACCATGACCCAAGCCTTAGCTGAAGGGAAGCGTATTGAGCTTCGTGGTGTGGGCAGTTTTGTTTTGCATCATCGACCTGCTCGTACTGGACGCAATCCTAAGTCGGGTGAGAAGGTTCTTATCCCAGAAAAGCGCGTTCCCCATTTCAAGCCGGGTAAGGAGCTTCGTGAGCGCGTTGATTACAAGCCGCTCGATCAAAAAATTATCCTTGACTCAGGTAGCTCGGGTGCCTAATCCTGTGGTGGCAGATCTCTTAGGGATCTAAACTATTCATTCGCCACTGAAATGATTCAAATTGAAACCGGTTGGTTGCTCCTCATCCCCATATTCTTCGGCTTGGGTTGGCTAGCTTCTCGCTGGGATTTACGCTTAGAGGCACGCCAAGATGAGCGAGAACGACTAAAACAGCAACGCTCTACGTTTAAAGGTTTGAACCTATTGCTCAATGAGCAGCCCGATCAGGCGATTGAAACCTTAGTCAAGGTTGCCCAATTGGATCCGGAAACGGTGGATCTGCATTTTTCATTGGGTAATTTGTTTCGCCGTCGTGGTGAGACCGAGCGCGCGATTCGCGTTCATCAACATCTGGCTAATCGCGAAGATCTGAAACCGCGTGATCGAGATCACGCTGCATATGAGCTGGGCCGCGATTTTTTGCGAGCCGGTCTATTGGATCGTGCTGAGGCATCCCTCAATCAAGTCGGTGACGGCAAATATGCCATACCGGCCAAAGAAAGTCTTCTTGAGATGTATCAAATTGAGAAGGATTGGAAAAAAGCGATTATTGCTGCCAATGAACTGCAGGGCTTGCAAGACAAAAGCCATCAATTAGAGATCGCACAGTTTTATTGCGAGATTGCGCAAGAGGCGCTGCGACGCACTGATTTTCCTGAGGCGGAGGGAGCCATCCATCATGCTCTATCCGCAATTCCAAATCACGCCCGCGCCTTAATCTTGCAGGGTGATTACTACTTGGCTAATGAGCGCCCTCAGCAGGCGATCGATGTCTGGGCAATCGTGGCGAAAGAGAACCCCGCCTTTATGCATTTAGTAGCCGATCGGTGGATGGCTGCACATCATGCTGTCAACCAAGTCGATCTTGGTTTGGATCAATTACTTGCTCTCCTTAAAACTCAAGCCATTGGGGAGCTCTTGGATATTGTGCATAAGCATGTGATGCACATTCGGGGGGCTCAGGCAGCCGAAGCCATGTTGGTCGATGTGATGCAGCATTCTCCAACGCTCAGTGCATTATCAAAGTTAGCTGAAACCCGTTTAGCCTTAGCAGAAGTCACTGGTCCAGAGACACGGGTAGCGGATTTAAAGTCAACGCTTGGCTTACTTAAGCAGCGGAC
>VFQS010002855.1_pt1 | contig 13712 bp, 11 predicted proteins | sample 3512361 | NCBI WGS metagenome assembly VFQS01 (sample SAMN10412375, study PRJNA504923) | tailings metagenome | isolation source: Relicate 1 Philex TSF3 active mining | place: Philippines
AATATAATATAATATAATATAATATAATATAATATAATATAATATAATATAATATGAATAACATATTGTATATATGGACAGGTGATATGTCAAATGATAAATGGTTTAAAAATATTAAAATTGTTGAATCTTATATGAAGTATAATACTAATTTTGATTTTTTAGAATATAAAAAAATTAATAATAAAACAGATTTTAAAAAATATAATAAAATTATTATACAATATTGGTGTATTTCATATATAAATAATAACGATATAAATAATATATTAAAAAATATATTTAAAAATAAATCTATTTATTTGATCATATATGATATACATGTTTATTCATTTAATATGAAATTATATAATAAAACAATAACGAATAATTTAACAAATGATGATATAAAAATTACATATACTGATTTTAATTCGTTATTAGAAGAATATAATATTAAACATATTATTGGTAGTTATAACTGTAAAGAATCTGATTATATTTTAACATATTGTAAAGTTAAATATAGTGTTATACATCATCATATTGATTCTAAAATTTTTAATATTTCAAGTAATTTTAATTATGATAATAAAATATATGATATTTTAATTTTTGGAAATAATTGTAAAGAAATTAATTCATATTTAACATATCCATTGCGAACAAAAATATATAATTTATTAAATAATATTAAAGATACAAAATTATTTAGAATTAAAATTGTAGAATCGATTAATTTTATAGAATTACCATCATATTTAGAAAAATCATGGTTAACTGTATCAACTTGTGGATTTTCTGATTATCTTTTACAAAAATATTTTGAAATTATTTCTTGTAAATCAGTTATATTAGGAAATATACCTACACAAGGAGAAAAAATTTTTAATAAAGAATCATATATTCATATAAATATAGACATTACTGATGAAGAATTTAAAGATATAATTGTAAGTAATTTAAAAAATAAAAATAAATTAATAAATATTTGTGAAAAAATGTACAATATTGTTCATAAATATTACGGATTAGAAAAATATAATGAAAAATTAAATTATATTTTAGAAAAATAAATTAAATTATTCTAGCCGGATTACCAACGGCTTTGGAATTATTTGGAATATTTCTTATGACCACTGTTCCAGCTCCAATTATACATTCTTTTCCAATTTCAATTGTTTGTATGACTGTTGAATTTGCTCCAATAAATGAAGATTCACCTACTTTAACTTGCCCACAAATAGTTGAACTCGGACATATACTACAATAGTCTCCGATTGTTGATTCATGGTCAATATTGCAATTTGTATTTATTATACAATGTTTTCCAATTATGACTTCTGTTTGTATTATTGCTCCGGCGCAGACAACAGTTCCCTCGTTAATTATCGCTGTTTTTGATATTATTGTTTTCGGATGAATTAAAGTCGCCCATTTTAATTGATTATATTCTTCTGCTATCTTTTTCCTTATTTTATCATTTCCTATTCCAATAATAAAATAGTCAGTTATGTTGTTTATTTCAGATATTTTTCCAATTATTTTTATTCCAGAAAAATAGCCTGTTTTATTATCATCATATATTCCAACAATATTATAATTATCTAATTCACGAATAATATCAATTATAACTTTAGAATGCCCTCCTGCTCCAATTATTGATATATTCATAGTCTATTATTTAATAATATATTTTTTATTTTAGTAATGGACTCGACTGCGTATTCATAACTTACACACGGGTCGCATTTAAGTAATATAGCGGTTTCGAATAATTTTTTTGCGACCGGTAAATCAGTTTCAGGAGCGTATTTTTCGAGAGCTTTTTCTTTGTAAATTTCTCCACATGAACCAATCTGCGCGAAGACATCTTCTTTGCTTATTAATTCCAATATTTCATCCCTTGATTTTGAAAATTTGGTCGGGTCGATGAAAAAATAATACTTATAATAGGAATGATATATGTGCGAATCTGGTATAGTTAATCGAACTCCGTCGATATTGCTTAAAGTTTCATTATACATATTCGCTAATCTGCGTCGATGATTTATCCAATTATCTAACTCATCCAGTGCTAAATACCCAATCGATGCTTGAATTGGAAGCATCCGCCAATTCGTTCCGACATTTTCGTGGAGCCATCTAAAACCAGATGGATGCATTTTATTAAAGACAGTATCATAACCTTTACCATGGTCTTTTAATGACCAAGCAAATTTATATAATTCTTCGTCATCAGTTGTTATCATACCTCCTTCTCCACCGGTTGTTATAATTTTATCTTGACAGAATGACCACGCATTTATATCACCCCACGTTCCAGAATATTTGCCCTTATATTTTGCTCCGTGAGACTGTGCGCAATCTTCAATAACATATATATTGTTCGCTTTACAATAATTACATATTTCTTCTAAATCACAAGGCCATCCAGCTAAATGAACTAAAATAACTGCTTTTGTTTTTTCAGTTATTCCATTCTTAATTGTTTCAAGTGTAATATTTTGACTGTTTTCATCGACATCTACAAAAATAGGTTTTATTCCATACCAGAGGGCGCAAGTCGCGGATGCTAAAAATGTTCGCGCTGTTACAATTACTTCATCGCCTTCTTTTAATTTAAGGGCTTTTAGACATAATTCGAGGGCGACTGTCCCATTAAAAACTGCAACAGCGTATTTACAGCCGAAATATTTAGCAAATTTTTCTTCAAACTCTCTAACAATCGGATTCGTCCATTGATTCACCTGACCGGATTCAAGGATTGCTTTGACTGAATCAATCATCTTTTCTGAAAATTGGGGCCAAACTTTCATTATATTTAATATGATATTTTATATTCAGGAACTAATTCTTTTAGTTTGTTTTTAATTTCAATTTGATTTAAATATTTGTAATTTTCAATTAATTCATTGTAATTATTTAGGAAAATATTGTAATCAATTTCTTCTGTATGCTTTGATATTTTAATGTATTTATTATCAGTTTCTAATGTATTCTCTCCATTACATAATAGCTCTTCATATAGTTTTTCACCTGCTCTTAATCCACTTATATTTATTTTAATGTCATTATTTGTATAATTTTTTATAATATTTTGTGCTAAATCATATATTTTAACTGGGTCCCCCATATCAAACATTAAAATTTGTCCCCTTTTACCAATTGTTGACGCATATAATACAAGTTGCGCTGCCTCCGGAATAGTCATGAAATAACGTATTATATCTTTATGAGTAATATCAATCTTTTTGTATTTATTTATTTGTTTTATAAAGGTTGGAATAACTGAACCAGATGAACCAAGAACATTTCCGAAACGCGTTGTTATAAATTGTGTATCGCTTTGACTATTCAAATTATTTATATAAATTTCGGATACTCGCTTGGAAGCGCCCATAACATTTGTTGGATTCACTGCTTTATCTGTTGAAATCATTAAAAACTTTTTAACATTATATTTTATTGAAATATCCGCGATATTTTTAGTTCCAATTATATTAACTTTTATTGATTCCCAAGGATTTTCTTCCATAATTGGAACATGTTTATAGGCGGCACAATGATATACAATTTCTGGTTTTTCATTATTAAAAATTTGATTTAATCTATATAAATCTAAAATATCTGCTAAATAAAATTTAACTTGATTATTTTTGTATTTTTCACGAATATCATTTTTTAACTCGAAAGTTCCACATTCACTATTATCAATAATTATCAAATTATTTATTTCTAAATTTAATAATTGTTTTACAATTTCGCTTCCAATTGAACCACATCCACCACTAATAAGAATTTTTTTGTTTTTTAAATATTCTTCTGTTTTTATATTATTAACAAGAATTGGTTCTCTATTTAATAATTTATTATAATCAATATTTTCAAGTTTTAGATTATATTTTTCCATATATATAAAAAGATTTTATTTTATATATCATGCCGAGTGCTTCTATATTACCTCCATATCCCACATGCGAAACAATTCCGGAACTTTGTGTATGTAATCAATATCCTGTCAGAAAACTTATCGTTGTAAATGGTAAAGTAGAAGTCCTATTTTTGTATAAAGGCGTTGTCCCATCCTAAGCAAACAATACCGAAAATATAATTGAAAGAAAGAACAGTATCCACGATGTAATCTTCATCTCTTTTGGAAAAGAAGTCCCATTATTTGTAGCATACTGATTAGTTGCGCCCATATTTGCGAAACTTAGATTTGTGGATGAATTTGCTGGGGACTCATTCTGTTTTATTGGTTCATTAAATAAATTTGACATATTACTATATCATATTTAGAAAAAATTTGTGAGTAAAAAATGGATTTTATTTATCTTTTCAATAAATAAAATGGCTGAGGAAGAATTAAGTGCGAATGCGCTCGTTGATGCTAAAAATGAATACACTAAACTTCTAACCAGTTATCTTACCCCCTGTATTACGGAAGGCTTCATTAGCCTTTATGAAGACGCCAAAAATGAAAAGGAAGAAAAGAGAAAAGATTCCCGCTATGATGATTACAGCGAAATCCAAATATTCCAAGATTTTATCAAGAAGATTCCTAAGTGGAACCAAGATATTATTGATAAAGAGAGCGACCGAATTATCCAGCGGTCAAAATGCGACTGGCTCGAACGCCTACTTTACGGCGTCTTCGTTAGCAACGCGAAAGTCCTATCAATCGTCCGGATACAGCCCAAGAAGGATGACAAAATGAGACTGAAAATCCCGAAGCTCCGGAATTTCATCCATAAGTGCTACGTTGAATGTGGTCGCGAGTTATATAAAGTGGCTTACCTATTTGATGACGAAGACATAACCAGTATCGAAAAACAGAAGAATGTTAGAGATATTAACTCAATCGTTCGCGAGGGGGTTATAGAGGCCGTCCGCAAATTGCTACCCATCCAAGATATCCTTAAAGACTGTATCGGGAATATTGGGGGCGAAAACACAATGAACTCAACCATCCAGAGCGAGACAACTGGGGGAGGGGACTCAGAGGAGTTATTTAGGAAATTTGCGAGTAGTAATAAAATGAAAAAAGGGATTGAGGAAATACACAGTGAGACGGAGGGGCTTTTGGAGGAGGAAAGTCAGTCGGTTGTGTCCGCTGTTGAGAGGGGGGCTGAGGAGAGTTTTGTTTCTCAAAAGTCGAGTCGGTCTTTGAAGAAGGGAGAAAAAGAAGAGAGTGTAGTTTCTCACAGGTCGGCCAGTTCTTTAAGAAAAGAAAAAGATAATAATGATGAGGAAGATGAAGAGAGTTATGTCTCCAAGAGGTCTTCTCGTTCCTCTTCTAAAAAAGAGCCAAAGCCAGAGAAAGAACCCATGATGGTGAAAGAAGAAAGCGCAGTAATTCCTGAACAAAAAGAAGAGAGTTTAGTATCTCTTAAAGAGGAGAGTCAAAGTGTAGCTCATCATCAAGAAACGAGCGTTGTTTCTCAAAGGTCAGAAATGAGTGAAAGAACGAACCCGACTATTAAGAAGATAAGAACGAGCAGTATAATTCGTAATAAGGACCGGCGCAAAATGGAGAAAGAACAACTGGAACAAATGAGAAGAAAACGGGAACCGAATGTTGAAAAAGTGGAGCGGACGCGCGATGAGAATGAAATTATCTCATATGACCTCCAAGATTACGTCCAAGAAGAATATATCTCTGATAACTCAGATAACTAAGCGATTTCGTTCAATTCATTATTTTTTTTACTTTGAAAAAAATAATGGGATTCAGTCATTTAATTAAAAATCCACTCGTGTTTGGAGCAATCGTTGGAGTTTTGTTGTGTTTATTGCTCTTTCTTCACGATAAGTTTTTCTCTAAAAGCAAAGAAGACAAGAGCAGTTTAGGAACCTACTTCAAGCTCTTTTTTGCTGGGTTCATTGTATCTGCGCCTCTTGTCTTTTTATTATATAACCGCGATTTGAGCTTCAAAGAAGTGGATGCCGGAAGCGGGAGGTCTGTCTCTGGGGGCGCGGTGAGCGATGTTGAAATGACATCGTCTTCATCATCGTCGGATTCCGTTTCGGAAGTCATAGAGGAAGTCGCAAAGAAAGTGGGGGGCGGGAAACCATCTGCGCAACGGGGTGGGAGCGGAAATGGGCGCCGGTTTAAAACAATGAACACTGATGTTCCAAATATGTAACCCCTTTTTTCCCGCGAAGCGGGTAAAAGGGGTTAAACCCCAAAAACGACCCATTTTCTCTGTTTATTTGTAGAAGTAAAATGGCTTAGACCCCAAAACACCCCTTTTTTCCAGCTTCGCGGGAAAAAGGTGCGAACAGATAAAAACTAAAGTTTTTATCTCTTGAGTTTAAATGACTTTGTCATTTAAACTGAACCCCCAAAAAAGACCCATTTTCTCTGTTTATTTGTAGAAGTAAAAGGTGTGAAAAGATAAAAAAGAACGATGACAAGACTTTTTGTAATAATGAGTGTTTAATGTTTAGTATAAATAATAGACTATTATTTATACTTATAAAATACAAAACTAAGATGATTTTGGTTTAGGTTTGGATTTTGCTCTGGTCTTCTTTTCAGAAGGCGCATAGTTATCAGTCATTTCATCAATATGTAAATATTTTATTATATTCTTTGGCGTCATATCTCTCGTATGTAATTTCATAACCTTATGAACAATCTCATACTTCAAAAGTGTTTCTGGGCTCAAATTTATAATTTTAGTCCGCATATCCTTATAAAATTGGGTCGGTAATTTGGACTTCTCTTTCAAGTATTTTACCACTTGGTCCATGTAAAATTTAGTGTTCTCCATCATATCAATGACTTTCCATCCCCAACCTTTCATATCCCACGAATAAGTAAATACACTTGATACAATACTCGGTGTCATCATTATACGAATAGGACAACATAATATTGAGCCAAGAATATCAAGGCTTTGAGAACCTTCAATAAACGCAATTACTGGAATCTTCTTCTGGATTAGAGACAAACGGTAATTCAACTTATTAAACCAAGCGGGTATATTCGATTCAGAAAAAACCCAAATATCTTGTGGTCTAAAATGGATTATTAGTGGCTTCACATTCTCATCTTTCCGTAAAAAATTATTGTCCAACTCGGAACACAACATACTCATGTCTTTTATTTCAGATAAATTTGCTGGAACAGACATTGAAGTAATTAAGTCATTTGAGGTCATTTCATTCGAATCTATATAAATATGATTAAGGTTTGTTTTTTTCAAGAACGTATGAATAGATAAACTCAGATTGGAACTGTTTGAATAATGAGATGGGGAGTTTATTTTTGGGAAACGCAATATTCTATCAATGATTCCATGCTTTAAGCAATAATTGGAATCTACAAACAAATCGCGAGAAATAAATTTATCAATCTCATCGTTTGTCAATTTGGTCCGTTTGCGAAGTAGTTCAATATAATTAATCATTTTTTTATATGCGTATGTTTGAGTTTTTACTGTATTCGCCATTTTACCATATGAACCTCCGGCTGCGTCATGAATAAGATACTTTGAATAATCAACCATTGTGCGATATGGAGCAAGCAATTGTAAATCTGTCGCTGCGGAAGCACATATTGATTCAATAATTACGCATAAAGGTAAGCGTTGTGTTTGGCTAAACACATTGAATATATTTGTTGAAGTATCATTCCCACCACTTGAACTTAAATGAATCACAATTGGTTTTGGAGTAGTTTTTATTCCTGATTCGGAAACGACTGTTTTTGAAGCCTCCATCAAGAGCTTTTGTAAATTACCGACGGATTCATTCGTAATATCGGAATAGAAATAAATATGCTGGACCTTATCTGAATACAAATCACTATCGCTCATTTTATTGAAGGTTTCCTTTGATATGCGGACCCACTCATCATAGATGACATCGCTCGAAATTGAGTTTTTTAGAATTTCAATCATTATATTTATAAAGAAAAATATTCATTATAAATAGCTGTAATATTTTTTATCAATAAACGCGGTTTGGGATTTAATTTTTGACTGTTCAATTTGAGGACGAACGAAAAAAGTGATTCGAAACCGTGGTTCCACTTTTAATCAGACGACTAATATGCGCAGTACAGACACCATGAAACGCAGCGGTTTGAGCAACGGAGTCCCATCTTCCCAGAATTTCACCTGTAATAGAATCCACTTTTTCCACTTTTTTAGCGGTTGATGATGTCAGTTTTTTACCATTTGTTTCTGTTTCTTCACGATTGAGTGATATTCCGTAATATCCAGTATTTGAACCATTTGACGCCCAAATAACTGCTCGAAGAACATTCTTATTATCTTTAAGATAACTCTTCATATCAACTAAATCATTATCAGATGTATTCAGATTAATTGATTTTCTCCATTTTTGATACTCTTTGAGAAGATTTGATTCGAATACTTTTCCAGTATCAGAGAACCGACAATTCTCGAAAATGAAAGTTTCAACCGAAGAATTAACCTTAATTTTCTTGTATTCGAGTTCTATTAGTTTGACCCCACAATAACAGTGAATGCCATTAACTCGCTTTGGCTTGAAACGAGTATCAAAATAATTTTTCAATGCGTGGAATACCTCCTTCTCTGGTTTGCGATTATTCCATAGACGGAATCTACATTCAATATTGATAGAATGCTCGACAAATTTTGAGTCAAGAATACACATCTTATCAACAAACTCATCGAACCTTTTAATTAGTTTTTCTTCTTCTGTTTCTTGATCTTTTTCTTGTATATTACTTGGTAAAGTTTCATCAAATTTGGGATTGTTATTTTCATTAGAAACAACAGTTGTTTTATAAATAGATTCAATTACTTTATTCTGGCTGATAATTTTCTCACGGAGCTTATTTATTTCTAATAAGTAGTTATGTGTTTCTTTCTTATTCTGTTCAATGATTTTATTTATTTTAGAGTTTTCTTCTTTGAGAACTCTATTTTCTTCAACAATCCTATCAAAATTTTTAGTATTATATGTTTTATCATTTATTATCTTATTTATCAGCGATACAAGAGAATCAATTGTAAAAGATTCTTCATCATATGCTATCATTTCAGTTTTATTAAATCCATTAACATTTATTTGGCGAATCTGTTTTGAAATTATAGAATTCATTTTTATTGAGTTTTCAATCTCGACTTTGTTGATGACTTTAAAAGCATTAATTATAATAAAGTTTTCATATGTTTTTCGATGTTCAATTACTCGATTTCCAAGATTATTCGTATGACCAAATTTGATAAGCGATTCGTTCTTTGAACTGCGATTATCAATTCTTCCAAGATAAACGCATTCAGTATTCAGTGGAAAATTAGAAATAATAACAGCTTCTATTTCTTTCATTTTCTCATACTTGATTTTATCAATTTCTGATTCTTTTTTAGTAATTTCTGATTGTTTTTTAGTAATTTCTGAGTCTTTTTCAGTGATGATTGTATCTTTTTCTTCCAATTGTAGTCGGAGTTCATTTGATTCATCATTTATAATTTCTTGAAGAGTTTCTTCCAATTTGATAAAATAATCATGTATTTCATCTGCTTTTTTTGTTCCTGCTTTCAAACAGAATTTTTTGAATGTTTTTATATTCATCATAATTGTTTCTCTATTATGACCACCATGTAATGATTTTGATTCTTTCTTCTGATGTTGAACTATTTCATCTTCATCATTATTTGTCATAAAGTCTTGATCTCCTTTTCGGGAGAGAAAGATTTCATATTCATCATTTGTCATAAAATCTTGTTGCCGAAGCTTCGGCAGCAAGATTTTATAATCTTTATTGATAACAAAATTTTTTTCTAATGTAAATTTTGCATGATATTTCTTACTAAACCCCAACCATTTCCACACATCATCCAAATCAATTATAAAATCATTTATTTTATCGTATTTCAAATAACAATAAAAACTTGATAAAAATAATTGTTGTTCGTAATTTGTAAATTTACTCTGTAGTTTTTCAATCAATTTTGATTGATATTTTGTTGTATTGAATTTTGAGATTGGATTATTCTCAATAAGATTAACAATATCTATTGATGATTTCATAGTGATTTCCGAGTCTTTTTTAGTGATAATTGTATCTTTTTCTTCTAATTGTAGATGGAGTTCATTAGATTCATCATTTATAATTTCTTGAAAAATTTGATTAATTATTTTTTGTAATTTATCAATCTTTTCATAAAAATCTTTTGATTTTTTTGTTCTTGATTTTAATGATAATTTTTTTAATGTATCTATATTTAACATTATAAATATTTTGTTATGACCACCTCGACCACTTTTTTTATTATTTTGAATTGTATCATTAATTATATAATCTTTATCAATTGTAAAATTTTTTTCTAATGTATATTTCAAATTATGTTTTTTATTAAAATCTAATGATTTCCACACATCATCCAAATCAATGACAAAATCATTCTGATAATCATATTTAAAATATGAATAATAATTTTGTAAGAATAATAATTCTTCCGAATTTATAAAATTACTCTGTAATTTTTCAATCAAAACAGATTGATATTTTGTTTCATTTATTTTTTCAATTGGATTATTCTCAACCAAATTGACAATATTGATATTTTCAGTATTTTCTGAATTCATAGTTATTTATAATACTTTTATTATTATTATTTTACGCAAATAAAAATTTCAATTTTTTTATAAATTTAAACTAAATAAACCAATTCAGCACCAAAAAGAACTGAATCGGGACCAAAAAGAACTGAATCAGGACCAAAAAGAACTGAATCGGGACCAAAAAGAACTGAATCAGGACCAAACGGCACAGAATCAGGACCAAACGGCACAGAATCAGGAGCAAAAAGCACTGAATAAGCACCAAAAAGCACTGAATCAGGACCAAACGGCACAGAATCAGGAGCAAAAAGCACAGAATCAGGACCAAACGGCACAGAATCGGGACCAAAAATAACTGAATCAGGACCAAAGAATCTCCACAATTTCCACGAATCCCCGAAAAATCTTACATAAAATCGCAATTCTTCATATGATTTATTCCGCATAAATTTAATTAAAAGAAAATCCGACTACATAAACCGATTTTATCCAATTTTTCTTATTAGAACTCGCGATTATTATTGTATAAATATTAGAATTATTTAGATATTTAGGATAAAACATAAATATAAAATATATTTATGATATATAATAATGAATCTTAAATTAAAGAAATTCGATATGAGTTCAATTAAAAGCGACAAAGTCGTTCTTTTTATAGGGAAACGCGAGACCGGCAAATCATTCTTGGTCCGCGATTTGCTATGGCACAACCGCGATTTACCAGTAGGGACAGTTATCAGTGGAACCGAAGGCGCCAACCAGTTTTATTCGAAGATGATTCCGTCCATTTTTATTCACGATGAATATCGACCAGAAATCATTCACAATTTTGTTAAAAGGCAGGGTCGTTTGGTAAAGAAGCAGGTCGGTGGGGCGCCGGAGTATCAAAATATTGACCCCCGCGCATTCATGATTTTGGACGATTGCTTATACGATAACTCATGGGTCAAGGATAAAAATGTCAGGTCTTTGTTCATGAATGGGAGGCATTACAAGGCGTTTTTTATCATAACTAGTCAATACTCTTTGGGAATTCCCCCAAATTTACGCACAAATGTCGATTACGTTTTTGTCTTGAGAGAGACCATTCATAGCAACCGTAGGAGGCTTTTTGAACAATACTGTGGCATGTTTCCGACTTATGAGTTTTTTTGTTCGGTCATGGACCAATGTACGGAAAACTTCGAATGTCTGGTCATAAATAATAATTCGAAGAGTAGTAAGCTTGAGGACCAGGCATACTGGTACAAAGCCGCCGATCATCCAGACTTTCGATTAGGCGCAGACATACTATGGAAACAATCTTCATCAATGGCAATAAATGATGATAGTGATGATGATAATGAGGACTTCTTATCAACTTATAACAATGGTAAAAATAACAGAAAACCAAGACTTGAAGTTAAAAAACAGTCTTACTAATAATACAACTTGTATATTTCTAACAATTCTGTATTTTCATTATTTTCAATTCTTAAAATACAATTTTCAATCGTTTCAATCAATTTATCTATTTTATCATCAATATCGGTTTTACTTATATTATCATCCGGATTAAAACGGATAAATATCCATTTTCCACTATGAATCATATATAAATCATCATAACGGATTTCTTCATCTTTTTGGTCATATTTTCTATGTCCAAACTCGTCGGTTTCAACTGCTAAGATAGTATTACCTATCAATTTGCGATGATCAATACGACGACGATGTGTGCAATCACAATTACCAGTATAAAGCGCTGTATCATGGATGAATCCTTCAAAGTTTAAGTTGATAGCATTTCTAACCATAATTTCTTTTGTATGTGTATATATAACCTTACTGCGTTGGTCATCTGGAAAGATTCTTTTGAAACAAGTCGCACAGTATCCATCATATTTTGAACATCCAGTTCTTGAATCAATCCAATCGATACAATTTGGACAGCGGTCTCCCCCTCCGTGTCTGGCACATTTTCCGGTTGGACCTATTGCACCGACTTTACAATTTGGATAACTACAGCGTACTCCCCCTCCGTGAGATACACATTTTCCACTTGGACCTCTTGCACTGAATTTACAATTTGGATAACTACAGCGTACTCCCCCTCCATGATAGATACATTTATCAGACTTTCCTTGCGCACTTTTTGTACAACCAATTTCATCGCACCTTCGGCCTCCTCCGTGTTCGACACATTTTTCAGACTTTTCTCTTGCGCTTTTTGTACATCCTATTTCACTACACCTTCGACCTCCTCCGTGAGCCTTGCATTTTTGAGTCTTTCCTTCTGCGCTTTTTGTACATCCTATTTCACTGCATCTTAAACCACCTCCATGAGCCTTACATTTATCAGATTTTTCTCTTGCACTTTTTGTACATCCGATTTCAGTGCACCTTCGGCCTCCTCCGTGTTCGATGCATTTTTCAGATTTTGCTCTGGCGCTTTTTGTACATCCTATTTCAGTACACCTTCGACCTCCTCCATGAGCCTTACATTTTTGAGTATTTCCTTGCGCACTTTTTTCACATCCGATTTCAGTACACCTTCGACCTCCTTTATGTCGAATACATTTTTCACTTTTTCTTTCTGCTTGATTTGTACATCCGATTTCAGTGCACCTTCGGCCTCCTCCGTGTTCAACACATTTTTCAGACTTTTCTCTTGCGCTTTTTGTACATCCTATTTCACTACACCTTCGACCTCCTCCATGAGCCTTACATTTACCATTTCCACCTTGCGAAAATTTTCCACAATCAATTTCATTACATAGTTTTCGTGGCATTTTTATAATTTATAATTGTATAAATTAGAAAAATTTTAAATCAATTTTTATTTTTATCTTATAAGATTTTAGAAAAAGTTGTTTATTGTTAGATCATTTTTATTTGTTTTCGTTTTTACCAAATTTCCGAAAAAAATAATTTTAGCAATACAACTTGTATATTTCTAATAATTCTGTATTTTCATTATTTTCAGTTTATATATGACTACATCATATATAAACTCAAGAGATATAAATCACTACTTGATTTATATCTGTTCAATTCTTAAAATACATTCATCCATATTTGAAAATCGCTGTAAATTTCCGAAAAAAAATTAGCAAGTCCATTTTAGTTCTTCATAAGAACCTTCATGATATTTTATGATTGCATTTTCTAATATAATTTGA
>VFQS010002856.1_pt1 | contig 13712 bp, 8 predicted proteins | sample 3512361 | NCBI WGS metagenome assembly VFQS01 (sample SAMN10412375, study PRJNA504923) | tailings metagenome | isolation source: Relicate 1 Philex TSF3 active mining | place: Philippines
CCAACAATGGTATAAAGTCCAGTCAGCACAATTACCAGAATAGAACCAATCCAAAAACTATTCAAACCCATAAAATTTACTTCAGGAAGTAAGACGCCAAAAACAATACCTCCAGCAAAAATGCCAACGGCTACTTTTGTCAGCACATAAGCAACCAATGAGATAATGGACAGAACATATCGTGAGACGGGTGAAAAACGTCTTTCCAAAAATTCAGGCATGGTAAATACCTTCGATCTCATGTAAAATGGAGCTAAAACCCATCCCAAAACCAAAAGACACCAGGCATGTAATTCATAATGTGCCATAGCAACACCATCGGTAGCCCCTGACCCAGCCAACCCTACAATGTGTTCAGAACCAATGTTTGAGGCAAAAATGGAAGCACCAACGATAAACCAACCTAAATTGCGGCCGGCAAGGAAATAATCGTCAGAGGTATCTTTTTTATTTTTTATTACTAACCAGGCAATACCAATTATCAAGGTAAAATAACCCAGTATTATTAACCAATCTAAGGTGGAAAGTACATTCATAATTATTGATTTAGGATTTTAGCTTATGAAAGATAAGAATTTAGGCGTTTAATCATTGAAATAAGACCTGTTTTTTTGCATTAAGTGAATGAAATTTCATTTTTAAAAACAATTGTTTACTTTTGAATGAACAACTAAAATCTATTTATCATGTCACGACACCAATCTTTTATCCACCACGTATTTTTTTGGCTTAAAAATGCTAAAAACCAGGAAGATCAGGCAAAATTAGTCGCCGGACTAGAAAAATTACGTGCTATTGCTGATATTACCGGCTTTCATATAGGTATTCCAGCCGTTACAGATCGTCCGGTCATAGACAGTTCTTACGATATATCTTTGTGTATATTTTTTGATACGTCGGAAGCTCAGGATGCCTACCAGATTGACCCACTTCACTTAGCCTTTATCGATGAATGTAAACATCTTTGGGAAAGAGTGGTCGTTTATGATTCTATAGATATCTGATTATCTGGAAAGACCAATGGGATAAATTTTGTCATTCATTACTCCAATCACCTGGTCACCTTTCCTAACTTTAATAAAGCATCCTCCCGTAAACTGTCCAAAAGAAGGGAGGATGCCTTGATATTCTGAGAAATGAAAGCAAGGCATACTTATTTGCTGCTTACCCAGTCCTACCAGTTTAACTTTTGGATGATAATGCCCACATAGTCTGAAAAGGTTTTTTTGCTCCCCGACTAAACTATTATCGGCTATGTGTTCCAGAGGTTCATGAGTAAGCAAAAATGGATATAATTCAAAGGTATCACACCTATCCAACCAATCATTTTCACTGGTTTTTAAATACTTCACCAATTTAACATCGTGATTGCCTGTAACTAAGGTAAAATGAATATGATTATATTTAAGACAAAGACGTCGGAAATCGAACCATTCTTCATTGGTGGCGCTATGAAAAAGATCTCCAAGAAAATAGCAGTTTTTGGGCTCATAATCGATAAAAAGTGATTCTAAAACATCGAGATTCATCGTTGCAGCCGCTGCGGGGATGGCCATACCTGATTTTCTAAAGTGGGAAATTTTTCCTAGATGAAGGTCGGCAATAAATAATGCAGCCGTGTTTTTCCAAAAAATTACTTTTCGTGCATCTAGCGTTAATATCGTATTTGCAATAGATAAATCGAAGCTAATCATTTCTATTTTTCAAGGAGTAAGGTCATCTTCTTTATTCTGTCTTCCAGTTTTTCCGAGCTCAATTTCTCTCTTAACCTGTCAACCATAATAGGGAATGCAAAAGGGGTTGCTTTGTTGCAGACCTTTAATAAAATCTGCTGATTCTCTATCCGCTTTAGAGCATCGAACATCCTCTGTTCCTCCATTTGAAATAAAAGAGCTTCCTCATAAGCCTGGAGTAACAAAAGATTATCGGGTTCATAGTCTTGAAAAACCTGAAAAAACAAGGTTCCTGACGCTTGCAAGTGTCTATCTTTTTTATGATTACCTGGATAGCCCTTGAACAGTAACCCTGAAATAGTTGCAATATCTCTAAATCGTCGGGAAGCTAATGCGGTAGCATGTATGCTTTCCCTGCTGTGAGAAAATAATTGCTCAACGGAAAAAAGCTGTCTTAAAAGATTAACATCTACATCAATCGGGGTATCAGAAAGCCATTCAATGCCATAATCATTCATAGCAATGGAGAAAGATTGAGGGTTAATTTGTGACAATCTCCAGGCTACTAAAGCACCCAGGCCTTCGTGAACTATTCTGCCTTCAAACGGATAACAGGTTAGATGATACCCCTCTTTACTTATAAAAGATTCAATTAAAAATTCATTTTCCCGTGGAATGGCAGAAGTCTGTGTCTGAATATTAATTAAAGGTTTTAAAGCCCGAATTTCAGGTACGCGACTATTTTCATGGATATGGAGGGCATAGATTTGATTTCTGAGGTAGGTACCAAGCTCGCTTGAAAGCGGTAAGCGCCCACCCTGCCAGCTAGGAATTTTACCTTTCTGCTCTTTACTTTTTCTAACCTGAACCGTCATATCCTTTATTCTAACTAAGGACAAGGCCTGACCGGCGAACCAAAACACTTCTCCAGGTTTCAGGGAAGAAATAAACCATTCTTCAATAGTTCCTAAAAAGCCCCCCTTCACATATTTCACCTGTAACACGGGATCGCTCACAATAGTACCCATTTGCAATCTATGTCTTTTTGCCACTAATCGGTCTGTAACAAGCCAGACACCATCTTGAACTTCCACTTTTGCATATTCGGGATAAGCTTGCAAAGAATTTCCTCCAAAGCGAATAAATAAAAGAGCCCATTGCCATTCTTCTGGTGTAAGGGAAGCAAAAGCATAGGTTTGTTTAATCTCTTCAAAAAGAAGAGCTGGTTTAAATCCAACGCCCAATGCCCTGGTAATCAGGTATTGGACCAACACATCAAAACATCGGATGGGAGGAATCCTTGCTTCCACCTTATTTTCTGCAACGGCTTCTCTTAAAGCGGCGGCTTCCAGCATTTCCAATGCATGGGTAGGCAAAAAATAGATTTGACTTAATCCACCAGGTTGATGGCCACTTCTACCGGCGCGCTGTAAAAAACGAGCTATTCCCTTTGGGCTACCTATCTGAATGATAGTATCAACGGGACGAAAATCGACACCGAGATCAAGACTGGAAGTACAAACCACCGCTTTTAAAGTACCCTGATAGAGAGCATTTTCAACCCAATCGCGAATTTCTCTGCTCATTGAGCCGTGGTGCATGGCCAGTTGACCTGCCAGGGAAGGTATAATTTCTAATAAATGCCTATACCAAATTTCGCATTGGGCCCGTGTATTTGTAAAAATGAGCGTACTTTTACTGGATAAAATAAGCGGAATCAATTTATCAGCCATTTTAATGCCTAAATGGCCTGCCCAGGGATAAGAAGCCACTTTATCAGGAATAATAGTATGGACATCTATTTTTTTTTCAATGTCCGACATTATACATTTTCTTTTCTCAGCAACCGTATAAGTACCAAGAAGCACGTCAGCAGCTTCGTCAATATTGCCTATAGTCGCTGAAATACCCCATACCTGTAATTTTGGAACCATCGACGAAAGCAAGGCCAGGGCAAGTTGCATTTGAACGCCTCGTTTAGAGCCTACCATTTCATGCCATTCATCTACAACGACACCTTTCAAATGTTTAAATATTTGAGGATACAAAGGATTGGTTATCAGCAGATGCAGGCTTTCAGGGGTGGTAATAAGAATTTGTGGAAAACTTTTTAGTTGTTGCTTTCGAATATTCTGAGCCGTATCACCCGTTCTGATACCAATCTGCCAATTTAATCCGATCCCTTCCACCGCACGTTGAGCTGACAGCTCAATTTCCTTTGCCAGCGCTCTGATAGGAGTAATCCAGATAAGTTGAAGGCCTTCTGCTGAATTTTTATTACTCTCAGGCAATCCTTTCAGAAGAAAAGGAACTAACAAAGCATAAGTTTTTCCCGTCCCGGTTGGGGCGAAAAGTAATCCTGAATAACCATTATATATAGCTTCCCAAGCCTCCAACTGAAACACTTGCGGATGCCAATGATTTTTTTCAAACCAATTCAGAGCAGGTTTTAACCAATTATTAAATATCATTTTTCAATGTCATTCACAACCAATAGGAGCACCATCGGGCAAAGAAGGAGCTGGAGGTATGGAAAAATCTGCTGGATTTTCTTTAAAAATTTTTATTCGTTGTAAAATGTAATTGATGTGTGCTCTCTGTGCTGGAGAATAAGGCAAGTTAGTCAGTAATTTTGTTTCCAATTTCCTAATTTCATCTAAAGCGATAGCAGAAACCTGTTGCATGATATTTTTATCACCAGCAATATTTAGCAAATGATTTACCATTCTTTTATGGACGATACGTCCAACTTCTTGTTCGAAAGCCGGTAATGAACTCCATTGCGTGGCTTTATTTAAAAGCGTTGAAAATAATTCATTCACAGAAAGTCTTGCGGCATTGCTACGTGCCGATTGTTCAATCATTCGAGCTAAACGTTCTGGAGCCAGTAAAAACTTCAGGGTATGTTCTGCTGAAGCTTCAGCCGCCGCCAAGGGATCGAAAGTATTTCCAGTATAGATTTTAAACAATTCTCTATCTCTTTCATAGCCAGGTGGTTGAGGTGGAATGAGTTGGATAATTCTTTCTGGAATGCTTAAAAAAGCTGGCTGAAGTGTATTAAGAAGTGCAGTAAAGGCCTTCCGTTGGACCTCGTCTTCAATCATTTTATTAGTCACCTGACCGTCTCCATTACCAGCATAAGAATAATATACACCTCCAACCATTTTTGCCACAGCTTCAACCTGATATCTGTGGCTCAAATAAAGAGGAACCAGCACATTTTCCAAATAGGCCATAGGTGCTTCCTTAGGAATGGTTTTTTCACCAAACGATTGTAAAGCCTTTTCCCTTACCGAAGAAATTCTTATTAATTCGTCTATTGGAGAAGCTCCGTTATCCCACATGTGATTTAGAGGATGAGCACTACCTATGGGTCTGGCATCCTGATCTGTTAAATAGTGAAGACCTTTATCTCTGGTTTCCTGTAATATTTTTAATAGATTTCCCTTTTCGTCCTGTGAAAACTCGGTATAACCATATCTGATGGCCATTTTATCCCACTCCCCTATTCCTTTGTCATATACTTTACTGAAGTCCAGTTTTCCTTCTTTTGTCAATTGAAACAAAGGATGAGGATAATCCATAACGGACGAATTATTGTTAATGCTTGCGGCAAAATTATGGGCAACTCCCAGGGTATGACCTACTTCATGAGCAGCTAATTGGCGCAAACGAGACAAAGCCATTTCCAGCAAACGGGGATCAGGATTAGACCCATCCTGGTAAGACTCCAGCATGCCTTGAGCAATCATGAAGTCCTGACGAACCCGAAGACTCCCTAAGGCAACATGTCCCTTTATGATTTCACCCGTTCTGGGATCTGTTACGGAGCTACCATAAGACCAGCCGCGGGTAGAACGGTGTACCCAATTTATGACATTATACCTTACATCCATTGGATCTACGTCGGCGGGCAGAACATACACCTGAAAAGCATTGATAAATCCAGCAGCTTCAAAAGCCTCATTCCACCAGCGAGCGCCTTCGAGTAAAGCAGAACGAATGGGTTCAGGGGTGCCACTATCCAGATAATATATAATAGGTTCAACCGCTTCACTTTTTTCAGCACTCGGATTTTTCTTTACCAATCGATGCCTGTTAATAAGCCTTTTCATAATTGGAGAAGAAATAGGAGTGGCATAATCCATATAATCTGTGGTGAAATAACCAGCACGTGGATCCGAAATCCTCGGTTTAAAATCATTATCAGGCAACTCGATAAATGAATGATGCATTCTAACGGTGATGGCATCGGGTGAAGGTGTTACCGAACGGATATAGCTGCCAGTAGCTTCCCCCGCAAAAGTAATGATGGCTTCAAATTCTGTATTTTTAGGGAAATTTTTAATCCGTTCAGGATAAAGCATAGAACGGGAGATATCTTCCTTATAGGTTCCCTGGTTAGCTCTTTTCAATTTAGCGGCCACACTGTGAGCATCTCTCATTAGAAAAGGAGTCAAGTCTATGAGTAATTTTCCATCTTCTTCCGCTTCAACTTTAAATCCTGCGATAGCTGATGAAGCGAAAGCATCGCGAACAGAGGCCTTTTCTGCTGCATCAGAACTAATTGCGCGATAGTCATAATTTGGTTGCACCATTAATAATTTCTGCCCATTCCTTGTAAAATAGACTATTCTGGTATTCCCCAACTGATTCCTATCTAGACCAATATCGTTGGAGCCCACTCCGGCTGGTAGGGAATTAACATATAGGAACTCTTTGTTTAAAAAACTGACTGGCACACTAAGCCAAATTTTACCCGCGGCATCGTCATGATAAAAAGTAAAAAAACCTTCTTGTTTCGACGCATTTTTCACTAACGAATTAAAACTAGTTAGACTACTTGTAGCATTCTGAGCGAAGGCAGACAGAGCAAATAATGCTAATACAAAGGGAATAAATATTCTTTTCATGATAAAATGAGCTTGAAAATTTTTCAGTAATAATCTGAAAATTACTGATTTCTGAGGAAGAAATAAAGAAAAATAAAACATTTTTTGAAAGGTACTTGTTTTATAGCGATTCGTTGCTTATTTTTGCATCGCTTTACAAAAAGTGGTATAGACCCATGGTGTAATGGTAACACTCCGGTTTTTGGTACCGTCTTTCTAGGTTCGAGTCCTAGTGGGTCTACCCAAAGAATCTTCAATAAAAATTGAGGATTCTTTTTTTTAAATTAAAATCAAACCATAAAAAACATCAATTTGAAACACCATTTACGCTAATGGTAAGAATATAACTATTTTCTTTTATTTTTTATAATCTCGAAAATAGCCCCGAAAAGAATCCCTATAATTATACCCCAGGTAATACCCTTTTGAAAATCACCTGAATAGCTTCCGTAGGCGGCACCTAAAGCTACACCTAAGGCGATACCTACTCCAATATCATTTGCGGGCTTTATTTTTTTATCCTTATCGCTCATTTTTATGCACAAATTAAGAAAGTTTACGGAACATAATATTGAGTATTAAATAAAATAATTAGTAACTATTTGTAATTTTTTTTAAAAAGTTTACTTTAGTACTTGAATAAATATGAAACATGAAAAAACATATTAAATTTGCTAGGTAAAAGGATTTTAACGCAAACTAGACATTACTCAACTTTGCTATATAAAAACTGTAAACTAATTAACAAAATCAATAACTTATGATGAAAATTCGAAAGCTAAGTATTTGGCAGAGGTTTTTTAACATTTCCGGTGTTAAGGATCTCTCCACAATCATTGCTTTATGCTCAATGGTGGGCACACTAAATGCTCAAACTGTTTCAGGAACAGTCACTTCAACTACAGATGGAAGCGCTGTCATTGGTGCATCTATCCTAGAAAAAGGAACGTCTAATGGTACAATTACCGATTTGGACGGTAAATTCAGCATTCAGGTAAAAGCATTTCCAGCTACTTTGGAAATCAGCTATATCGGTTTTGCCAGTCAGTCGATTGAAGTTACTTCTGCCACCCAAACACTTCAGATTTCCTTAGAAGAAGGAGAAGCGTTAAGTGAGGTAGTAGTTACTGCATTAGGAATGAGTAGAGAAAAGAAATCTCTTTCTTACTCTATTCAGCAAATCAAGGGTGAAATGGTACAAGAAGTGCGTACTGCAAACGTAGGAAACGCCCTTACAGGCAAGATTGCGGGTGTAAACGTATCTCCACCTGCATCTGGTGCCGCGGGGTCAACCCGTGTAGTTATCCGTGGTGGTTCTTCATTAGGAGGAAATGACCAGCCATTGTATGTAGTAAATGGTGTTCCCATTGAAACAAGTAACTTTGGACAAGCTGGCCTTTGGGGTGGAAACGATGGAGGCGATGGTCTTGCAGCATTAAACCCAGATGATATAGAAAATATTTCTGTATTAAAAGGTAACACAGCAGCCGCTTTATATGGTGCTCGTGCAGCGAATGGTGTAATCATCATTACTACTAAATCAGGTGTTGCCCGCAAAGGTATTGGCGTTCAGTTCAATTCCAATCTAACAGTAGATCAAGCTATTGACATGACCGATTTCCAAACTGAGTACGGTCAAGGTGTTCAAGGAAAGAAATTTGTATCTCAAGACGAAGCGTTGGCTAACTCAAGTCTTGCATGGGGAGCAAAATACGACGGATCAAATACCATCCAGTTTGATGGAGTAAGCCGCCCATACTCTTATTTAGGTGAATCAATTGGTGATTTCTTCCGTAATGGTTCTACGTTGAATAATTCCTTAGCCTTCTCTGGAGGAAATGAATCAGGCAATTATCGTTTAGCGGTATCAGACCTTAGAAATTCTGATATCATGCCTAATGCTAGTTTCAAACGTCAAACTGTTGCGTTGAACATTAACAGTAAACTAAAAAAACTTACTTTAAATGTTTCTGCAAACTACGCTTTCCAGGATGCAAAGAATCGTCCAAGATTATCTGACTCTCCTGGTAACGCAAACTTTGCCGTAGTTACCAAGCCACGTGAGATTCCTTTTGCTGTTATTCAAGGTCCTGGCGAAAAGTTAGGTGCTAAAGAAGATTTAACTGAACTGCGTTTTCAAGGAAACACCTTCTCAACAAACCCTTATTGGGCAGCTCACCAGTTCTACAGAAGAGACATTTCTAACCGTCTATTCGGTAATATTTCAGCTAAATATGACCTGACTAACTGGTTATATGTTATGGGTCGTGTAGGTACTGACTTCAGCAATCGCGACGCGGCAAGTTCTGAACCTTACGGAACAGCTTACAAACCATTGGGCGATTATAACGAACAATTCATCAACAGAGTTGAGAATAATCTCGAGTTCATGATTGGTGGACAAAAACAATTTGGTGATATTTCATTTGACTACCTAATTGGAGGAAATCAAATGGTAAACCAGAATAAAACGAAAGGTACAGGTGGAAATGATTTAGTGGTTCCATTTTTCCATAGTGTAAATAACGTAAGGGCTCCTGGTCGTATTTTTGGTTTCTCTGAATTTGGTATCAATTCAGTATATGCCTCTACCAATTTAGGGTACAAGAACTGGATGTATTTAAACGTTACTGGTCGTCAAGATAAGTTTTCAACCCTTTCTCCTGAAAACAACTCTTTAGTTTACCCATCTGCGGGTTTAAGCGCAGTGCTTTCTGAAGCATTGAAATTACCATCTTTCATTAATTTTGCTAAAGTACGTGCTTCCTGGGCTCAAGTAGGTGGCGGTGGACCTGATCCTTATGCCCTTAATGTACAATATGGTCTTTTAAGTGCTCCTCATGGATCAGCTAATGCAGGCTTAATTTCAAACGGATCTATTCCTAATCCAACATTAAGCCCATATACTTCTTCTGAAATTGAAATCGGTGCCGATGTTCGTTTATTCAACAACAGATTAGGTGTTGACGTAGCTTACTACAACCGTACCACTACAAATGATATCTTAAATGCTGGTATTTCTGCTACTTCTGGCTTTGGTAGCACACAGGTTAACGTAGGTGAACTGTCAAACAGAGGCGTTGAATTGTTATTAAATGTTGCAGCGATTGATACCAGAGATTTAAAATGGGATGTTACCCTAAACTTCGCCAATAACATTAGTGAAGCAGTAAATTTAGGAAAAGATGCCAAAGGTAATCCTATCCAATTTTTGAATTATAACGAATCTCGTGTTCGCCAGGGAGAAAGAATTCGTCACATCGTAGGTGAGCAACTTGGAGCCATTGTAGGTTGGAAGCACGCTACTGATGCTAATGGAACTAAAATCTATACTGAAGATGGAATGCCAGTACGTTCTGCTAACGCAAATAATATTCTTGGATTTGGTCGTCAACCAATCTCTGCGGGTTTGATTAATTCATTCTCTTACAAGAATTTCACCCTGTCTTTCCTTATTGATGTACGTCACGGTGGATCTATTTTCTCTGGAACTAACTGGCTTGCATACCGCTGGGGGCTACACCAGCAAACGTTGGAAGGTCGTGAATCTGGTTTAAAAGTGAGTGGGGTTACTGCAACTGGTGCTCCAGTTAACGTTACCGTTCCAGTAACTCGTTTAGTGGATTACTGGAGCAGATATAGCGATATTACTGAAAATATTGTTTATGATGCTTCTTATGCAAAATTAAGAGAGCTTTCTATTGGCTTTAAATTACCTAAGAGTTCTTTCAAAAAGTTGCCTATCGAAAGTCTTGCTATTCAGTTAGTTGGAAGAAACCTAGCGCTTCTATGGTCTAGCACTCCTAACATGGATCCTGAATCTGCTTACTCAAATGCAGGTGCTGACCAAGGTCTGGAGTTCTTCGCAATGCCTCTTTCAAGAAACATTGGAATCAATCTTTCTGTTGGCTTCTAATTTTGTTAAACTTTAATCTAATGCAAATGAAAAATAAATTGGTCAAAACAGGGTTGATTCTCACAAGTCTTCTGGTTTTTAATGCTTGTAATGAGGATAAACTGATTGAGTTAAACACCAACAAAAATGCAGTGACCGCTATGGATCCTGCCTTCTTACTTACCACCGCTACCCTAAGAATTGGTGGAGAGTACGAAAACACCAGAGCAAATATGCTCTATGCTGCTACAATGATTCAGCACACCGCTTCTACTGCCAGTTATTTCAGTGGTGATAAATACTACTATAACGGACAGTATAGTGGTGCTTATATGGAGACGCATTTCACTGGCGTAATCAGACTCTATTCCAATATTATTGAGCAAACAAAGTCTGATGCAACTAAGGCAAATCTAAATGCCGTAGCAACTATATTACGTGCTTTTGATCTTCATAGAATGACAGATCTTTACGGTGATATTCCTTACACTAAAGCTGGTTATGGTTTACAGGATCCAGAAAATTGGTTTCCTGCTTACGAATCACAAAAGGATGTTTATGCAGCTATCGTGAAAGATGTTAAAGCAGCGAGAGATAAGTTAAGCGCTACAGGTGGTAATCTTGGTGCCCAGGATGTAGTTTATAATGGTGATATTGCAAAATGGAAAAAATTTGCCAATGCTCTCCTTATGCGTGTTGCTATGAGAATGCAGAAAGTTGATGCCAACACTGGTAAAACTATTTTTGCTGAAGCTTACGCTTCTGGAACCTTCTCTTCAAATGCTGATAACGGTACCATCAAATATTTGAATGGTCCTCAGGGTCATAATCGTAACGGTTTAAATGATGGTTACTGGAATACTTACAAGTATTCAAGAGATTGTAAAGTCAGTGAAACTTTTGTTAACTGGATGAAAGCTAATAATGATCCTCGTTTGATGATCGTTACTGGTGGAACAGGAAATCCAGAGGTTTCTTCTACTTGGGACGTAGATCCTGCTTCTGCTATTGGTTTACCTAATGGTTACACCAGTGCAACCCTTCTTAATGTACTTTCTGCTGATAATAGAGCGAAATTTCAAACGGCTGGTGTTGGAACCCGTATGTTCTCTATGTTAAACATAAAGTACATGGATTGGGAAGATCCATACTACCTTATTTCTTATGCTGAAACAGAACTACTTTCTGCTGAGGCTGCAGTGAGAGGTTGGATTACTGGTAATGCAGAAACGCATTTCAATAATGGTACCAGAGCAGCTATCCAGGCATGGACTGCTTTTGATGCTTCTTTTGCTCGTCCTGCTGCTGACATTGATGCTTATATCGCTGGTCGTAAATTTGCAGCTGCAGGCACAGAAGATAAACTTCGCCTTATTGGAGAGGAATTTTGGGCAGCTACGTTCTTAAACGATATGTAATCTTATGCTAACTGGAGAAGACTTGGTTATCCTGTGCTTGTACCAACAAAAGATCCTAACGCATTTGACGGTAATGTTATACCTCGTCGTTTAATCTATTGGGAAAATGAAGCTGGCTCAAATCCAGCGAATTTTACCGCAGCAGTAACCCGTATGGGTGGTGATAAATTCTCTACCCGTGTTTGGTGGGATGGTGGTAAATAAATTATTTACCGGAGATTTTTATCTTATTAATCTCTGATTTTTAAATACTTACTATTAATTTTGAAGAGGCTGTCTGAGAAGATAGCCTCTTCTTTTATAAATATGTAACCCCTCCGAGGTCGGTTTATTTTTGTGTCCTGACCCCAGCAGGGTCACATGTCTATGGCTATTTTGTGCCTTGCGATAATAAATGTTTTCATTGTACCATAGGGTTCATTAAAAAGTTCTATTTTTAGATTTTGATAATCAAGTCTAGCCAAATCTATGAAACGATTTTCAATGTCCTTTCCACTTCCTTTTATATTAGGTTTATTCCTTTTTATGGGAGAAAGTGGTTATGCCCAATCTTTATTTCAGGCAATGCCATCTTCTTCAACAGGCATTACTTTCGAAAACACCCTTCCTGAAACACCAGCGCTGAATATTATTACTTACGAATACTTCTATAATGGTGGTGGCGTAGGCGTTGGTGATTTTAATAAGGATGGACTTATCGATATTTTTTTCAGCTCTAATATCAGCCAACATAAATTATATCTGAATAAAGGAAATTTCCAATTTGAAGACATCACAAAGAAATCTGGTATTCTTCCCAATACAGGTTGGGCCACCGGGGTATCTGTAGCTGATGTCAATGGTGATGGCTGGCTCGATATTTATCTTTGTCAATCAGGAAATTTACCTCCGGAAAAAAGAAAAAATCTTTTATACATCAACAATAAGGACTTGACCTTTACTGAAAAGGCCGTTGAAATGGGACTGGCTGACCCGGGACACACCACTATGGCTGCCTTTTTTGATATGGATAAGGATGGTGACCTTGATGCCTATATTCTGAATCATAACATTAAGCAATTTCGAAATTTTGATGCCGCTTTTTTGAAAAATCAGATAGATCCCGATGCAGGCGATCGGCTTTATGAAAATCGAAATGGTATTTTTCATAATATTACTCAACAAGCTGGTATTAAATCGAACCCATTAGGATATGGACTAGGCCTAAATGTTTCTGATATTGATGGGGACGGATGGCAAGATATTTATGTTTCAAATGATTATGTCGAGGAGGATTATCTCTACCTAAATAACCAGAATGGGACTTTCAGAGAAGTTCTTAAAGAGCAAATACCCCATATTTCTAACTTTTCGATGGGTCTCGATATTGCAGATATTAATAATGATGGCTGGCAAGATATTTTCACTCTTGATATGCTTCCAAAAGACAATAAAAGACAAAAACTACTCTATGCGCCCGATAATTTTGAAGTTTATAACAACACCGTTGATAATGGATTCCATCATCAACTGATGCGAAATATGCTTCATTTAAATAATGGCAATGGTACATTTAGTGAAATCGGACAAATAGCTGGCATTTCAAATACGGACTGGAGCTGGTCTGCTCTCTTTGCCGATTACAATAATGATGGAAAAAAGGACCTTTTTGTGACAAATGGTTACGGCAGAGATATGATTAATCGCGATTTTATAAAATTTTACGCGAATGAACGACTAAAACATCTTCAAGGCAATACCGATGATAAAATGTTTGGCTTGCTTCAATCTATCAAATCTACACCTCTCCAAAATTTTATATTTGAGAATGAGGGAGGATTTTTCTTCAAAGATC
>VFQS010002862.1_pt1 | contig 13684 bp, 15 predicted proteins | sample 3512361 | NCBI WGS metagenome assembly VFQS01 (sample SAMN10412375, study PRJNA504923) | tailings metagenome | isolation source: Relicate 1 Philex TSF3 active mining | place: Philippines
CTCACCAGCTTCCCGTTTAACTCGCGTTAGACGAGCACCAACAGACGGTGTCTACAAATGTAGACAGTCAAAAGTATAAACCTGGAAGTGATGCTTGCAACGTCCTTTTAGGACTTTGAGGCGGCGGCTTTGGCTCTTCAAGCATGCTGAAGCTCTATCGTAGGCTTTGTTCCAGTGGCTTCCGCATAGCGATAAAGGCTCTTCATGCTGGGCAACGAGTTACCCGCCTCGAGACGCGCGATAACCGATTGGGTGGTTCCCATACGCTCGGCCACCTCCTGTTGGGTCAGCCCCGCTTTGACTCTTGCAGCAATCAAAGTCTTCGCAAGTTCAAACTCTGGAGTCATCGTGTCATAAGCGCTTTTTACTCTCGCGTCGGACAGCCAGTGACTCTTTAATTTTCTGATGTTGCTCATTTTCTTATCTCTTTCGCTCTATCAAGGGCGGTTTTAATAGCGGCCTGCGGGGTCCTCTGCGTCTTCTTCACAAAAGCATGAACCACGACTATCCGTTTGTCGGCGACCGTCACGTAAATAGCGCGAGCTATGCCGTTTTTTCCTCTCATCCGAATTTCCCAGAGCCTCTCCATTAGGAATCGAACGTGCGGAAGCCCCACATTTGCAGGGCCGAAGGTCTCCAGGAGCTCGCATATGTGCAAAAACCTTGCCTTCAGCGAAGCCTCTAGAGACTCTAACTCTGCGTCCACGCGAGTATCGAGCGTTTCAACGCGCCACTTTGTTGGTAGTTTATATCGCAATTTTGCTATGTAAGTCAAGGCTTGTGGGTCAAGCCCCCTAACCTGAGGAATTCCTCACGATGCGTCTATCCCCCTATCGCCGGAGACACAGGGTTTAGGGCCGCACCCACTCCAGCCAGGCCTCCAGGATCATCACCATGGCAAAGGTGTCGAGCTCGCAGTAGCGCAGCAAGGCCTGCTCAATCTGAAGCCGCTGCTCGGGCGTTAAGTCCTGAAACTGCAGCCGGGCATAGGCCATGGCCGCTGCCCCGCCCTCGGCCACCTCGACGTCATCCGGCGCTGGCGCCTGGCCCAGCATCTCGGTGGCCAGGGTCTTGAGCCGCTCATAGGGGTCGCGCAGACTGCCGTCGGGGAGTTCCTCGATCCAGGCAAATCCCTGCTGAAAGTTGAGCGACGCAATCTGCTGCCCATAGATGGGCTGGGCGTACTTCTGGCGCAGCCACTGCGAGCTGGCCATCACCGCCGGCAAGACCTTTTTAATGGAGGTGCGCCCCTTGGTCGAGGGGTGGAAATAAGCCCGCCTGGCCATGTCGTTCAAGTCCACCATGGCCCGCGGCCCTGCAATGGTCACATCGCCGACCTTGTAGCTCACCACCTCATCAATAAAAGCCACCAGCTCATCGCAATCGCTCAGGTCTTGGGCCCCCAGCATCTCGGCCGCATTGGGCGAGAGCAACTGGTCTTTGATGTGCCGCAGGATGGTGTTCTCGTGGGCTGCCCACCGAAAGATGGTGCCGTTGTCCTGGCTGAGCGCCTGGCGCAGAGCTCGCACAAACGCCAGGTTCGGAAACTCGCCTGGCTGGGCCAGCAGGGCCTGGGTCTTGTGCTCAATGCGGCCGTCCTCGTGCATGACATGGTGCGAGAACTGAAAGGCCACCGACTCATAGGGCCGCATGCCCTTGAAGAAGGGCAGCGCCACCGTACAGGTCTCAAAGTCGATCATGTGAAACGGCCAGCGCCAGTGGCTTCTGGCCGCCTGGAAGTAGTCGGTGTTGAAGTAATAGCCCCCGGCATCAGACGCCTTGGGGATGCCCCCCACCTGCAGCCACTGCCGCTCGCTGTTCGACAGCCCGCCGCTGCCATCGGACTTTACCTTTAAGTCCTCTTCATGGACCTGGCTCATGCGCAGCACGCCCTGGTCGATCAGCTTGTCCTTGCCGCGGAAGTTCCAGATGTCGAGCACGGTGCCGGCCTCGACCTGCGCCACGCTCAAACCCGCAGCCTGCTGGAGGCACTCGTGATAGCCGCTCTGAAGCCCACCAGAGACTGGGCCACCCGGCTCGCGGAACTCACAGTGGGCACAGCCCTTGTGGACCCGTGGGGCCATCTTTTGGTCAGCCGCATAGGCCTGGGCCCAGCGGGCCACCGTCTGCGGCAGAAAGTCTTGCTCACCGCCCTGCCCGCCTGGGTAATTTAGGGGCGCAGCCATGACCATGTCTATGTATTGGTCCACGGGCACCAGGGCCAGCAGGTCTGGACTGGCATCGACCAGCGCCTGGGCCTGAGGCAAGGTAACCACCTCGGTGGACTGGCCGTTACGAGCAATCTTGAAGCACTGGTTCAGGCCATTGACGGTGGCGGTAACCGCCTTGTCGGGCATCATCAGAAAGCATTGGATGCTGGCCTGGGGCATGGCCTGCGAGACCACGAATTTCTGGAAGGCGACATCCTGAATGTAAGGCAGCATGCCGCTGGTAATGCCACCCTTGGCCCCCAGGATCTCGGGCTCGTCGGAGTTATAGGACTTGGCCTTAACCTCGATGAGCTGCAGGGCATTGCCCTGCTTGACCAGAATGTCCACCCGCACCAGCAGGTCCTGGTAGGCAATCGCCGGCTCAAAGAGAACGATGTCGGACTGAGAGGACAGCAGCTCTTGGGTCCGAGCCAGGGCCTGGGCGTTGCTGCGCTCGGTAACCTCAAAACCTTGGGGATAGCGCATGGTGGCCATCTTGCCCACCTGAAAGCCCCCCTCAGCCAGGGCCTGCATAAAGCTATCTTCTGACAGCAGGTTGCGGTAGTGACCCTTACCGGTATAGAAGAGCTTGGTCGGACACTCTACGGCCAGCTTGAAGCGGGATTTGGTGAGGTAGCGCATGCGGAAATGATGCACCAAGCCTAGAGGGAAACTAGGATCACCCCTTGATCCTGACTGCGTGGACAATGCCTGTGACCATCCCAACACACCTCAAGAGCCCCCTTTGACAGAACCCATTGTTCGCCAGGATCCCGCAACCTCTATGGCCAGCCTGCTCTGCACGGCTGGCCTGGCCCTCACCCCCATGCTCATGCCCGACCCCAGCCTGGCTGCTGGTCACACCAACCCGGTGGTCATGGAGCGTCTGATTTACTCCATCGTGGTTGAACCCGACGGCAGCAGCACCAAGATGCTCTCGGCTGTCGAACGCATCGCCACCGAACTCGGCGCCAGTGACTACAGCGAGAGCACCTTTAACTACAGCACCAGCCGCGACACCTTTAAAGTTCACCAGGCCTACACCCTCACGCCCCAGGGCACTCGGGTCCCCGTCTCAGACAACGCGATTCGACACGTTGATGAAATGGACGATGGCCGAGCCACCATGTTCACCGACTCAAAAGACGTCGTCATTGTGTTCCCAGACACCAGCGTGGGCGCGCGACTGGTCACTGTCACCGAGGAACACAACCACACGCCAGCCTACCCCGGCTACTACATGCAGCACTTCGGGACGCAAGATGTCCACCAAATCGAGCTCACCGAATACCGAATCTTTGTCCACCCAGGCGTTGTTCTCAAAACCTTCTCCCATGGCCTTACCAAGATCGACTTCACCGGCCTAGAGGCCCAGGCACACCCCGCCCAACTGGCCCTGGAGCAAAAAGCGCTGCAGCAGGGTTATCGATTTCTGGGCTATCGGTTCTCGAACACCCAGACCCGCGAGACCGAACCAGACGAGGCCGACACCGGAACCACCGGCACCCGGCTGCTGCTCACCACGGTGCCTGATCACCAGACACTTGGGCGGCTGTACTACAGCCATGCCCGTCCCAAGGCCAAACCCACCGCGGACATCGAGCAGACCACCCAACGCATCATTGCTGGACTAACCAGCGAGCACGACCGCGCACGCGCCATCTACAACTGGATCAACCAAAACATTCGGTATGTGGCGATCTATCTGGGCAATGGGGGCCTGGTGCCCCACCCGGCCCAGGATATCTTTCGCAATCGCTACGGAGACTGCAAAGACCACGTCACGCTTTTCGAAACCATGCTGCGCATCGCTGGCATCGAGTCTGAGCCGGTGTTGGTCAATGCCAGCCAGATTTACCACATGCCACCCGTCGCGCTCACCTACCCTTTTAACCATGTCATCACCTACATTCCATCGCTTCAGATCTACACAGACCCCACTGCCCAGTTCTCGCCGTTTGGGGTCCTGCCGTATGGCGTGGCCGATAAGCCGGTCTTGCACACCATCACCGGTCAGCAGGCCAAGACACCGGTCTACTCGCCGACCACCAACAGCATTCGGTCGGTCATGTCCCTCAAGCTCCATCAAAACGCCGACATCACCGGGGCGCTGACGCTGCAAGTCACGGGCAGCCAAGAGATGTACAGCCGAGGGCTGTCCTTTGACCGTCAGGACAGCGATCCGGACAAGACCGCCCAAAAGATCTTTGCCGCCAGCCGCGAGGTGGGCACTGGACTCATCCAGCACTCTGACCCACGAGACATGGACAAGCCCTTTGAACTAGGCTCGCGGTTCACGCTCGAGACCCACCTCAACCTGCCAGGTCCCGGTGCATTTGCGATCCCAATTGGCCTGACCCCAACTTCCTTGTCGCGTCGGGTCATCAAAAAGCCGGTGGCCAAGCGGGTCAAACCCTTTCGCTGCGAGCCTGAACTCATCGAAGAGACCACTCTGCTCGACATCGGATCGGTCATTCAGATCAGCAGACTGCCCACCGGCGTTGACTTTGAGTCAGGCCACATCACCTATCGCAGCCGCTATCAGGTGCTCAAGACACCAGCTGGGCAAACACTCGAAGTCAAAAGAACCCTGCTGACCAAGCCGGCCAGTCACGTCTGCCCGGCCGAGGACCACGTCCACTACCAGGCCTTGTTCTCAGCTATGCGGGCTGATTTTCGCCAGCAAGTCTTCTACGAGTAATCGACCATGACCGCTCAAGTCCCTGAGTCTCTTGATTTCGACGGCGAGAAGTTGGCGATGACCGCTACACCGCTCGGTACAGTTGCAGGCAAGCTGCACAAGACCATCAAGCTCAAGCAAAACTGCACCGCCCTTTGGCGAGGCTATGTCGGGTCTTGGGAACTGACCGACAAGAAGCTCTACCTGGTGGGCCTGTCAGCAGAACTCAGCGAAGAAGACCGCCCTTGCCGTCTAGATGACTTCTTCCCAGGCTATCCGGATCGGGTCTTTGCCCATTGGGTCAATCAGACCCTCACGGTGCCACGAGGCAAGCAGCTCAAATACATCCACATGGGTTTCGGATCCATCTACGAATACACCCTGCACCTCAAGATCAGACGAGGTCTGTTGGTCGAGACCTGGGTGGAAGACAACCGCGACAAGGCCAAAGACGCAAAGGAGGCGCTTGATGGACCTATTATCTAGCGCCCTGCACTACCTCTACTGGTACCTGGGCATTGGCGTTGCGCTGCTGGTCATCACGGTTGGGGCTATTCAAATCAAAAAGCGCCTGTTTCCAAGCTTTGCCCAAAAGCTGCTCAACGCCACAGCAGCCGACAAGAAAAAAGCCTTCGGGCTGGCGGATCTGCGGGAACTCTTGAGCGGAGGAGCACTGGTCATCGCGGTCTGGCCGGTGGCCATTGGCGTACTGGTTCATGACCGTTGGCCATGGCGTCGTCGTAGCAGGTGGTCATCCCTACGGGATGAGGATCCTCAGAAAGACTTTGACGCCTATGGGGCGCTGCGAACCCAGGTGTCTGTCGAGCAGGCCGAGCGCGACAACCTCATTATCGATGCGCACTGCCCTGCTAAGCCATTTGGTCATCTTCACCATGGCTGGCGTCGGTTCTTGGACCAGCAAACCGAAGGCGCTGAGCTCTGGTTCTTTGAAAAAGAGCGCCCGGCCAGCCTGATGCAGGGCTATGCCTGGGTCAAAGACGGCCTGATTCAGTGCGAGTTCGTGGCCTACGGCTAGCCCGCCAAATATCTCTTATCCTTATACCCATGAGCCGAGACGAACGCCTGCACATCATGATGAACGTGCTCCGCAGCCGCGGGGCCTTCGGCCGTGACGAGATGATCGACCAGCTCGAAATCTCACACCCCACCTTCAAACGCGACCTGGAATTTCTGCGCAGCCGCTTCCAGGCGGATATCGAATACGACGCAAGCGAAAAACTCTACCGACTGGCCACCGCAGACCAACTGCACGGCCTGGCCAAAAAGGGCAACAAGGTGGAACTGGCCGGCCTGTGGTTTAGCCAACAGGAATTGCAGGCCCTGCTCTCTATGTATGTGCTGCTTGATGGCTATGGCGCACAGGCCGTCTTGGGTCCACACCTGGCACCCTTTAAAGACCGCATCCAAAACCTGCTGGGTAAGAACACGGCCCTGGACAATCAACTGCGGTCGCGGATTCGAATCCTGCCCATGGCCTCCCGCAAACCCAGTGAGCATTTTCCGCAGCTCGCCCATGCCGTACTCACCCGCAAACGAGTCCATCTGCACTATGCCAGTCGAGCCCGAGGCGACCAGACCGAACGCGTGGTCTCACCCCAGCGGCTGGTTCACTACCGAGACAACTGGTACCTGGATGCCTACTGCCACCTGCGCGAGCGGCTCTCAACCTTCTCGGTCGATGCAATCCTCAAGATCAAGCCACTCAAAGACAACGCGGTCGAGATCTCCGAGCAGGAACTCGAAGACACCCTGGCCGGTGGCTATGGCATTTTTTCTGGCAAGGCCACCCACACGGCCGTGCTGCGTTTTTCGGCTGAGAGATCCAGATGGGTCAGTGCCGAGACCTGGCATCCGGATCAAAAAGGTGAATGGGTTGGCGATGAGTGGCAGGTCAGCTTTCCTTACAGCGACCCACGCGAGCTCATCATGGACATCATGCGGCACGGGTCACACGTCAAAGTCTTGGAGCCCTCTTCCTTGAAAGACCTGGTTCGCAAAGAGCACCAGCTGGCTGCAAACCTGAAGTAAGAAGTGGGTGGTGGGTAGTGGGATTTGGCCGAACGTATCAACCTGAAAATTACTGAGAGGTCTTCTCCACAAGGCGGCCGCTGAGGTATTTGTGCAAGATGCTGGCAATCAGCGTCTGATAGGGGAGCCCTTCTTGAAGGGCCCGAGCCTGGAGCCCTGCAAGATCCAATGACGATATCCTGATATTGACTCGTCGGTCTTTTAACGCCGTTGCATGGGCCGCAACACGATAAGCCTCTAACTCTTGCTTGGTAGCAACCGACCTGTACGCTCCACCGTCGAAGTCGCGAAGAATCTCCTTCTCTTCCTTAGTGAGTCGGGTCATGACGTTGCGTCCTTTCTGCATATTCTTGCGTGGCCTTACGACTGGGGATGATGGTTTTTAGAAAATGGTAGTCCTGGTCCTCCACGACCGGGACCAGGTAGACGTATTGGTCAACCTCGACCACAAGAAGTCGCTGGTTTGGATAGCGATTGGTGTTCGGATGAATGCGCACATCTAGCAAGCCACCATCTTGAATGGCAATCACAATTCGTTCGAACCCGATTCCTCTCTGTGCGAGAAGTTGCTCGTTCTTCTCTGTATTCCAGTGAAATGGCTTCAAGGTGAAAATGTATCGCACTGTGTGCCTTTTGTCATCAGTCTGTTCAACTGTTGATTCTGGCTAGCTACGATACGAACCACTATCCGACAAACGTAGTCATGGGTAGGGACAAAGTCAGAGGTATGGCCCCAGGAGTGGATGCCAAGTTAAATTGACTTTATACCGCTTAGTATTTACATTAGCAGACTTATCTCAATAGTAAGCAATATGCGCAAGGATGAAAAAAGCTTCGCCTCCCCGGCAGTTAAGAAAGCCGCTGGGCAATTTGGGCAAGCGATTCGTATCGCCCGCTTAACACGCAACATGACGCAACAGGCCGCCGCAGAGAGGGCCAAAATGAGCACCTATACGTGGATCAAGATCGAGAAGGGTGACGTCTCGGTCAGCATGGGGTCCTGGCTTTCAGCTCTGGAGTGTGTCGGCATACTCGATGCAACCACCCCAGCACCGCTACCTAAGATCCAACAAAATCCAAGGTTCTATGCGGTGGAGCGTTTGCGCGTGACCCGCAAGGCCAATACCGACTACAACTTTTGACAAGCCCGCCTTTCGCCGCCCGAAAGAGATTGGACTGAGCCTTGTAGAGGCAAACCTGAAGTAAGAAGTGGGTAGTGGGTAGTGGGTAGTGGGATTCGGCCGAATGGCCTTTTAGATATTGGTCGGGGCGAGATGATTCGAACATCCGACCCCTTGCACCCCATGCAAGTGCGCTACCAGGCTGCGCTACGCCCCGACCGAAGACCGAGAGTATACCGAAAGCCGAGCAAGATTGCCGGCTCAGCGGACCAAAACCGACTTGGGTTTACTGCCCTTTGAGCAGATTCAGAATCGCCATGAGCTCCGTGCGAACCATGGGGCTCAGGCCTGCGGGACTGGCAGAAGCCACCGACTGACCCGCAGGAGTTGCCGAGACAGCAGCCGACAGACCGTAACCGGTCGCACTGCCCCCGGCCAGGCTGGCACGGCCATCCAGATGAATGCCCTGCACATCCGAAGCGGTCTGCTCTGCGGCCGTGGCCATGATGCGACCACCGGAGAGCTTGGTCTTGGCCCCCGAGATGGTGAAGCCCTCTTCATAGAGCAGCTCACGAATCCGACGAATCAGCAGCACCTCGTGGTGCTGGTAGTAGCGACGGTTGCCCCGGCGCTTGACCGGATTGAGCTGGCTGAACTCCTGCTCCCAGTAGCGCAGCACATGCGGCTTGACCGCGCACAGGTCGCTCACCTCACCAATGGTGAAGTAACGCTTGGCAGGAATGGCCGGCAGGGCTTGCTTACTCTGCATCCGTGTACTCGTCGCCCTGGACCTGGGCTTTGAGCTTTTGGCTGGCGTGGAAGGTCACCACACGCCGGGCCGAGATGGGAATGGGTTCGCCGGTCTTGGGATTGCGACCGGGACGCTGGGGCTTGTCGCGCAGCTGAAAGTTGCCAAAGCCCGAGAGCTTGACCGAATCACCCTTGACCAGAGCATCGCGGATCTCGTTGAAGAAGGCATCGACCACATCCTTGGCCTCACGCTTGTTCAGACCGACCTGCTCGTAGAGCACGTTGGCCAGTTCCGCCTTGGTCAGCGTGTCCGCCTCGATCGGGGACAGCTTGGCCTCAGTCAGCGGACTGTTGTTCATGTCGGTCAATGTGGATTCTCCAAAAAGGCCAACAAGCGTTTGACTTGTCGGCACTAATTTTTGAATTTAGCGACGCACCCGTGCGCTAAAAACTGATTGCACTGTATCAGAAAATACCGACATCAAGGCGTCGACTTCGGAATCTTCTAGTGTTTTTTCAGTATCTTGGAGCACAAACCTAAAGGCCAGGCTCTTTTCCCCGTCCGAAAGGCCTGTTCCACGGTACTCATCAAAGACCTGCACCCGCTGCAGACGCTGGCCATTCGGGGCCTTGCGGGCGGCTTCTTGAACCTTGGCGATCACCTGCCCGGCTGCCGTCTGTTCCGGCATGACAAAAGCCAGGTCGCGGGTCACGGCCGGGAATTTAGACAGGCTCGAGGGCTGGGCAATGGGCCTGGGCAACACGGCATCCAGGTCGATCTCAAAGACCACCGGGGCCTTGGTCAACTCCAAGGTCTGGCAGAGCTTGGGATGCAACTCGCCCATGGCTCCGATCACCTGCCCGGCCATCACGACCAGAGCAGCCCGACCGGGGTGCAGGTTGGCCAGCAAGCCTTGGGCACCAGCGGCAGGCATAGCATCGGGGCGCTCAAAGGCCAGGCTCAAGGGGCTGACCAAACGCTCCAGGTCAGCCTTGACGTCAAAGAAATCAACCCAGCGAGCGGGCGTGGCCCACTGCTCGCCCAGAGCATCGCCATAGGCCAGAGCAGCCAGTTGCACCGGCTGGTGCACGCTCTGGACGGACCAGGGACCAGCCTTCACGTTGGCGTCTTTTAGGAACTTGCGGCCAATCTCAAAGACCCGAACCCTGGGCTCTTTGCGGGCCAGGTTATCGGTGAGTGCGGTCAGCAGACCTGGCACCAGGCTTGGCCGCATGACCGCCATCTGAGCGGCAATCGGGTTTTGCAGCGGCAAGAGCTGACCGGGCTGGGCAAAGGCCTCGGCCAAGGACTGCTCGATAAAGCTGTAGGTCACCACCTCGTTGTAGTCGGCGCCGACCATGCGGTTGCGCAGTTGTGACTTGGTCCGCAGACCTTCGGGCTGATGCGCCATGACCAAAGGGGCCACGGGGGGACGGTGGGCAATGGCATCAAAGCCAACAATGCGGGCGACTTCTTCGATCAGGTCTTCTTCAATGGCCAGATCAAACCGGTAGCTGGGTGCCTGCACGGTAAAAATAAATTTGCCATCGGCAGCGGGATCGGCCTTGGTCTGAAACTCAAAGCCCAGGCCCTTAAAGACCGACTCGATCTGCTCGCGGCTGTAGGGTCGGCCCAGAATCTTTTCGCAACGGGCCTGACGCATGGCCACCGACTGGGTCTGGGGCAGCGCAACCACCTGATCCAAGACCGGACCGGCCTGGCCACCGCAGATCTCCACCACCAGGTGGGTTAACACGGCCAGCTGATCGGCCGTGGCAGCGGGGTCTACCCCGCGCTCAAAACGGTGACCGGCGTCGGTTGAAAATTTGTATCGGTTGGCACGACCACGAATGGCATCAGGCCACCAGAAGGCGGCTTCTAAGACCACTTCGGTGGTCTCATCACCCACCGAGCAGCCATCGCCACCCATGATGCCGGCGAGCGACACGGGGCCTTTGGCATCGGCCACCACGCCCACATCGGCGGCCAGCTCGACGGTCTGGCCATTGAGCAGGGCCAGCTGCTCACCAGCCTTGGCCCAGCGAACCGACAGATCGCCGCTTAGCTTGGCCTTGTCAAAAATATGGTTGGGCTGACCCAACTCCAGCATGACGTAATTGGAAATGTCGACCAGGGCCGAGATGCTGCGCTGGCCGGCCTGCTCCAGGCGAGCCTTCATCCAGTCAGGCGTAGCGGCCTTGGCATTGACACCCGTGACCACACGGCTGACAAAACGGCCACACAGGTCATGGGCTGCGGGGTCAATGGTCACCCCAATCGATGCACTGCCCTTGGCGGCTGCAGCCGATGGGTTTTGGACATAGGCGGGCTTGACCAGCGGTTTACCGATAAGTGCAGACAACTCACGAGCCACACCGGCCATGGACAGGCAGTCGGCCCGGTTGGGCGTGAGCTTGATGACCAGGGTCTTCTCGTCCAGACGCAGGTGGTCGCGAATGTTGGATCCCAGCGCAGACTGACCGGGGTCGAGCTCCAGAATGCCCTCGGAGTCCTCGGTCATGCCGAGTTCTTTGCCCGAACAGAGCATGCCCTGGCTGACCACACCACGCATCTTGGCCTGCTTGATCTTGAAGTTGCCCGGCAGCACAGCGCCATCGCGGGCACAGGCCACATAGATGCCAGCACGGGCATTGGGTGCACCGCAGATGATCTGCAGGCTGGGTGCATCGGGTCCGGCATCTACGGTGCAGACGCGCAGGCGGTCTGCATCGGGGTGTTTCTCGGCGGCCAGCACCTTGGCCAGCACCACACCGGTGAAGTCAGGCGCCCGGGCCTCGATCTCTTCGACCTCGAGACCAGCCATGGTCAGGCGATCGGCGATCTCCTCGATGGAGAGGTCGTTGGGAACCCAGGCTCGCAGCCAGCTCTCAGGAAGTCGCATAGAAAGGAATTAGGCAAACTGGCGCAGAAAGCGCAGGTCGTTGTCAAAGAAGAGTCGCAGATCACCAATGCCATAGCGCAGCATGGTCAGGCGCTCCAGGCCGCTGCCAAAGGCAAAGCCCACAAAGCGCTCGGGATCCAGGCCAAAGTTGCGCACCACATCGGGGTGCACCTGACCGGCGCCAGAGATCTCGAGCCAACGACCCTTTAAGGGGCCACTGGCAAAGCGCATGTCGACCTCGGCTGAGGGCTCGGTAAACGGAAAGAAAGACGGACGAAAACGAATGTCGAGCGCGTCGTCTTCGAAGAACTGCTTGAGAAAGTCGTGGTACACGCCCTTGAGGTCGGCAAAGCTCACGTCCTCTGCGATCCACAGGCCTTCGACCTGATGGAACATGGGCGAGTGGGTGGCATCGCTGTCCACCCGATAGGTGCGACCCGGCGCGATGACCTTGATGGGCGGTGGATTGGCCTTGGCATAGCGCACCTGCATGGGGCTGGTGTGGGTGCGCAACAGCAAAGGCAGACCCGTCTCGTCGCGCTCTTCTAGATAGAAGGTGTCCTGCATGGACCGCGCGGGGTGATTGAGCGGGTTGTTGAGCGAGGTGAAGTTAAACCAGTCGGTCTCGATCTCGGGGCCATCGGCCACATCAAAACCAATCGAGCGAAAGATGTCCTCGATGCGCTGCCAAGACTGCATGACCGGATGGACACTGCCCAGGCCAGCGCCGCGGCCAGGCATGGTGATGTCAATGGCTTCTGCCGACAGACGCTGGGCCAGTTGGGCGTCGGCCAAGGCCTGACGGCGCGCATTGAGCAGCGCCTCAATGGCCTGCTTGGCCTGGTTGACGGCTGCGCCGAGGGTCTTTTTTTCTTCGGGGGGGAGTGCCGCGAGTCCTTTGAGCTGCTCGGTGAGCAGGCCTGCTTTGCCCAGGAACTGGGCCTTGGCGTTTTCTAGACTGGGAGCGTCAGAGGCCGCCTCGAAGGCCGCTTGGGCCTGCGAGACGATCTGATCAAGTTGCGACATGGGCGCGCCAGCTGCCTGTCTTAGGCAGCCAGGGCGGCCTTTACCTTGGACACGATGGCAGCGAAAGCAACCTTGTCCATGACGGCCATATCGGCGAGAACCTTGCGGTCCATGTCGATACCGGCTTTCTTCAGACCGTTGATGAAACGGCTGTAGGTCAGGTCGTTCATGCGGCAGGCCGCATTGATACGGGTGATCCACAGAGCGCGGAACACACGCTTGCGATTACGACGGTCGCGGTAGGCGTATTGGCCAGCACGCATGACAGCCTGCTTGGCAACACGGAATACGTTGTTGCGGCGGCCACGGAAGCCTTTGGCCAGGGCCAGGATTTTCTTGTGACGGGCACGAGCGGTAACACCACGTTTTACGCGAGGCATGGTTCAGTCTCCTTATGCGTAGGGCATCATGTCGCGAACGTGCTTCACATCCGAAGGATGGACAGTCAGCGTGCCGCGGAGTTGACGCTTGTTTTTGGTGGTGCGCTTGGTCAGGATGTGACGCTTGGTCGCGTGAGCTCGTTTGATCGAGCCACTCCCACGTGCGATAAACCGCTTGGAAGCGGCCTTCTTGGTCTTCATTTTGGGCATTTTCTGCTCCTTGATTTGCCATCAGTCGGTGGAAGGCACCCTGCCCTCACTTTTTTGAACCGCCAGCTAGCTTTTTGTACTACCCACTACTACAACGACTGCCTACTTCTTTTTCTTGGGCGCGACGACCATCACCATCTGACGTCCCTCGAGCTTGGGCATTTGTTCGACCTGCCCCAACTCGGCCAAATCTTCTTTGACCCGCTCCAGCATCCGCATGCCGAATTCCTGGTGGGCCATCTCACGACCCCGGAATCGGATGGTGACTTTGGCCTTGTCACCCTCTTCCAGGAAGCGAACCAGGTTGCGCATCTTGACCTGGTAGTCGTTGTCATCGGTACCAGGGCGAAACTTG
>VFQS010002863.1_pt1 | contig 13675 bp, 12 predicted proteins | sample 3512361 | NCBI WGS metagenome assembly VFQS01 (sample SAMN10412375, study PRJNA504923) | tailings metagenome | isolation source: Relicate 1 Philex TSF3 active mining | place: Philippines
CCACACGAAGGCTTTTTGAGGGAGTATAGCGGCGCTATATGACCGAAAAAAGGCATAGTGTGGGCGAAAAAGGGCCTTTTTGACCCCTCGATGATTCCCCGCGCAACAAGTCTAATGGTGTCGAAGAGGGCTTGGAGCGCTTTACGAAGCAGACCGGACATTCCGGCACAAACTAGGCCAGTCAAATATGAACAGGAAGGATTTGGTTTGAGGAAAAATCCTTGAGCCATGGCAAACAAACCCATTCCTATGTTACGGGTAAGAAGAATCATTCAACAGCCGTAGGTCAGCAACCATATATTTTTACGGCTTCCAGGCCGTAGCTAGCGTATAAATCGCTACATTTGCGCAAGTGTGGAGAGAGCATGGATGTTGTTTTTGTTTAACACCCAAATATCCCGCTTGCCCTGCACTTTTTCAAAAATGTCCAGTAGTATGCTGAACATCTCCCCGGGGCAGCTGACCCGCTATAGTGGGCAGTCAGCACTGCAAAGACCAAGAAGCTCCAGGACAAGATACATTTGGCAACGCGGAAAATCGGGGCCAGCAGATTCTCGATTCTTATCATTTTCTATTGTTCGTGAGTTTGCACAGGCCTTGCATAGATGGGGTTCAAGGCGATTGTAAAAAGAAGGTAGCGCTTTTTCCGATTTTGAATATTTCCCCAAATCGGGTTGTTTTTGGATCGCCTGAATTACATCATCGCACTTTTGAAATGACGTGGTAGTACTTTTAAAGTGTAGCAGAAACCAGATTTCAAAACATGGGTTGTTCTCAATGACAGTAATGTTTCCTCTTTTTTCTATCTGTTTTTTTTCATTCCTGTATGCTTCTATTTTGCCTTCGCTGATTACTACATCCATATCAATCAGGCAGAAAACGTGCTCATGTTCCTTGCTAAGGCTTTGAGCCCTGTTGAATACGCGTACATATCCCCCGCCCTTACCTTGTTTATTGGGTAGTTCCGGTTTGATGTTGATGCGGGAGTTGTTGGGGAATCGCTTACTTTCCTTAAGACGGTCGAAATATATTTTCTCGGTACTCCCATCTCCGACAATGGCGTAAACTTTTCTATATTCCCTGGAATTGATCTTTCTCCGCTGCATGCTCTTTACCCTTATTGCTATTCAAATTGTAAACCCGACAAAAACATTCGGCTTGTTGGGAGGGGGGTAGCAAGATGAGAGGGAAGGAGACTTTTGCTCTTCCTCAATAGTTCCTCCCACAGCAAGCCTTATCACATGAGTACAGTTACAATACCTGTTCCCTCATTGCCATTGCTATCCAGAAAAATACTCCCCGGATTGGGCAGGGCCCCCAACTTTCCAATCCGGTAGGCGTTGCCAATAGAGCTTTTTTTGCGCAGGACGGCCGTATTGAACTCCGCTACCGAGTAGAGCTCGGTGGCCCCGTCGGGCCGCTTCTGGGTAAGCCAGATGGCATCGGGCCGCAGGATATCCCGCTCGTCGAGCAGCGCAGTGTGGTGGGTGGTGAGAATCAACTGCGAATGCGAAGCATTTTCTAAAAAAGTGAGGAGGAAATGCTTAATTAGCTCCGGGTGTATGGAGGTCTCAATCTCGTCAATGCAAAGCACCCCCGGATGTTGGATGAGCAAGGCCAGCAGCGTACTCAGCCCCAGATAGCGCAACGTCCCCGAAGATTCCTCGGCAGCAGGCAGGGATTGCGGCTTACCTCCCGACACATCTCCCTCTATGGTATGCTCAAAATGAACCTGGTACTTCGGTAGGTAGCGCTGGCGGTCTATCCGGGGAAAGTCCATCTTACTGTGCATCGCATCGTGGTATCGCTCCAAATATTCTGCGGCAAGCGTCGCTGCCAACGGAGCCATAACACCTGAATCGTCACTTTCCTTACGCTCTTTTTCGATACGGATATCCGAAATCTGCACATCCGCCTTGCGCATGAGTTCCGTCACAAGGGCTTTTAGCCCCGCCTCGTGCTCCAGGCGTTCAACAGCCCAGTCCGTAAGGTTGCTGATCGGCAGTATAGCAGGCATCAGGGTTTCTATAAACCAACTCCGGATCCGCTGTAAGGCAGGGATATCTACATTTGTTTTTGCAAAAGCGGCGAGAACCGTCGTATTCCAAATCGTATTCCCCTCCAGGATATCTACCTCCCGCTTTTTGATATCTACCGTGCTTCCGAAGGTTACCCGGGTCAGCTCTTTGCCCGGGTCTGTACGACGGGAGTACAACTCCGCTTCCCTTCCGTTGGGGAAGTATATCATGGTTTCTGCCACTATGTAATCGCGCGTGAACTCTACCGTGTAGCTATGGCGAATATCTCCCGCCAGAAACGCAATCTTGATGCAGCTGCTCGATGCTCGCCAGCTCTGGTCAAACTCAAAAGGCATGAACTTCAAAGTCCTGGATTTGTCTTCGGCAGGCTGGATGGCTATATGCCGCAAAAACTGAAGCGCCTTGAGGAGGGTCGTCTTGCCCGAGGCGTTGGGCCCATACAACAGAGCCAGCTTGAGCAACCGCAGCCCACCCCTCTGAACGACATAGTAGTCCTCCAGGGCGGCTTCTTTGTCCGCAATCATACTGAGCGTCTGCTCCTCCCGGATGGGACCAAAATTCTGAACCGAAAACTCAATAAGCATGTTTTTAAAGTTTGTTTTTGCATTCCAGCTGCAATATACAAGTATTAAAATTCAAAAATCGGTTTTTAACCCCTTTTTAATGCCTAAAAATACAGGTAGACTACCAACGGCAGAAGCTGCGACATCCCCCCCCACACCCCGGTATCCTTTGAAATATACACCCCTTCGCCCCACCGCCTCGCCCTATGCCAGGTGGGCGAGGATCTCCCGCGCACAACAAGCCTCTTAGATTGGCCGATCGTACCGCTCATCCCCCGTCCAGCAAAAGGGGCTTGAAGACCATGCGCTGGCAGTAGCCGTAGTCTGCATCGCGGATATGCACCGATTGTGCCGATACCACGGATTCTTTTTCCGTGTCATCCCTTCATCCGTGTCCTCCGTGGTTCAGACCATACTACTGGACATTTTTGAAAAAGTGCAGGGCAAGCGGGATATTTGGGTGATTGTTTGGTGGACGTTGCATGCAACGTCCTTACTGCTGGGCATTTTGAAAAAGTGAGAAACAAAAACAACGTCGATGCCCCTCTTAACCTTCCATAACGAAGCTCCGCAGAGGGTGAGGCGTAGGGACGTTGCATGCAACGTCCTTGCCGGATAACCCTGAATCTTCCGGAGCAAAGTGGGCCAGTAGCTGGAGATCAATAGACTTGTTGCGCGGGGGATCAGTGAGGAGGGAAAAAAGAGTCATTTTTTGTTCACGCGAAGGCTTTTTGAGGGAGTATAGCGGCGCTATATGACCGAAAAAAGGCACCGTGTGGGCGAAAAAGGGCCTTTTTGACCCCTCGATGATTCCCCTCGCAACAAGTCTAATAAATACAGACCGTAGCAACCCCAGCCCAAACGCATTCAAATTGGCTGGAGTGGTATTAAAAACATCGATTCCAGCCAAATTGCTCTTCAATTTGGCTGGAATCGATGTTTTTAGTATCTTTGCAGTCAAATTGCACTGTATCTATGTCGAATATTATTGGCAGAAAAGAAGAAGCGGCGTTGCTACATGCGCTCTTCCAGTCTCCGAAATCCGAGTTTGTGGCGGTGTATGGCAGGCGGCGTGTGGGCAAAACTTTTTTGATCCGGGCGGTTTTCGAGGATCGTTTTCATTTTCAATTGACCGGCCAGGCCAGGTCGAATCTAAAACAACAACTGCTCAATTTTCAGGACACCCTGCAATCATTGGATTCCAGCGAGGGCAACAAACCACCCAAAAGCTGGTTTGAGGCGTTTGGCAAATTGAGGCGTTTTTTGGAATCCCGCCCACCCGGTAAAAAAGTGGTATTTTTGGACGAACTGCCATGGTTGGATACGCCTCAATCAGGTTTTGTTTCTGCATTGGAACATTTCTGGAACAGCTGGGCGAGTGCAAGGCGCGATATTCTGCTTATTGTTTGTGGTTCTGCGGCAGCCTGGATACTCAAAAAATTGATCAATGACCGGGGCGGGCTGCACAACCGCCTCACGGAACGCATTGTGCTGCGTCCTTTTACCTTACTGGAAACAGAGGCTTTTTTGCGCTCAAAAGGCGCTCCTTATGATCGTTATCAACTCATCGAGTTGTACATGACAATGGGAGGCATTCCATTTTACCTTGAAAATGTGCAGGTTAATCGAAGTGTGGCCCAAAATGTGGACAGGATGTGTTTTTCTCCCGGCGGGCTGCTGACCACGGAATATGAAAACCTGTACCGATCCTTGTTCGATCGCCATGAGCGACACACCGCTGTGGTGGAAGCCATTGCCCTGAAAGGCAAGGGGTTGACCCGTAAGGAAATTTTGGCCATTGCGAATTTGCCCGACAGCGGCAGTACCAGTTTGATATTGGACGAACTGACGCAGTCTGGTTTTATCCGCCAATATTATCCCTTTGGCAGCAGTAGAAGAGCGATTGTTTATCAATTGATTGATCCTTTTACCCTGTTTTATCTCACTTTTATGAAAGGGACAAAGGCTGCGGGCACAGGTGCGTGGTTGTCCCAATCGGACAGCCCCAAATGGCAGGCATGGAGTGGTTATGCTTTTGAATACATTTGCCGCAACCACATTGACTGCATTAAAAAACACCTGGGTATCGGAGGCGTTTATACCGAAATATCCGCCTGGCGAAGCAAAAAGGCTGAAAAAAACGCACAAATTGACTTGGTGATAGACCGAAAAGACCGGATAATCAACCTTTGTGAAATAAAATTTTCAACCACTGCATACCTCATTACCAAGGCTTATGCAGAAAGTCTTCGACATAAAATCCAAACCTTTAAGGCGGAAAGCGGGACCAAAAAAACAGTGCTCCTCACTTTTATTGCAGCACATGGTCTGACGTCCAATGAATATTCCATGCAATTGGTACACGATGCCCTGGATATGAATGCCTTATTTGAATAGACTTGTTGCGCGGGGTCAGCGAGGAGGGAAAAAAGAGTCATTTTTTGTCCACACGAAGGCTTTTTGAGGGAGTATAGCGGCGCTATATGACCGAAAAAAGGCGCAGTGTGGGCGAAAAAGGGCCTTACCTGTCGCAGGAACAAAACGGGATACAGGATGCCCTGGACCCGCTGGTGGGTGTTGCATGCAACGTCCCTGCTTTCTCCGCATATTTTGCGGAAATAATTTTCAAATGCGGAGAATAAACGCTACTTTCACCGCAATAAATGCGGAGAATAATAACTATGTACCTCTATACCAGGCAGGAGTGGCCTATCTTTAAGTGGGATGCTGACAAGCTGCTGCCCCTACTGTCGCATGTCCGAAATCGGCAGGGCAGGCTTATCGGTAAGATGGGAATGTTGGGGTTCGCGTTGAGAGACGAAGCAAACCTTGAAATACTGACCCTGGAAATCGTGAAATCAACCGAAATCGAGGGCGAATTTTTAAACGCAGATCAGGTTAGATCGTCCATTGCGAGGAAACTGGGGTTGCAAATCCCCGGATTGGTACATTCGGAAAGAGAGGTGGATGGAATGGTGGACCTAATGATGGACGCCACCCGACACTTCGACCGGGAACTTACCAAAGAGCGGTTGCTTTCGTGGCAAAGCGCACTTTTTCCAAATGGTAGAAGCGGGCTCTACACTATTCTGACCGGACAATGGCGCGACGACTCAACCGGGCCTATGCAAGTCGTATCCGGAGCCCTGGGAAAAGAGCGCGTACACTATCAGGCACCCCCCGCGAACGAGATAGAGAAAGAAATGAAGATTTTCCTGGATTGGTTTAACCTGGATCAGGAAACGGATCCCGTCCTGAAGGCCGCCATAGCGCACCTGTGGTTTGTAACCATACACCCGTTTGAAGATGGGAATGGAAGAATATCAAGGGCGATCAGCGATATGCTTTTGGCCCGGTCGGATAAACAATCCTATAGGTTCTATAGTATGTCCACCCAAATAAGGAAGGAAAGGAATGCCTATTACGATATTTTGGAAAAGACCCAGAAAGGCAGCCTGGAAATTACGAAATGGATAGAATGGTTTTTGTATTGCCTGTTGAACGCCATAGAGAACTCAGAGAAAGTGCTCGACAAAATAGTCTATAAGCACTCGTTTTGGGCTAAGTTTTCCCAAAGTGATATCAATGTAAGGCAAAGGAAACTATTGAACTTGTTGATGGAGGACTTTGAGGGGGTCCTGAATACCACGAAATGGGCTAAAATTGCAAAATGCTCTCAGGATACTGCCTTGCGCGATATACAAGACCTGATTGAAAAGGGGATATTGGTGAAAAATGCAGAGGGCGGGCGCAGCACGAATTATGAAATGAAACCGGGCGCAGTGGAATAGGCTTATTGCTTGGAGTCAGAAAGGCTCATCTGAGCATAAAATGCCCTCACCCCCGTCCCCCAAACAGCCCTTCCTCTACCAACTGGCAGAGGATGTGCCCGGCCAGGATGTGCGCCTCCTGGATGCGCGGCGTATCGGTAGAGGGCATGTCGAGCAGGTAGTCGCACAGGGCGCGCATCTTCCCGCCGCCGGTACCCGTCATGCCCACCGTCACCATGCCGACAGCCCGGGCTGCCTCGAGAGCTCTGAGGATATTGGGGGAGTTCCCGGAGGTTGAAATCCCAATGAGGACATCGCCCCGCCTGCCCATGGCCCGCACCAGGCGGGCGTAAATCTCTTCATACCCATAGTCGTTGCCCACGGCAGTCACGTACGAGCTGTTGACGTGCAGGGCCTCCGCAAACAGGGGCGGACGGTCCTTGTAGAACCGGCCCGACAGCTCCGCCGCCAGGTGCTGCGCGTCGGCGGCACTGCCCCCGTTGCCGCAAAACAGGATTTTCCCTTCTCCTTTATAACAGTTTATGCACGTTTGTGCTACTTCCCAGAGGGTGTGGAGGCGGGCCTCATCCCCGAGGAGCTGCGTTTTGACCGATATGCTTTCGGCCACGATGCGTTTGATAGCGTCTAACATAGGATGCCCTATTTGTAGTAGTCTTTCGTGAATCCTCTGGCCACTTTTTCCCCTCTCAGGCGTTGGAGGATACCGCTCCAGGTGCCCATGCCGTAGGCAAACACCTGGATAAAGAGGGTGGCGATAGACAGGAAGGCGACCAGGAGGCTGCGGTATTTGAGGAGGGATTGCACAAAAGCGAGCAGGGCGATACCGGCCATACCCGCTAGCAGGAGCGTCCCGAGAGGCCGTGCGGCAGCGAACAGCAGCGACAGCAGGGCGGCGACACCGGCGGCGGCCACCAGGAAGGCAGGTGCCAGGTGGATGGGCTTCAGCAATTCCGGGTAGGTGCTGCCCAGGTTGATTCGGGCGACGCCCCAGTTGAATATTTGCTTGTAAAAGCGCCGCAGGTTGGTACGGCGCTTGTGATACACAAACGCGTCCGGGATGAGGGCCACTTTGAAGCCGGCTAAGTAGATACGGGCCGAGAGGTCCATGTCCTGTCCGTGCCGCAGGGCGTTCATGCCCCCGATTTGGTCGAACACCCGGCGGTGGAGGCCCATGTTGAAGCTGCGGGGATAGAATTTCGTGACGCTTTTTTTAGCTCCCCGGGTGCCGCCTGTACCCAGGAAAGAGGTCATGGAGTAGTTGATGGCTTTGAGCAGCGGCGGGAAATTGGGATGGCAGTCGTCGGGTCCCCCGAAGGCATCGACGGGGTGTGCGGCCAGGAAAGAGTCCACCTTTTTGAGGTAGTCTGGCGGGAGGATGCAATCGGAGTCTATGAACAGGAAATAATCGCCTTTTGCCTGGCGCATGCCTGCGTTGCGGGCCTCTCCGGGGCCTTTGTTCTCCTGGTACAGGTACTGGAAGGCAAAGTCGAAGGATTGGGATTCGAGCCATTGGGCAGTACCGTCCTTGGAGCCGTCGTCGGAGATGACGAGTTCGAGCCCGTTTTTGGGGAAGTCGAGTGCCCGTATCGACTGGATGAGCTCGCGCAGTTCTTCCAGTCGGTTGTAGGTCGCTATGATGAGGGAGTATTTCATTTTGGATAACAACGTTTTACGAATAAAATTTTTCCAAAGAAAAATCTTTTTCATCAAAATGGGGGTCCAGGAACATTTTTTCCCAGATGGCGAAGCCCAGGGCCACCCAGAGGAAGTTGTAGTGCCAGCGCAGGCGTGGGCTGGGCGGGTGGTCCAGGATACGGCGCAGGTAGGCGTAGTTAAAGATTCCCTGCTGCTCCACGAATGCGGGGTTGAGGATGCGCTCTGCGACCGGCTTGAGGTCTTTTTTGACTTGTTCGTAAGGGTTTACGGTGAAGCCCCACTTCTTTTTGCGGATGATTTTGGGCGGCAGGTAGGGGGCCATAGCCTTTCGGAAGAGGTACTTGGTCTGGTTGTGGCGTATTTTGAGCGATACCGGCACCCTGAACGCGAAGTCCACGAGGTCGAGGTCGAGGAAGGGCACGCGTTCTTCTACGGAGTGGGCCATAGACATGCGGTCTTCCACGAGGAGGTAGTCGTTGACCATTTTGCTGTGTGCCTCTACGAAGAGCACCTGATCCAGGGCATTGAGTTGTCCTACCCGCGCGAACAGTTCGTGGAACTGTGCTTCCACGCGCGGGGCCTGTGTGCGTATATGCGCGGCGAAGCGCGGGTGATAGACGGAGGAGTAAAACGCGGGGTCGCCATCCCAGACGTTGCGCAGGATGAGATAGAAGCGCTCGATATCGCCGAGGGCGAGCAGGAGCTGCACGCCGCGGCGATATTCATCCAGGCCGAGGGTATGGGTTGCGTGCTGTACGCGGAACAGGAAGTCGGATTTCCAGCGCAGGAGGCGCTGCAGAGGTTTGGGCAGGCTTGCGAAGATGCGTTGGAAGGGGAAGATAAATTTGTGGATATCGTAGCCGGCCAGCAGTTCGTCGCCGCCCAGTCCGCCCAGGGCCACTTTGATTTGCGGGCTGACGAAGCGCGACATGTTAAAGCCCTGCAGCAGGTTGATTTTGGGTTCCTCGGCGTGCCATATTACTTTGGGGAACTCCTCCAGCGGGTTGAGGGCCAGGTTTCGTTCCTGGTGATGGGTATTGAAATGCCGGGCGATTTGCCGGGCGTCGGGAAACTCGTCTGTAGGTTCGTTGAAGCCCAGGGTGAAGGTGTTGATTTGGCTGACGCCGAGTTCGTGCATCTTTTGCACGATGGTAGAGGAGTCCAGTCCGCCGGACAGGTACACGCCTACGGGCACATCGCTGACGAGTTGGCGCTGTACGGCTTGCCGCAGGTGCAGGTGGAGCTGTTCTATGGCTTCCCCTTCGGGCATGTCGCGTTGCGGCTGGGGTTGCAGGGTCCAGTAGCGCCCACAGGCCTGGATGGCTCCCTCGCGATAGAGGAGGTAGTGTGCCGGTGGCAGGCGTTTGATGCCGGCGAAGAGGGTTTCTTCCCCCTGCGTGTAGCGCAGGTTGAGTTGCTGGTGCAGGGCGTTGTGGTTGAGCGCCCTCGGCACGTCGGGATGTTGGAGGATGGCTTTTTGTTCGGAAGCGAAGAGAAAGAGTCCGTCTTTGGCGAAATAGTGCAGGGGTTTGATGCCGAAGTGGTCCCGTGCCAGCAGCAGTTCTCCGTTCTCGAGGTTGTAGAGGGCAAAGGCGAAGATGCCGTTGAGGCGGGGCAGGACGTCGAGCCCATAGACTTCATAAGCGTGCAGCAGCACTTCCGTATCGGAATGGGTTTGGAACACCCGTCCGCGGGCTTCCAGTTCGGCGCGCAGTTCCCGGAAGTTGTAGATTTCGCCATTATAGACGATGCAGCGCGTCCGTTCGGCGTTGAACATAGGCTGGTCGCCCGTATCCAGGTCAATGATGGACAGGCGCCGGTGGCCCAGGATGGTATCGCGGTGGCGGAACTGCGTTTTGGCGTCCGGGCCGCGGTGGGCGATGGCGTCGAGCATTCGGTCCATGAGGGCCGTGCGGTCTGCTCCTTTTTCGACGATTCCGAGTATGCCGCACATATTATTTGAAGGGGTGTTTAGCCAGGGGGTGAGTGGCTAATTCGTGGTATTCGCCCGTCAGTCCCTGGGGCGTGGCGTTGCGGATATCGAATACGACCTCTACGGCGGCGCGGGCTTCTTCCAGTCCGAACCCATTGTTTTTGAGTACTTCCTGGTAGCTGGCCGTATGCAGGTCGGTAAAGCCTTCGCTGAATTCAAACTCTTCGCCTTCGATTTTGAGAGAGCGGTAGGTGCGGCCTCCTTTTTTTTGGACGTACTCCGGCAGGAGTTCCTCGTTGATGCTCAGGAACCAGCGCACGCGCGCGTGTTTGAGTTCCAGGAATCCGGCGGCGCGGTCGTGGGCGTGGATGTGGACGGTATTTTTCTGTACGGGTCCGAAGATCCAGATGAGCATATCGTAGAAGTGGACGCCGATATTGGTGGCGATGCCGCCCGATTTTTCGACTTCTCCTTTCCAGCTCGTGTAGTACCAGTGGCCGCGGGAGGTGAGGTAGGTGAGGTCGAGGTCCCAGATTTTGTCTTTGGGCGCTTCTTCGACTTTCTTCTTGAGGGCGATGATGGCTGGGTGCAGGCGCAGTTGCAGGATGCAGTTGACGCGGTTGTTGGTTTCTTTTTCGAGTTCCTGCAGGGCGTCTATGTTCCAGGGGTTGAGCACCAGGGGTTTTTCGCAGATGACGTCGGCGCCGTAGCGCAGGCCGAAGCGGATATGGGCGTCGTGCAGGTAGTTAGGCGAGCAGATGCTGACGTAGTCTACCTGTCGGCCCTGGCGCTTGAGCTTCTCCAGGTGGCGGTCGAAGCGCTCGAATTCCACGAAGAAGTCGGCGTTGGGGAAATAGCTGTCCATCACACCGACGGAGTCGAAGCGGTCCATGGCGGCGACGAGGTCGTTGCCGGTTTCCTTGATGGCTTTCATGTGGCGGGGCGCTACAAAGCCGGCGGCCCCGATGAGGGCGAAATTTTTCATAGGTGTTGTTTTTTTACGGTTCCATTGTCGAGCAGATACGTTTCGCCGGAGCCGGGGCAGACGGCGGTTCCGCTTGTATCGAAGTACAGGCGCTCTCCGAATTCGCTCATCCAGCCGATTTGCCGGCCGGGGTTGCCTACGATGAGGGCGTAGTCGGGCACGTCGCGCAATACGACCGACCCTGCGCCGACGAAGGCAAAGCGGCCGATGGTATTTCCGCAGATGATGGTGGCGTTGGCGCCGATGCTTGCGCCGTGGCGCACCAGGGTCTTCCGGTATTCGCTCTTTCGGTTCACCCCGCTGCGCGGGTTATAGACGTTGGTGAACACCATGGAGGGCCCCAGGAACACATCGTCTTCTACCACGACGCCTTCATACAGAGAAACGTTATTTTGTATCTTTACGTTGTCTCCGATTTCGACGTGTGCGGCGACGAAGACATTTTGTCCGAGGCTGCAGCCTTTGCCGATGCGCGCGTGGGCCATGACGTGGCAGAAGTGCCATATTTTGGTGTTCTCACCGATGTGGGCCGGTTCGTCCACGATAGCGCTGGGGTGGGCGTAATATGCGTTTTTTTCCATGCTTTACAGACGATTGAGTTTTTGCAGTGCCCTGGACTTCATGCGGTACATGCGCAGGACGTGAGCAGGTTTGAGATAGTGCGACAAGCGGGTGGATTCCTGTTGGAAAAAAGGGTCTCCGCTGAGGCGGTACAGCAGGCCTAGCTGGGCGCTTACGAGTTTGAGGTAGCTGATGGTGCAGGGGTCGTCGTTGGGGTAGCCGGGCAGGTCGCAGCGGTTGAAGCGAAGCCAGAAGCCGAGGTCGAAGAGGGGCAGTTGTCGTTTCAGGCCTTCGGTGCCTTCTTCAAAGAGGCGTCGGGCTAGGGCATGCGCTTCCGGTGCCTGTTCCGGGCGGACGGCGCGCACAAAATCGAAGAGGCCGAAGAGAGAAAACAAGTGCCCGTCGAGCACGCGGGTTGGTTTTTGGGCTACATATTCTTCATAGAAGGCAGCGCCCTGGTCGCGGTCCACGGACACCCCGCCCCGGGAGATGTCGTACGCGTAGGGTTGCAGCGCTTTTACGGCGATTTGCAGGTAGTGGTCATCGTTGCTCAGTTGCCAGGCGCGCAGGAGGACCGATAGGCCGCGGCTCTGGCTGAACGCCGACTTCCAGGGCTGGTACACGCCGTATTCCGGTTTGGGGATATCGGTCAGCCAGTACACGCCCAGTTGCGGGTCTTCGCTGCGCTGTGCGACAAACCAGTCGGCGATGCGCATAAAGTGGGCTTTTTTATCGGGATTTCCGGTGTCGAGCCAGGAGTGGAACACGGCCAGGGCGTACTGTCCGATGGAGATGGGGTAGTAGTGCAGGCGGGGCGTTTCGACATCTACGTAGGTCGTATTGAGCGGGATACCCTGTTCGTCAAACCCTGCGATCAGTCGGTTGAGGCGTTTGGGGTCTTCCTGGAAGCGCAGGTAGTAGTAGCGCAGTTCCGTGCCGTAGGGCCCGGCAAAGACCGGTACAGGCCTCATCCAGGCGAGGAGGTCGTTGCGCAGTTTTCCGGCCATGAACCACAGTTTAGCCCATTGCATAGCGGTCCAGGATTTGGGCCAGGGACTTAGCGGTCTCCCGGCGCTCGTATTTTGAAACAGCTTCTGCGTTAGATGGGGTACTCAGCCCTTGTTGCCAGCGCTGGAACTGCGCTTCGAGGATATCGCCGGGGTCAGCCTCGTAGGAGAGCATTTCGCCGGCCTGGCATTCCTGCAGGATTTGGGCTGCGTCGCCCGCCGGGTCGCCGATGCCCAGGATGAAGTTCCGGGTGGCGAGGTATTCAAAGATTTTCCCGGTGACGATGCCTTTGCTGAAGGGCCTGGGGATCAGGAGCAGCAGCAGGTCGGCATCGGTGATGACTTGCAGGATTTGGGAGTGCGGTATGTAGGGCTGGCAGTGAAGGACCTCTGCAAGTCCGTAGCGGCGGATACTTTCCCGTATGAGGGCGTCGGTTTTTCCATAGAAATCGGCCCGTACGAGTCCTGGGTGGGCATCGTTGAGAGCTGCGAGGGCGGCGAAAAAGCGTTCCGGGTTCTGGGAGGAGTCGAGATGTCCGGCATAGACGATGCGGAATTGGGCGTTCTGTCTTTTTTTGAGCTTGAAATCCTCTGCGTCGTAGCCATTGGGCACTGCGTGGGCGTTGCCGGGCGGGGTCTGGTGGTAGAGGAGCTCCAGGATAGAGCGGTTGACGCTGAGCACGGCATGGGCACGTCGGAGCACCTTTTGCTCAAAGTAGGCGTTGATGCGCCTGGAGAGGGTGCTGCGCGCTTGTCCTTTCTCATAGAACGCCTCCGTCCAGGGGTCGCGGAAATCCGCTACCCAGGGGGTTTGGTACTTGCGCGACAAGCGCAGGGCTGCCAGGTGGAGGGAGTGGGGCGGCGAGGAGGAAAAAATGACGGAGGGCTTTTCCTCTTGCAGGATGCGCGCGCCTTCGCGGACGGCGAAGGGAATCCAGCCCAGGCGAGCGTCGGGGATGAAAATATTTTGCCGTATCCAGCTAAAGATGCGGTCTTTGAGCGGCATCTTTTTCCGGTTGAGGAAAAACGTCTCGATAGCGGCTTCCTTTTTCCTTCCCGACAAGCGCTTGAACAGAGAGAAGAACTCGACGGTCCGGGTCTGAAATACCCGGATGTCGGCGGGCACTTCCGCCCTCAGGG
>VFQS010002864.1_pt1 | contig 13674 bp, 21 predicted proteins | sample 3512361 | NCBI WGS metagenome assembly VFQS01 (sample SAMN10412375, study PRJNA504923) | tailings metagenome | isolation source: Relicate 1 Philex TSF3 active mining | place: Philippines
CCCCAAAACCCCAAAACCCCATTCTAATTGATGTGAGTAAAAGATTTATTATTAATAACTTATTATTAGATAATATGGAGAGCAGCACTTTGTAAGGTGTTGGCAGAGAAAATAGCGGCGGTGCTTTGCAAAACCAAGCAGCACCCACCGATAACAACACAAAATCTCCGTTCAAAGACGAAGCTCTTGTAAGACAAGCAACCTTATAACTTTATAGGACAACATTGAGCAGATGGATATAGTCGATTCATGTGAGGAGCAGGTCATGAGGGATGTCCATTTCTACGCATATCTCAAGAGTGACGGAGTAGCTAAGGTTGAGATCAGATTCAAACAGCCCTAGGATATAGGCAGCACTGAAATGATCAAGCTAGATGACTGCATTTATTACACTGTTGTCAAGTTGCCCGAAGATATCAAAGAATGCAAGTACACTTTTGTAAAAACTGCAAATTAATCAGGGATTGGAGAGATGACAGAGTATAGGAATGATATCGAAGCTAGCAAAAAGGGTAAAGTCCTGAAGCTTAACACCTTTTTTGATTTCCCAGAGGATAAGCTGTTTTAAAACAAAAAGAAAATGTACTCTCATTTTATCAAGTTTTTCTTTTCCAATTTCTACAAAAGCGACTAACACTATGGCACACCAGAGATAATATCAGACTTGATCTTTTTTTAGCAGGACGATAACAACTCAAAAGTTCATTACAGTCAGCTTTTCAAGCTGATTTTAACAGAAATCCAGAGTCGACCTGACGACAAAAAGTTCTTTGTCTATGTTCTAGAGCTAATAAGTTTCTTAAAAACCCAAGTACTCATCCAGAAAAAGAAGACATTTCTTCCTATAGTTAATGAATTCAAGGCCAAGCCCTTTGGCTACTTGAGATAAATTGTTAATAATGAAAAAGATACTGAAAAATACGATAATCTTCTCGGGGGAATAGACAAAATGTGGTTTTTTGTACCAATAATTGGCTTGGAATTTATAGATTTGCCAATAGCTGTAAAAAAACCAGCAGTTCTTCTGCAAGTTTTGTTCTAGCAAAAAGAGGAATCTTTATATTATTAGGTTATCAAATCATTTCCCCAGTGCAAACAAATTATTTAAAATGAAGCCTGCCTTAAAATGATTTATGAGAGCACTCTTCTTGAAAGTAAAGACCTTGAAACCTTTTTAATTACTGTTGAAAAATTATGGGACCTTACTTAACCAGAATGGGTCCTCTCTGCCTCAAAAGGAATCCTTTAAAAATCCTATTTTAACAGAAAAGTCATCAAACAGTTCGTCAGCTCAAACATCGATCGAATTATTAAGTTGAAACCAGTATTGAGTGGTTTCATCGAGGATATTCGTGATCATATCTGGAGCAACCTCGGCCATAACTAGAATACGAGCTTTCATATCGAATTGATCTAGAACAACCCAGAGCTACTCAATATTAGCCTCATGGACAAGCTAGTGCACCTAAACAATAACGAGTTGCTCATCAAATAAATGAAACATCTATTCATTACATTTTCTGAGCACAATCAGATAATATCTGTATCTGATACGGCAAGGTTAAGAGATAATATCGGCACAAACTTTCAATAGTAGATTAATTCTTAATCAAGCTTCTTGATGTGCCACAGAATTCTCTGCGATTTCATTGAAATGTTGAACCTCCCCTCTTTCAAAAAATTAGTAGGATATAACTTCAACCCTGAAAATGAGATCAAAAGTTACAAGAAAAGTATTATCTACAATGGCAATCTATAGGTCACTAACTCCTTGATGAACGACATCTTGCAAATTATCGCCAGGTACACAGATCCCAGCCTCATTAATCATGCGATAGAATGTGTCGTTGAGATTTTGAAGAAATACTGCAAGAACGAGGTAGACACCAGTTTGATCCTTCGGAAAATGTATCGTGAGGAATCAAACGGTGTCATAATCATTCTCGATAAGTATTTGCATCCCATCACTGACTTTGCGCTCAATATTCTGCAAAAGCTCAAAGATAAGAACCCTGAAAGACTCTTCGAAGATGAAATCCTTTACTTCATCATCAGAATAACATAAGATCCTCACCAATATATCCTTAAACTGAGGACAAGAGTCGTGGAATTCATTAAGAAAACTGAGGATTATTCAATTTTACTGAGAGAAGTCCAAGAAAATTTCATATAATAGAAGCCATATATTCAAGTCATGACGAAATTTGTGGACAATAAATATAACTTTCTTCTTGTTTAAAGGGAACTCAAGATAGAATATGAAAATTTCAAGAGCAAACTTGAGAAATACAGCAACTTCGTGGATTGGGCTTGCAAGTTCAGTCAACCAGTCAATACCAAGCAGTTGACCTTGGATCTCGTTTATATACAAGAAAACTTTAACTCAATCTCAATACTTGACGCTAAAAATGGCCATGGCGGGGATCAGTAATAACTGCAATAGTTGCAGTAGAATAAATCGAGAGCTACAATGAGGAAAGTCGGATGGGATTTTTCAGTTAAGTACTACACAATAGATAAGTACTATCAATTTAAGAACTCAAAATTGTTCCAAAAAATCTTTTACTCAATTGATGATGAATAGGATAGTCCCAGCACAGGAATCAGGACTTCAAGTTTGGGCAATATGTCCTTAGTCAAGAATGGATCACTTTCTTTAGAAGAGTTCGACAAAATCAGCGAAGAAATACTGTTCTAAAATCTATGCAAGAAGAACTTTGCTCAACTTTATAAATACCCAGAACAATAACTATAGCTAAAATATCTTGATCAATTTTGGGATGAAATTCCAGTCGATGAAATACCAGTTGAATTGGGATATATTCACAATTATGAAGTTGAGATTCTAAAAAATCATCAGGCATTCTAATTCAAGAAAGAATTAGTAGATCATCTCGAGTGCTATTCCAGGAGAGATGACTACTATTAGAAGTCACAAATTTTAAGTTAACTTCGAATTTTCGGAGATGTGAGGACCAATTTCAATAATGCGAATGACCTTGATTTCAGGAAATTGGCAAACTTTGTCGAATTTTATGAGAACAGGACTGAAGAACAAGACCTCATCAACGTTGTCATGCAAATTACTAGCATCAAGAACTTAATCAAAGACTTTGAGAACTCAGGATCTGTCAATTGGGCCACTTTGCAGCAATTGTCAAAATCTCGTGAGCTATTTAAATTCATCCAGAATAACCCAGGCATCGATTACAATGACTACATCGAGGACTTAGATGATGATTCGAATATGACCAGTGACACGCTTGCCGACATGAATAGAGTCGCATTCTACTTCCAGAGTTTGGTAGCCAAAATTAAGTCATCTGATGTCAAGGGCTAAGATCATGGATTACATCACCTTGTCGTTATCCTTTCGTAACATTTTGAAAACTTGCTTTAGACTGAAAAGAATTTCATGGATAGGATCTCGAATTGCCAAGCAAATTTTTCAGCATTAAATCAAGTTGTGAACAGGAATGTGAACAAGACCGAAAATACACTAAAGACTATATAATGCTGTTTGAATAATGGGGTAATTCAGTGGGTTCGCAAAAATGATAAGTTTACATACAGAATAAGGACGTTTTAACCGGATTTAATTAATCAGTTTGATGGCGGTCGAAGAGGCACTCAGTATGATGACCGCATTATTTCGGTTAAAAAAGGCGCTGTAACATCTTATAATCTTCAAAACCACGATTCAGTGTACACATAAGAAGAAATATCTCAACATTGTAGCCGTGCTATTCTTTTGATTCATTCCCGAAAGACCGATCCATAACAGAAATAATAGATATCTCAAGATGTTTAGCTATTCGCGACAGCTATATCGATTGTCAACGAAATCTAGATTCAGCATGAGTTAATATCGCTTTATGGCAAAGATATTCCCCAGGATCTAGGTGTTATAGATGAACTACAAATTGTGCAAGAAACAATAAAGCATGATCTAAAATAGAAGTTGTCTGAGTTGGCCTCTGATCTGCAGCAATGGAAGTTGAGGCTTGAGAAACTGAGATAAGAATACTATTTTCTCAATTATGTCCCGAATGCACTAATCTCAATGCTGACTGATTATATGGATCTAGGAAGGCACAATCAAGCCAATTTTCTTTACATCATCAAGTAGTTTAAGTCTCTTAGACTCATTCCTTAGCAATACAACGGTGCAGGAATTTTGGTTGAAGATCATGGAGACACTTTAGCAAAATTAGATATTGCATGCTCTTAATGTATGATATAAGAGATTTAACAAAACAGGGATAGACTTCCCAACAAAGAAATGCCTAGAAGATTAGAACATCAACTTCAGATCTCAAAAATATCATTCAAGATAGTTCAAAATGAGATCAATTTGATTAAAGCATTGCTGATTATCTTTGCAGCATCTGGTTCAATGCCGCAAGGAAACGATGTACTTTTCTGCAATGAATAGACGCCCAAAACTTATATTGAAACCTTCGTTATGAGAGCCTTTCTTTTTGAGGAGAAAATCAAGCTAATAAAGTAGCAGCAGCCAGATTTGGCAGCTTAACTTTCCCAGCTGAATGACCGAGTGTTCATTATTGCAAACTTCTAGAAACTGCCTTACCAGCTCTAGTCAGAGATCCACGACTTTTTAAAGCTGAAAGAGTTTGAGTACCAAAAGAGCAGATTCTCTCTCTACGTGCTCAGTGTTTGCTCTGACCTCAAGCAAGCACCTATTATTGAGGAGGTTCGCAATCAGTCCCAAATATTCACTAACTCGATTCAGGAGGAGCACGTCAAAGATCTGTTCAAAGTTATTAAGAATGTCAAAGTAATTAAAGGGAGCACATGTGGAGTGGGCAAGAGCTAGTTTGCTAAAAAATATCTTGAGGATGGGAAGTTGGACTATCAAAGGATACCGATTTATGGAGAACAAACCAGGGACTAATTGATTGAGCTTCACAGGCAAAAATTGTATCAGTTTGATCCATCAACCAAAGAATACACAAAGAAACAAATGCCAATTGGGATCCATTATGATGTTTATCTCACTTCGAAAGAGGACTTAAATATAATCATGTTCGAATTGCTCTTTCTAGGCTCGCTGAGTGATTAAAAATCGAACAAATTCTACTTGCCTGCTTAATCATAGATTTGTATTGAACTTAGTTAACAACTAAGTCAAGGAGAGAAGATGATTTACTTGCTGTTCAACTATTTGTCGACAGAGACTTTATAGTGGGACATTATGAGAGTCAATATTACCGAGAAAAAAGATGATAAGTATCAAAAAGTATGCAAATACCTCTCAGCTATCAACGTGTATCAAGAAACAAAGTCATTTGATAAATATGATATCAGAGAGATACTAGAATAAAAGCCTATACAGACAAAGACTTGCCTTGGTTTACTTAATTAATATCTGATGAAGAGCCTGCGATATCCAAACTTCTACTACATCAATGCTTTCGTAATTTTTGTGCATGATTAGTTGATAAGATTGGAAAGAAGCACTTTCTTTTAGCCTGAAAATATAGAGGCATAGATGCCCAAGTCTCTATTGGGACCCTCAGCAAAATCATAAGCCAAAGAGTTACATTTCAACATCGTGAATAACCTTTTTGAACTAGCAAAAAAGATTACAGTTGTAGAGAAATTCCAACATGAAATGAATTTATAAACTCAGCAAAGCATTTTAAGGCAAAATGAAATGGAAATTCTCGCTAATCGATTCTCTTCATTGCAGTGGGACGTCTACAATATGCCATTCATAGTGATTAATGAGGATCAATAAATCACTCCTATTTACAGAGATGTTAATATGATCCCGAAACCTCTCAGAGAATTTTAATAGCGAGTACTCAAAAGAGCTTTCAAAGAATATGATCACATGTCTCAAAACGAGATAATCGACAAGATTCTTGAAATTTGTGTCCCTAATGAGAGTAAAAAGCAGCAGCTGCTTGCCTAGGGTAAACTTAACAACATAGTGTTTACCTTGGACAATTTCATGAAACTAATACTTATTTATCTCCGTGTTAGATGCCACCTACCAATAATTCTTATGGGAGAAACTGGGGTCGGCAAAACATCTCTCGTAGATTACTTATCGAAAGTGATTGATGCAGAGTGTATGACCATGAATATTCATGCTGGTATAACTGATGATGAAATAGTCAAATTTATGAATGAGGCCCAAAAGAAAGCAAAAGAGTTCTATACCAAAAAAAGGATAGATCCTGCTACATAGCAGGAGATCATCAAATAGGTGATAGTCTTCTTTGACGAGATCAACACGAACCAGAATATATCCGGTTTGCTGAAGGAAGTTTTCATAGATCGTTGCGTCCAGGGTGAGCCTCTCATGAAGAACATCGCGTTGGTATCTGCGTGCAACCCTTACAAGCTGCGTGACAAGGAGTTGAGCCAGCAGACGTCGGGGCTGCAGTACAAGGCGAGGGACGAGTCGATATCGAAGCTGGTGTACCGAGTTAATCCCCTGCCCGAGAGCATGATCTCGTTCATATGGGACTACAAGTCACTCAACTAGAGCGAGGAGAAGAAGTACATTGAGAAGATGATACAGCATAAGTATGAAAATAGCACAATCACAGGCAAATCGTTCTCGCTCGTTAAGCTATGGGTCAAGAATGACCCGCAGAAGACTGAGATAAGGAAAATTGAGTTACTGAAAAAAGAGGTGTCGTTTATTTCGACCTTGGTGCAGAGCTTGCAGAAATACATCAAGGATAAGGAGAACAGCCCCTGGGCGGTCAGTTTGAGAGACGTTTCTCGCTTCTGTCACTTCCTGGTCTACTTCAACGAGAATAGCATTTCCGAGGATTCGGGCGTCTACATGTTTGCGAAGGGCACTAGCAGGCTCTCACAGAACTACCAACGACGGTAATTGGCAATAGTCTTGGCGATATACTTCTGCTACATCATACGTATGCCCTCGACGGCCACGCGCTAAGAACTTATCAAACTCCTCGCCTAGATCCCAAATCCCGATAACTTGAACACGGAGTTCCTCAAGAGCGACCGCTTTGAGAGCTTGTGCAAGCAAGAACAAGAGAAGTTTCTGGATAAAATGGATTTAAAGCAGGGTATAGGCAAGAACTACCCTCTCAAAGAGAATGTGTTTGTGATAATCACTTGTATTCTGAACTAGATACCGCTCATAATCACTGGAAAACCTGGCAGCTCTAAGACTCTCGCCATGAACCTGATCCTCAAATACTTCAAAGGGAAGCTGTCGAATAATGAGTTCTTCAAGAGTTACCCCAATCTTATCAGTTACTATTTCTAGGGATCTGAACAATCAACATCTAAGGGAATTGAGAAAATTTACATGAAAGCTCATGACTAACAAGAGAAAAAGAAAAAGAAGGATGATCTAGTCGTAGTAGTTTTTGATGAAATCGGACTAGCTGAGATTTCTCCACACAATCCACTCAAAGTCATGCACAGTTTGCTTGAGCCTCCAAGAGTAGCGACAGTTGGAATTTCAAATTGGTCATTAGATGCTTCAAAGCAGAACCGTGTGATTACCCTCTCTCGAACCGAGCCATCAGAAAATGATTTGCAGCTTTCAGCTAGTGAGATCTCAAGGAATAGCAGTACATTGTTCAAGAAAGAGTATTTGTCCATTTTAGTAAAGTGGTATCTGTCATATATCAACAAATAGTAGTTCTAGAGCAAGTACAAAAATTTCCACGGCCTCAGAGATTTCTACTCCATGATCAAATATATATCAAAAAGAATAACTAAGAATGATCCTGCTCTTAATGAGTAGATAGTTTTGCAAGGTGTCAAGAGAAATTTCGGGGGCAATGCTTTTGAAACAGCTATTCGCGCCTTGGAACAAAGTGAATTGAAGTTTTAGAATATCAGAATGGTGAGAGAAATATGCCCAGACATCCTTATCAAAGAGAACTTGAATGACTTTGAGTCACGTCATACCATGATAATTACTGATAACCAAGAAAATACTCTGCAGTTCGTGCAAGACTTCTGCCAAGAGAACTCAAGATAATATGAGATCTTCTATGGCAGCGACTTTGTAGAGGATCAGAATGAAGATTCAATTTATAAGTTAATCAATGAGATTATACTGCAAATGGAGAGTGGAAACTTGTGCATATTCCTTAACCTAAACGATATTTAGCAATACTTCTATGATATGCTAAACTAGAACTATTAGGAAATTGGATCGCTCAAGTTCTGTAATGTGGCTATTGGCCCTGATAAGAGTAGATGCATTGTGAATGAAAAGTTTAGATGCGTCCTCATTGTTGATCATAAGACTGTGCATACTCTTGATCCACCATTGTTGAACAGGTTTGAGAAGTAGCTTTTCACAGAGGATTATTGCCTTGACAGTAACATGAAGATTCTCATACAAAAACTTAATAATTGGGTAGAGTCTCTATAAATAAGCCCATTCTCAAATAAGCTAATGTTTCCCACATTAAACTTTGACAACAACCAATCTTTGCATCAGTTAGTCATTTTGTACAAAGATATCTATAAGAATGAAGAAAACAAAGACATAATAGAACGAGAATGCAAGCGTGCAATTATCAGAGTGGCCACATTTTAAGGAATTATCCGTTCTTAATACTCCACTCTTGCAGACAAACAAGAGTGGTACAATGAATATATGCACATTTAAAAGCATTATTCATTTGACCAGCTGCTAAAACATTATCTAGAGACGTGGAACAAAGACAATTTCTTCAATCCTGAGCAAGGCTTCAACCTCATTGTATACACTTATTCAGCAATGCTTTCAACGATTGAGAAGGAAATGGCCCACGTTGGAGCTAATCTTACCATTCTCAGCTTGAACAATATTTCTAAAAGAGCTACTTTCCAGCAAAAGATTGAAGAATTCTTCGAAAACGAGAATCCAAGCAATGTTATGTTGGTGTTTGCTGACATTAACAATGATTCAAAAAACCGAATCAATATGTGTAAAAGCATTGTAACCAATTGGAGAATGAAGAGAAATCTCAACAAATAGGCCGGAGAATAATTACCAATAAAGCATGTCTGCTTTATAATTCGTATCGATAATACCAAGGAGGATCAATCGATATCTTTTGGTAGAGAATGGCGCTAATACACCATCGATCTCCTGAATGGAAAGGGCAATTCGAATATCACGATGCTTGACCTCACCACTAAATCTATTCAGCAACTCATTCTGGAAGCTGTCAATCAAGAACAACTTTTTGAAAACTGTATTGTCGAATCAATGTCCAAAATTGGCTACTATAAGGATTCAAGTTTCATGAAGGATAGGATTTAGTAGATTTAGAAAATATTCAAAGAGCCTGAAAACGCTAAATACTTGGTCACTCTGATCGATAACAAACTCCAGTACTCAGAGTTCATCGATAAGTAGATCAATGAGCCCATAGTCTCTGTTGCTAAAATTGATTTTTATATGAAGTCTAATTCGACTTTTCATGGCGCAGCTTTGGAACAGATTAAGAAGCACCTTGTTCGATATCTCTCGTTCATCATTTACTATCTAGAGCAAGATGGCGTTATCAATGCCTATGAAAATAGTAAGCAGGGTGAATTGAAATTGTTTGAGATTGCCAAGAGCTATTTCATAAGTAGATATGATGAGTCGTATGCCAAAATTGAGATACAAGACCTATACTATCTTCAGAGAAACTTCCACTTCATAAAGTTCCCTCTGGGCAAGTTCATTCATGAAGAGTTTAACAAGTTACGCAGCCAGTATGTCAAGATCTTAAAGGATTAGGCGGCGCAAACATTCATGAATGTCAAGAGAATCACGCAAAAGATGGAGTAGACGGATGAGAAGTACAAGTCACTCAAGGGAGCAAAGAAAAAGGAGTTTGAGAAACTCTAAAGAATCAAGCTAAAGGACAAGGAACTTGTCGACAATATTAATACTCTCAGCGAGTGGATCAAGATATACTCCCCCTAAGAATACTTCATGAACATCTTGAACATTGAGAACGAGCTTTACCTCCAAGATTTCTCATACATTCTTCAAGAGCAGTCTCAGCAAGCCGACAAGCTCAAAGAGCTAGCTGATTGCCAGAATCAGTTTATTGAGCAATCACTCAGACTCTTTATGAAAGACAGGGTAGAGTCGAAGGCATAAATTTATGGAGTCTATTGGAAGATTGAAATTCCCCTGTCCATGGTCTGGAAGATCATCCAAGATATCTTGAAGCAAAAAGCTGGATCAGATTCAAAGAGCAGCAGATCTACCAACTCACAAAGCTTATTGGAATTCTTCTAATTCAACGACTTCCTTAAAAAACTTGTCCAAGAAATCAAATAACGACCAGAGTTCACAGATGATTCTTATAGCTATCTCCCAAGAGAAGTTTATATAGAGTCAGTTCTGAAAGTCTTCTACGAGATATTTTACCCTTCTGAGCTTAATTGCCTTGTGTGGAGAGAGGCCGTTCAGTAAACATTCCAGCAACTAAGTAACTTGGTGTCAATGTATCTGAATGTTTTCAAGACTGATGAAGTGCGGTAAATTATATTCTTGCTGAATTTCCGCAACGAGATCCTCGGAAACAAAATATTCAGTCAAGAGGAAGGACTTTTCTTTGTTTAATTCGCGAATGAAGTCAAAGTACCTTTCAAAGAGCCATAGAAGATCGTTGAAATCATTCTCAATTATAGACAGGCTTTAATTGAGAGAGAGGTTAAACCTGAAAATAAGCGAAGACTTGACCAAATGATTATCAAGTTCATATGCGAGTTCATCATTGACTCGGCTGATGAATAATAGGATATCGATCCCCAGTTTATGATCGAGAGTATTATCAAGGAATTGATTTCAACCGATGATCTCAAAAAGATACCTCTGCAATTTGTAGGAGAATTTAAGAACAACCTACCTAAACTCCTGGACATTATAGTCAAAAACATATCTGTCACTACCTATCTTCACTTTCTCAATGATGAAGAATAAAATGAAGAATAAAAGGAAGAAGAAGATGAGATTGACCAAAACGAAGAGTACTCCAGAAATTCCTACCAAATTCTAGATGATTTCATCGAAGAGGCTCAATAATTGAAGCATTCTGACCCTTTGATAGTGACTCTGAACGACCTAATAGAAGTGCAATATACAGATGATTATCCCTTGAGTGACGAAGTTATGCAGTAATGCCTTGAAAAAATCAAGCTCATTATAACCAAAACTTCGCAATCTCAAGTATCTCTAAAGAAAATTGTGGCTATTGCAACGTTCAAAAAGATTGTAAAATTCTATGTTCAAGATCTACTTCTCAGGTTCTCAGCGAATCAGAATCCACTTTATCCACATTTGGGAAACTTTATTGGGAAGTTTTTCGATTTTTCAAATAATATAGAAAAGGAACAACTACTCCCCTTTGCTGTCTACATAATGAAATTACTTAACAGCAAGATTGACATCTTGACTCATTATTCAAAGTTCTTTGTGGAAAATAATATCTGGGCAACAAGATATATCGACATTCCTATTCCTGATGGAAGTATGCATGCTGCATTTGCATATTTGAGTGACAATTAGTTTGTGATGGGGATGAATGATATGTCACTAAAGATGGATCAAGTCGATATATTTATCAAGGATACTCAAACTCAGCCTGTTAGAAAGATGGCCGCAATACTTAAATCGATTGAGCTCACATACTTTGCTGAAAAGAGTTTGAAAGATGAAAAACTCCTTAAGAGTATTACTCAAGATGGAAATGATAGTATACTTGACCCTGAACTCAAAATATTCCTCCGACCCTTTTACAATCTACAATTTGAGTAGTTCTAAAGTGGCCGCAACAAGTTTATAAGATTTAATGACAAAGATAATACGTAGGCTTACTATAGCAAGTTGTTATGGATATTTTTGGGCGCTGGATGCCACTCAAGTGACACTTTTCTGCGGCAGTTCTTTTTAAACCCTGAGTTTATTAAGGATTGCTATGTCCCATTTGTTCAAAATATCAAAATAGATTCCTAGGCTAGCATAAATAGCATGGAAGATTTAACGATGCTCAGATGCAAATTTTGTAAAACATCAATCTTCGCTGTGCAACTACCTGCAACCAAGGGCGATGATCGAAAGGGAAGGACAGATGAATAAAAAAAGAAGAAAGTCTTGGGGAAGAAGATATGCATCTCTTGTAAAGACAACGGGTTCAACGGTGGAAAATTCGAATTCACTGAGGATCACAACGCTGAAAAGGAGGCCGCATGCAAATCATATGTTGTTCTCAATGTTAAGGATTAAAAACAGTACAGTGAATTGCGAGTTAGAGACCTATCAGTTCAAGAACTTTGCATTGGTCGGATAATCTTGCACAGTATTATGATGCTCACAGTTGTGTTCTCTACGAAGAAAGAAACTGAAATATTTAATTTGATTAAGGGATCAGCGAAAGTATAGTCAGATCAATATAAGGACACTCTGTCCGAGACCTTATCATATATTGGTAAGACAATAACTTACGATTGGAAGACTTTGAGGAAGATCTGGTGCGTCAATGACGATAAGATTCTTCAAATTATTCAGCAGGTAATCTTGGGAATCGTCAAAGAATCAAACAATTTCAAATTTGACGGTAGTCCTTAATGCTAAACAACAGCTTGGAGAGATTAGATTGAGATCAATTTCAAATAAATATGCCAGGGGATACTTAAAGATAGGAACAAATTCTTCAATGACAATATTAACCCCTAACTCCATGCAGAGAACTTACTTCTTGAATTAGATCAGGTTACCATTGACAGCTACTAAAATTTGCTAAGGATTTAAAACAAGATTACCATCAAGCAATTCAGCATGACTCTGAGAGACCAGCAGCACAAGGGTGAAAACTTTTTCAAGATGCTTTTTGAACAAACACAAGTTGTTTAAAGCATCCAGTATTTAAAGCCCCTTCTTAATTGGGCAATGTTTATTCAGAATAAGTTCAATGCTTAACTTACACTAGAAGAAGCGAACGATACTTCAATTAGAGACATTATTGAAAGAGAAAAGAAGGGTAATACAGGGAACTAAGACTATATCAATAAGGTTTACAAGCGGTTTGAAAAATTCGAAGCTGCATGGAATTAATTTGCTGGAATAACCATTCGTGATGGTAATATAGAAGCTAGTATTCCTTATCTGACTTTGGACAGCAAGATCATGTACTGCTGTTTAACTTCTAGCTCAAATGAAAACGAAAATTACATATTCTTTTTGTTGCTTAAGTACCTCGCTATATAATAAAACAAGCTGCTTCAAGAGGCTGAGGCTATGATGACCAAGGAAAATGACTTCAATTAGCGTGAAGAATCTAAATATAAAAATAGCTCTGTCAGTCCTAAGCTTACAGAAAGTCGCTCACAAGTTCAATCAACTCGGAGTCAAATATTCCCTAAAATTCATCTAAGTGAACTCAAGAGTGACTAAATCATTTATTTCAGAGAAAATCCAGTTGATAAACAGTAATCATCGGGGGTCAAGAAGAAGATCGAGGACCAAGAAAAAGAGAAACTCGAAAAGATCATTATCAAAAATAGCACTTGCAAATTCGAATATGGCAAAGGCAAGTAAATAGAATACAATTTCGCACAAATTAAGAAGGCTTCAATGGAACTGTTACTACAGGGCAAAAGTAAGATAGACTTTACATCTCCAATAACGTTCCAGTTCATCAATGCAGGGAATCTGTT
>VFQS010002865.1_pt1 | contig 13665 bp, 11 predicted proteins | sample 3512361 | NCBI WGS metagenome assembly VFQS01 (sample SAMN10412375, study PRJNA504923) | tailings metagenome | isolation source: Relicate 1 Philex TSF3 active mining | place: Philippines
TTGACGCTGGCCACCTGACAAGGACTCTGGTCGCCTATCGATCACCGAGGCCGGGAGATCCACACTCTCGAGAACCGAAGCTGCACGAAGTCGGGCCGATTCACGGTCCTCGGCCAAACCATGTACCCGAATCAGTTCCTCCAGCATCGAGCCGATCGTGAGTGCCGGATTGAGAGCTGAAGCCGGATCCTGAAACACCATCTGAACGACTCGCGATTCGGTCTTCGACCGATGAGTGGAGAGCTCACGACCTTCGACCGAGATCCGTCCTGCCACTGGAACTCCGATGCCCGCAATTGCACGTCCAAGAGATGACTTCCCGCATCCGGACTCACCGACCAACCCCAGGGTCCGTCCAGCATCAAGGGTGAGATTCACATCGTCGACCGCAGTCAGTTGCCCGGATCTTCCAATTGGATACCGAACGGTCAGACCCTGTACCGACAAAAACGCGCTCATGACGAGGCCTCGATCAGGCGACGTGTGTATTCATCGACAGGATGACGCAAAATCTGCTCGGTCTCTCCTTGCTCCACGACCCGACCTTCCTGCATCACCACGATCCGATCACATACTTGACTCACGACGGCCAAGTCGTGAGTGACGAGGATCATCGCCAGACCTCGGGATTCCCTGAGACTCACGAGCAACCGGAGTATCTGATCCTGGACCGAGACATCGAGAGCAGTGGTCGGCTCGTCGCACAGAAGGATTTGCGGCTCGGTCGCCAGCGCCATGGCGATCATCACACGCTGGCGCAGCCCTCCAGAGAGCTCGTGTGGCCACGATCGAGCTCGTCGCTCGGGATCGGCGATGCCGACCTCACGCATCAATTCGATGGCTCGCTCACGCGCCTGCTGACGAGAGAGCACCCCTTGCGATCGTGGACCGATCGTCACCAAATTCCCGACCCGCATCGTCGGATTGAGCGAGATCATCGGCTCTTGAAAGACCATGGCGACCCCTCGTCCGAGGCGCAAAGGTGCGTTCGCATTCGATCCTTTGGTGGCGATCACCCGTGCCGAGCCACTGGTGCATCGAACTCCGTCGGGCAGAAGGCCACAGATCGCGCGCAGAGGAAGACTCTTACCCGACCCCGACTCTCCGACCAATCCGACCGTCTCGCCCTGTCGAAGTCGAAGGTCGACGCCTCGGACGAGCTCGAGCGCTGGGCGACCGGTGGTTGCAACACGAAGATCCTCAACCTCGAGAATTGTCTCGCCCATCACTTCTGCGCCACCTGTCTTTCGAATCCGTAGGCAACGAGCGAAAACCCGATCCCCACGATCACGATCGCCACTCCGGGTGTCACCGATAGCCACCATTCGGATCGAATGCGATCGACACCATCAGCGATCATTCGTCCCCACTCCGGATCAGGAGGCTGAACTCCAAGCGATAGAAACGACAGAGATGCGAGAGCGACGAGAGCCAAGACCGCATCGCTGGCCATGTACGCGTATACCTGAGGCTTGACATTCGGTAGGACATGACGAACTAGAACTCGTCGATTCCCGAGGCCGGCTGCCCGCGCAGCGACGATGAAATCGCGACTCTTGAGTCTGAGAACTTCGGCCCTCACCAGCCGGGCGTAGCCAACCCAGGAAATGCATGCTGACGCCACGATGAAACTCCGCGCCCCTGGACCGAGAAGGAACACTAAAGCAACGAGGAAGATGTAAACCGGAAAAGCCTGAATGACGTCGGCGAATCGCATGACGATTGCGTCGAGTCGTCGACCAAAAAAGCCCGATAGAACCCCAAGAGCGATTCCGATCCCGGCTGGCACGAGGGTTGCAACCGCAGCCAGAGGTACGTCGATACGAGCACCGTGCAGCAAACGGCTGAAGACGTCGCGGCCCAAAAGATCGGTGCCCAACCAGTGCTCGCCTGATGGAGAGGCCAACCGGTTACGAACGTCCTGCCCAAGCGGGTCATGGCTCGTGATCAACGGAGCCAAGAGTCCCAACAGGAACACCAGGCCCACGATGCTCAATCCTGTGGCCAACATCGGATCGACACGACGGGTTCGACCACTCATCGACGCTCGATCCGCGGGTCGAGTAGAGCAATGATGAGGTCGCCAACGACATTGAAGAGAATCACGCCCACGGCGAAGACCACGGTCAGTCCCTGGACCACGTTGACATCACGATTGATGGCTCCAACGACCATCATTTGACCCAGACCAGGAAGCGCGAAGGTTGCCTCGATCAAGACCGTGCCGGAGAGAACCATGCCGGCCAAGGAAGCGAACAGGGCCACCGTCGGAACGAGAGAATTTCGAAGGACGAAGTGCCGGAACAAAGAGATACCGGTGACACCCACTGATCGACCTGCTGCCACGTATTCCGACCGAAGGACTTCAAGCATCGAGGTTCGCAGACTCCTCGTCGTGACTGGCACGAGCGAGGCCGTGAGCGTTACGCACGGCAGCACAATTGCCCGGACTCGTTCACCGAAGTTCTCTCCCCACCCACCGATCGGGAACCAGCCGGTTGGCCGAGCCACGACGATCAGAAGCACGATTCCCAGCCAGAAACTGGGAACCGCGAGACCGACCGAGCCTGTAACCAACACGAGTCGATCCACGAGTCTTCCGGGTCGCCGTACTGCCAGAAGTGCCAATCCGAGGGAGACAACAGCTGTGACGAACAAAGACGTCGACACCAACCACAAGGTCACGGGAAGGTTTTGACGAATCAGATCGGCGACCTCAGAGGCGCCATTGGTTGTCGAGCCGAAGTCGCCCTGAACGAGTCGACCGAGATACCTCCACATCTGGACGCCGACGTTGTCGTTGAGACCTAGGTCCTCACGTATGGCCTCGACTTGTTCCTCAGTGGCTCGCGGACCAGCGACCTGTCGTGCCGGATCACCCGGTACGAACTTCAGCAGGGCAAAAGAGGCGATCAGCACCACCAGTAACACGGCGAACCCTTGCAGGCTGCGCCGCGCAACGAACTGGAGCATGTCGGTCGATTATCGAGCGATCGAAATGCCGTCGGCGTACCAAATCGCGTAGCGAAGTCGGTTGAAGCCCGTGATTCGAGGTGACACTGCATCGATCGGCGAATAGTTGTACAGACCGATGACTGCGTTCTGAGACCGAGCATCATCCTGAATCGCAGCCGCCGCTGATTCCCATGCAGTGACGTCAGGAGTGGATGCTCCACCCAAGAACTGCTCGTAGATGAGTGCCGAGTCGGCCTGCGCCCACGGGTAGTACAACGCCGCCAAGGCGCCCACCGGGTCGAGAATCGTCGGAGAGATCGCAGCGAGTTGCAGGATCACCATGTCGAAGTCACTCGACGAAGCTCGTCCTACCACCGTGCCGTTGTCACTTCCGTTCAGCGACACCGATACGCCGACTTCTTCCAACTGTGCTGCCAAAACCTCCACGGTCGCCCCGATGACGCTCGAAGCGCTGTCGTAGAGGAGCTCGAGTTCGAGGCCGAGAGGTTCGAGAACGGCCCGGGCCGCATCGGCATCGAAGGTATACGGGGTCGACCCCTCGGCCCATCCCGGGACGTTGATCGGGAGAACACCGGTCGCTGGCTCACCCGATCCCTCGAGAAGAGCGGCCAACTCTTCTCGATTGATCGCCTGCGAGATTGCCGCGCGAACCGCCGGGTCGGACAGTTTCTCGTTGCCTTGATTGAGTGTCAGCAAGGTGATGGGAAGCACTCCTGCGCTCTTCACGAACGACGGATCGAGGTCGAGTGCCGTGAACGGGTCGACGACTTCGACAAGATCGAGCTCTCCGGCTTCGAATGCGAGAAGCTGCTGGTTGGGATCCAGGGACGCTTCGAAGACGATCTGATCGAGTTCGCTGCCACCTCCCGGGCCATTCCAGTGATTGGGATTCGCCTGAAGAACGATCGTCTCGGTTGCACCGGGGTTGTTCCATTCGGCAACAGTGAAAGGCCCGGCAGAGATCGGCGCCTGGAAGTATTCGTCTTCTGACAATCCCCCGAAGTCACTCGGATAAACAGTCGAGTTGCACCACATGAAGAGGTACGGCAACAGCGAGTCCGGTGCCACAAGATTCACTCGAACGTTGAGAGCATCAACAGCTTCGGCGTTCGCTATCGATGCGTAGAGCACCCCGTTGAACGCCCCATTCCGCCACTGATCGATCGAGAAGACCACGTCTTCAGCCGTCAGTTCCGAGCCATCGCTGAAGGTCAGACCCTCTCGAAGCGTGATGGTGTACGACATCGTCGCCTCGTCATACGTCATGCTCTCGGCAAGCCCGGGAGCCGTACCCTCGCCGCTTTCCGGCACCCGGAGAAGGGTGTCGTAGACCAAAAGGTTCATCACGATGGATCCGGCACTCAAACAGTTGTCGCCTTTGAAGCCGTCGATGGGCCAGGGTCGGCCGACATTGAGAACCCGATCGGCTTCGGCCGGAAGAGTCGAATCGCTCGCTTCGGCTTCCGTCGTCATCGTTGATTCGGCTGTTGCTCCCGAGTCGGGGGCCGAGGAAGACGATCCGCCATCGTCTCCGCCGCACGCAACCGTCAAGAGAGCCACCACGACGAGTGACGACAACATGAGATTTTTTTTCACGGGCCCCTCCCCTATCGATCGATAGACTAGGGTCAGGCTACACCGACACGACATCGGTGTCCAGAAACCCGAACGGGGTCACCTTGAAGATCGGCGCCGACGACCTGCAGTCCACTCCGAACCGAATTCTCGCCGAAGCCTCGAAGCTCTTCGCCTCTCATGGATTCCACGGAACGTCGACACGGGATATCGCACTAGCGGTCGGAATCAGGCAACCGTCGTTGTTTCATCACTTCCCCACGAAACATGCAATTTTGGCTGCATTGCTCGACCTCGACCTCGATGTTCTCGATCGTCGGATCCGCCTGATCGTTCGATCAGGTGAGTCGTCCGCGGTGAAGCTGCACTGTCACCTCGTACTCGACATCGTGCACATTCTCGAATTTCCTTTCGATGTGCGCGGTCTTTACGTGAAGAACGAGGAGGTTCCTGACGGTTCCGAGTTCTCGGCTCAGCGAAAGAAATTGGCTGGGGTTCACAAACACATCAAATCGATGGTCGAGATCGCTATCACCGAGCGCGAGTTCGTCGACATCGATCCCGAACTGGTCCGTCAGCTCGTCTCGGCTGCCTTCATCGGTGTCATGTGGACACGAGGACCTTCTCCTTCACGCCGCGCCGACAAACGCGCCAACGAGTTGCCTGACTTCATCGTTCGAGGATTGCTCGCCGATCCCACGTCCCTCGACGAAGTCGTCGATCGTTCGAGACGACTGCAGGCTGTGGTCACCGCCGAACTCTCGGTTCCACGTTCTCCTACTTCCGACTCCCGCTAACCTTCCTGGAGCGGCGTCCGTAGCGCAATGGATAGAGCATCTGACTTCGGATCAGACGGTTGGGGGTTCGAGTCCCTCCGGGCGCGCCAGAACTGTTCGGCTGATTCAGCCTCGATCGGCCAGAGCCCGTAGTGCTTCACGGGGACGTGCCGCGTTCAGGCCGTCGGCGCCCATCGCCAACAACTCGGTGTAGAGCTCGTAACTCTCACCACCGTTGGGCCAGACCCAAGTGACGAGACCGGCCGCCTTGGCCGCTTCCACATACGCCGGTGTGAACACTTCGATGCCTTCGTAGACCGGTGGCACCTGCATGATGCGTGCCCAATCCGGTGGTGGCGTCCCGCCCAACACGAACGCGGTCGAGACATCGAGACCCGGTGTCATGGCGACCGTCGGCGCGATGCCGTGGAAATAGTCGACCATCGAATCGTCGAACGAGGTCACGATCGCTCGATCGAGCGCGTCGTATTCGGTGAGCAGTCGTGCCAACTCGTCGGCGGCTGCTGTCGCCTCGGGGGCACGCCGCTTGATCTCGATGTTGAGCACCCAACCCGGGAAGGTCTGCAACACCTGTTCGAACGTCGCGATGGCGAAGTCGTCCGGCGTGAATCCCTCCGGCGCGGGCTTCACCCCGGTGCGCACACCGCGCCACAGGTAGGCGTCGTCGGGCTGGTCGGCACATGTGCACGTTTCGGTGAAGAAATGAGCATTGTCGAGGGCCCGCACTTCGTCGAATGTCGCCTCGTGCACGACGAGATCGGCGTTCGCCGTGCGTCCGGTGTCGTCGTCATGGTGCACGACCAGCACGCCGTCGGCGGTGAGCCGAACGTCGAGATCGAGAACGTCGACGCCCGCGATAGCCGCAGAGATGTATCCGTACATCGAACTGTGCGGACTCTCCTCTTCTCCGCTGGCATGGGCCAGAACGATCGGTCGCCCGAGCGCCAGTAAGTCGTCGACGGTCGATACCACCGGTTCGGGGATGAGGTCGCGGGCCGAGACGGATTCCGCAACGACCGTGGTCGTCGTCTCGGTTCCTTCGGTGTCGACACTCACCGCCGACGAGTCCACTGACGTTGGCGTCTCGTTCGACGATTCGGACGCACCCCCTCCGCAGGCGGAGAGAAGAACGATGGGGAAGAGGACGAGAGCAGAGGGCAACCGACGACGAGTTCTCACGTCGTCACTTTGCCAGCATCCACCCTCCGAAAGCGGTATTCGGCGGAATGTAGAACCCGTCCACGACTCCGCCACCCTCACGGGTTCGGCGGTCGGGGCCACCGACGAACGCACCTGGGGCAGTCCCCGTCAGGTCGTCGAGTTCCGTGGGTTTCCACACCGCGACCAGGTTCGTGTTCGCGGCGACGAAATACCGCTTCTTCCCATCGACCGGGTCGACGAGAAGAGGCATCTTCACGACGACGGTCGGCGCGGCCTCATCGGCCCAACCGTCGAACACGAAGCCGACTCGCGTGCAATCGCTGGCCGACGGCAGATAGCGATACCCGACGAACACCGACACCTTCGGCTTCGTGAACCGACTCGACCCGTCGCGGCACTCACCGCCCGAAGGATCGAGAGACACCCTCCAGATCGCGATGTTGATCGGACGACAGCGCGTCGCGTCGAGTGCGCCGACCGTGATCGCCCGCAGCGCGGGGAAGCCGTCGTTCAGATCGGAGCGAACGCACCACACATTCTGCAGGTCCCACCCACGTGATTCGAGAAATACCCCTGACTTCAGTTCGCCGACCGTGATCTTCTGCGCATTCGGACACAGAACGTCAGTGCAGAACGTCTCCGTGATCGTGGTCGTGGCGCTGACTCCCGATTTGCCGATCAGCGAACCCTTGTCGGATCCCGTCGCCGTCACCGACCCCTGGTAGTAACTGTCGACCAACGTGACGTCGTCGTTTGCCCAGCCGGCCAACCCACCGATCTCATCGGCACCTGTCACCGATCCGAGAACGAAACTCGAACGGATGATCAGATCGGCGAACGTCTGACCCATGATGCCTGCGACGTCGTCACCCGTTCCGGTGACCGACCCGCGAACGAAACTTTCCTCCACCGTCAGGACGCTGTTGGGGGCGAAACCCACCATCCCGCCGACCCGTTCGGTTCCGCTCACGTTGCCGAACACGTGGCTCGTCGTGATGGTGGTCGGCAAGATGCCCGAGATCATGCCGACGAACCCTCCGATGTCGGATCCGGGGTCGCTCTGACCATTCGCCGTCCCGGTGACGTTCCCTTCGACGCTCGAACCATCGATCGAAACACCGGCGTTGGGCACGAATCCGGCGAGACCGCCGACGTATTGCCGACCGCTGACGTCGCCGACGACGCGCGACGTCGACATGATGAGTCCCGAAATTCCGGTATGCATCCCGACGAGGCCGCCCACGTTGCTGCCCGAGCTCGAAACCAATGGATGAGGGGTCGCGGTGACATCACCCGTCACCGTGTTGCCCGTGAACGCGACCGATGGGCTCGTCACGTATCCGACCTGACCGCCGATGTAACCCGTTCCGGACACGTCGCCGACGACCCGGTTGTTCCGGACGATCATCGTTCCGGATCCGCCCTTCATTCCCACGAGTCCACCGACGTTCTCACCCGTACCGATCTGGGCCACATCAGGAATGCCCGTCACGTTGCCGACCACGTCGTTCCCGTCGATCATCGCCGCGGCGTTCGGCAGGAAGCCGATCAGACCCCCGACGTATTGCTGCCCCACCACGTTCCCCTCGACGGAGGTCGTGGTGATCGAGATCGTCGCCCCTCCGGTGAAGCCGACCAAACCGCCCACGTCGACTCCGGTGCCGGTCACGTTCCCGTCCACCGTTCCGTTTTCGATGGAGACCTCCGAGTTGGGGGTGAAGCCGATGAAGCCACCCACGTAGTCCTGACCGACCACGTTGCCAGTCACGGAATGCTCGCTCAGAGCGAATGCGTTCGATCCACCCAGAAACCCGATCACTCCACCCACGTCGTCTCCGGATCCCGTCACGTTGCCGACCACGCTGCTCGATGTGATCACGACCGAGGAGTTCGGTACGAAGCCGATGACGCCACCCACGTAGTCATCTCCCGAGACATGTCCGTTCACCGAACTCGACGTGATCGACAACGGGTGAATCGACGAGTGCATTCCCACGATGCCACCGCTGTCGTCGCCGGTCGCGGTGACGTTGCCGGTCATCGGGCTCGACGTGATCGTCACCGGGCCGTTCGGGTTGTAGCCGACGATGCCACCCACGTAGGAGCCACCCGACACGTTTCCGGTCACCGGACTCGACGTGATGGTCAGCGAAGGGCCGGCTGAAATACCGACGAGTCCGCCGGTGTTGTTTCCACCTCCGCTCACGTTGCCCGTCACCGGGCTCGATGTGATCGACACTGCGGCGTTGGAGACGAACCCCACCAATCCGGCGGTGTTCGATGTTCCCGATACGTTGCCGTTCACTTGACTGGCCGAGATCGTCAGGCTCGATCCGGTCGCCGAACCCACCAGTCCACCGACGTCAGTTCCCGACCCGCTGACGTTGCCCGTCACGTCGACATCGGTGATCGTCAACGGACCGACGGCACTCCCGACGAGTGCACCGACTCGAGTGACCGCGTTGGCCGAGTTCGCGATGGTGATGTCGAGATCGGCGAATGTCGCCCCGTCGACACCGACATTGAACAAGCCGCTGTCGCTCCCCGCCAGCACGAGACCCGTGATCGCGTGTCCGTCACCGTCGTACGAACCAACGAAGCCCGCGATCGGCGTCCACGGTGCCGCGGTGAGGGCGATGTTCGCGGTCTGCACGAGAGCTTCGTCGAGACAGTTGGCATCGGTGTTCAGGGTTTGCAGGTTGGCCTGCGAGGCCACCACGTACGTGCCACCCGTTCCGGATGTCAGCGAACAATCACCGGGGGCGGCCGAGACGGCAGTCGGAGCGACGACAGCGACGACGATGGTCGAGGCGACCGTCAGCCATCGCAATGTCGACGAGAGACGATGGAGAACAGGGTTCCGAACCATTGAATGAAAGTACAACAAGTGCGACTTTCGGGCAAGAACTCGGTACCTCAGGTCTCAGCGGGGACGACGAGGCTGCGGCGGCCGCTCACGAACGCCGCCGAGTAGAGCAACAGAGCGAGAATCAAGAGATTGCGGTAGCCGAGAACCAAAGCGGTGTACTCGAGCACTCCACCCACCATCGCGCCGATCAGGTTTGCCGCGAAACCGGTCATCGAGTCGCCGGTGTCGCGGAAGCGCTGCGAGAAGATCAGATTGGCGATGAAGATCGGGGCGAAGGCGATCGCACAGGCCGCAAGCAATCGGGGCCAGAACCCGAGAGGCAACAACGAATTCTGCGGGATGAGCCAACCGATCACGATCGAAACGAGCAACAATCCGTACATCGAGCTCAAATTCTTCACCCGCACGCGTTTCGACACGACGACGGCGAGCAGCACTGACGCGATGACACCCGAGAACACCAACGCGTTCACGAACCACGTCGTGCCGAACAACAAGGCGAACTGAACGATGTTCTTCGTCTCGAGGAGCATGAAGGCCACGCCCATGAAGAACAGATCGGTGTAGTTGCGCATCGCACCCATCGGTCCACCGACGAGGCGAACCAGCACGACCGACGCGATCAGGATCAGACCGAGGGCCACGAGATAGAAGGTCGGAATCGACGGCGTCTTGAGATACGGGAAGGGGCGATCGTCCGACACCGGATCGGGTGCATCGGCCCCCGCCACCCACTTCTCGTCGGCGGGACAGTCGACCGAGTCGGCCTTCACACCCACCGTCAGCACAGCCACCGTGCCCTCGAGTTTGGTGACGCAGGGTTCGTGTCCGAATGCTTCGGTCAACGTCTGCGCATAGCGATCGACCAACCACGTCTCTCGATAGAGGTTGTACATCGCGAATACGCCGTCGTCGGTGAGATGTTCCTGGTAGGCCTCAGCGGCCTGCTTGGTGAACAGATAACTCTCGAGGCGGATCGACGACGCACCCTGTACGAGTGTGAGTGAATCGGGGAGAGCCAGAACGATCTGGTCCCACTTCTTGTCGGAGCGTTCGAGATAGGCACGGCCGTCATCGACGTGTGCGTCGACACGCGGATCACCGTAAGGGTCGTTCGGATGATGCTTCTTGGCCAGGTCGAGCAGACGATGGTCGATCTCGACCGCGTCGACGTGTTGCGCGCCGTTGGCCAAGGCAACGGCAACGTCGTTGCCACTCCCCGATCCGATCACGAGAAGATCTTCCACCGGTTCCTGCGACGCTCGCCGGTCGTACAACGTCTGATAAATGGGCCAATCCTTGTCGGACGTCTGGAACCAGTGCGGAACGCCGTTCACCAGCACACCGGCGCCGCCGTCACCGAGCACGTAATTGGCCTTGTAATAAGGCGTCCAGAGCACCTGATCCTCGCGCGATTCGATTCCCCATGTAGCGATCAGGATCAGAACGGGAATCACGAGCAGCGCACCATCGACGATCTGGCGTGGCCACAGGGTCCACACGAAGATCACCGTGATGATCACTCCCCACACGATCGGCGGCGCGCCGACGAACGATAAGAGGGCGAACCCCACGATGCCGATGAGCGAGCCGATCAGATCGAACTGATAGGCGTCGAGATTCTTCAACTGGCGGAAGGTGTGAGCGATGCCGTTGCCGATACAGGCGAGCACGAATGCCACCGCCAGGAACACCGCCGGAAGGGCCAACTCTCGGGGCGGGCCCGACGGCTTGAGTTCGGCCCCGAAGAAGATCAAATCGCCACCGGTCGATTCGACGGTCACCGGCACGTTGTGCACGAAGAGGATCAAGGCCGCCAGAGCGATGGGGGCGTACTTGTAGATCTGAACGTCGGTTCGCTTGGCGAGCAGGAAGCCGAGACCGATACCAAGGAAGCTGCCGAGCAGGACGATGTTGGAGAAATAGGCCAAGTACAGAACGTTTCCGCCCAACCAGCGGATGAGAGCGAGCTCGACGAAGAGCATGAGGAAACACAGAACGACCAGACGGATGCGGAGGAGGCGGGCGTTCGTGTCCACGGCGAGGACAACTTAGTGGCTGGCAACACCCGGCACGGATGTCCTCCGAAGCGCGGACGGATGTCCGGACGCCAGCGACGACCCGATTCCTAACCTGCCCCCATGAGTGGCGGGGTTCCGGCAGCGACCGCATCCGCTGCGATCGAGATTCGGGGCCTCACCAAGTACTACGGGCACAGTCGGGGGGTCGAAGACGTCTCACTCACCGTCGAGCACGGCGAGATACTCGGCTTTCTCGGCCCGAACGGATCGGGAAAGACGACCGTGCTCCGAATTCTCATGGGCCTCATCGCGCCCACGCGCGGCGAGATTCTCGTGAACGGGCGGTCCCTCTTCTCCGACGCCCGAGCCTGGCGTGCCATGACCGGCTATCTGCCGGGCGAACTCGGCCTCTATTCCAACCAGACCGTGATCGAGTATCTGCACTTGCTCGCGCGTCTCCGAGGCGTCGATTGCACCGCCGACATCGCCACTCTGGCCCGGCGACTCGACCTCGGACTCGACGCTCGGATCGCCAGCCTGTCCAAGGGAAACCGCCAGAAAGTCGGGGTCGTTCAAGCTCTCATGCATCGGCCGAGAGTCGTCGTGCTCGACGAACCGACCTCCGGACTCGATCCCATCGCTCAACAAGAGTTCGCGGCGATCGTCGCTGAACGACGAGATCACGGTGCGTCGGTCATCTTGTCGTCGCACGTTCTGCACGAGGTGGAGGACGTCGCCGATCGGGTCGTCATTCTCGACCTCGGACGAGTCCTCGCGATTGACGCGGTGGAGTCGTTGCGCAGACGCATCGACACCGAGATTCAACTCTCCTTCGATCACGTCGTCGATACACGTGACTTCCAGGAGTGTCGCGGTGTCGTCGAAGTTCGCAGCGACGGACTCGATCTCCGCCTTCGCGCGACGGTGCCGCACACCGAGTTGCTGCGACTCGCCGTCGCACATGGGGTGGTCAAGATCGTGTCGCACGAACCGACCCTCGCCGATGTGTTCTTGTCTCTCACGAGGTCGAATCATGCTTCTTGAAGCCCTCGTCACGAAGTCGTTACGCGATCGCTGGAAGAGCATCGTGGTCTGGAACCTGGGGGTCGTCGCTCTGGTGGCCGTTCAGATGTCGGTGTATCCGACCGTGCGCGACACGTCGGCCGACTGGGAAGGTTTCACCGAAACTTTCCCCGAGGCCTTCCGAGAGATGTTCCGCATGGAGGACTACACGTCGCCGGCCGGATACCTGTCGACCGAGCTGCTGTCCTTCGTGATTCCTTTCATCTTCATGACTCTCGGCGCGACGTGGGGAGCCCGATCCACGTCGGAGGAGGAAGAGGGGGGCACAGCCGACATTTTGCTCTCGCTCCCGATTCGACGGCGCGACATCGTGATCACCCGCTGGTTCACCGGATTGTTGGTGATCGCCGAAGTCACCGTGGCCTTCGGTCTCTCGCTCGTCATCGGTGCCGAACTTCTCGACATGAACATCGGTACGAGTCATTTCGTCAATGCCTCACTGATGACCTTCCTCACCGGGGCCTCCAGTCACTCGTTGTCCGCGATCGTCGGCACCCGAACCGGGAAACGTGCGATCGGTCTCGGAGTCACCATGGCCGTACTGATCACCGGATTCGTCCTCTATTCACTCGCACCGCTCGTCGATTTTCTCGACACCATCAATCCGTACAACCCGCTGCAGTGGATGCTCGGCACCCGACCCCTCACGACCGGTGTCGACCCCGGCTACGTGGCCTTGCTTGCCGCCGTTGCGTTCCTCGGCTTGTTGGTGTCGATCCGGTCGTTCGACAACCGCGACATTCGGATCTGAACTCAGCGGGCTGATTATTCTCTTCGCATGGCCGACGAGGAACGCACGTGGACATTCCTCAGCAATCACGCTCATGTTCTGGTCTGCCTGGCCGCCGATCCCGACACGCGTGTACGTGACATCGCCGCCGAGGTCGGAATCACCGAGCGACGAGTGAACGCGATTATCGGTGACCTCGAGTCGGCCGGCATCATCACGGTCTACAAGTCCGGACGACGGAACTCGTACGAGATCGATCGCAAGGCTCGTCTCCGCCATCCATTGGAGTCTCACAAGACCGTGGGCGACCTTCTCAAGGGAGTGCTCTGACGCCTGATTCATAATACTGGAATTTTGTTTCCTGTATTTGAGGCCGTTAGTTTGGCCGGGTGCCTCTCAGCGACCTGATCGTCGACAACCTCACGTCACCGGCCGTGCTGGCTTTCGTGATCG
>VFQS010002868.1_pt1 | contig 13659 bp, 16 predicted proteins | sample 3512361 | NCBI WGS metagenome assembly VFQS01 (sample SAMN10412375, study PRJNA504923) | tailings metagenome | isolation source: Relicate 1 Philex TSF3 active mining | place: Philippines
CAAGCGGAGGCGGGCAATTGGATCTCGTGAAGGCGGACAAGGTCGTCAGGAACCTGAAGCCGAAGGACAAGGCCTATATGGCTGCGGTTGGCGGGGGCCTGAGCTGCTTCGTGGCGAGCGGCACCGGCGCAAAGACGCTCTACGTGCAGGTGAAGGTCGACGGGAAGCCGCGCCGCTTCAAGTTGGGAACCTACCCGGCATGCACCATCGCCAAGGCCTTCGAGCGCGCGCAGTTCATCCGCTCCGAGGTCAAGGAAGGGCGGACACCCAACACGCTGGACGGCTACCGGGAGGCGAGCGGGCCGACGATCACCGTCGACGAGCTGGCCGACTTGTTCCTGAAGCGCCACGTCAGGACCGAGAACGTCAGGACGAGCTGGGCCGACGAGGTCGAGCGCTACCTGAAGGTCGAGGTCCGCCCGAAGATCGGCACGCGCCGCCTCTCGGAGCTGACGCGGAAGGATATCGCCGACATCATCAACGACAAGGCCGACGCCCTGCGCGCAGCAGGACGAAAAGGCACCGCCGCGAACCGCCTCGCCGCCGTCATCGGCAAGATGTTCTCCTTCGCCAAGGACGGCGGCCACCTGCCTGCCAATTCCGAGCTGGTGCAGACCCACGCAAAGCCGGTGAAGGAGAAGCCGTCCGAGCGCGTCCTCAGCGACGAGGAGCTGGGTGAGCTGTGGCTGGCTCTTGGCGGGGTTGAGCAGGGCGGCGGCGTGATCCACCCGGTCTACGCCAAGCTAATCAAGCTGGTCATGCTGTCGGGCGCGCGCGCGACCGAGTTCATCGGCCCGAAGGATCACGGGCTGACGCCCACCGACGTGGACCTGAAGGCCAAGACCTACGACGTCCGAAACGGCAAGAACGCCTCGTCGAACAGGACCATTGCGATGCCGCCAGTGATGGCCGGGATCATTGCCGACGCAGTGGCACAGGTGAAGGCGCGCTCGAAGTCGCCGAAGCAGGAGCAGGAAACGATGCTGTTCCAGCTCCCGAACGGCGGCAAGATACCGGAGAACGAGTGGAGTCGCGCCATTCGCAAGCTGGTCGCCCACCTCCGGCACAAGCCGTGGACGGGGCGCGACCTGAGAAGATCGGCGACGACGATCATGTCGGAGCTGGGCGTGGTCGAGGAGATTCGCCACCGCATCACCGGCCACACCTCGAAGACCATCCACCGCCGCGTTTACGACAAGGCCGAGCGGCTCACCGAGGTCCGCGAGGGACTGACCAAGCTGCAGGACTTCATACTGAAGTGCGCTGCGGCGGTAGAGGCGCGGCGCGCGGAATAGGCCGAAGAAAAAGTGCGACCGCCGGAGAATCGCCTGTTTATTTCCGGGCGAACCGTGATGCATATGAAACGCCATCCTTCGACAACAGGAGAATGATCGAGATGGCGAAAGCCGACAATTGCCTGAGCATCGACGCGGTGGCTGAACGCCTCGGCGTCCACCGCTCCTTCGTCTACAAGCAGATCTCGTCGGGCTCGTTGCGTGCTCGCAAGCTGGGCCGCCGCACCGTGGTGGTCGAGGGCGACCTCGCCCGGTACATCGAAGCGACACCGGTCATCCCGGCGCGGGACGCCGCGTGATGCCCCACGACATGCCCGACCACCCGATCCTGAAAGGACAGCGCATCAAGCTGTATTTCGGCACGCCTGACGAGCTTGGATACACCTGCGGCTGCGCCGCGCATTACTCCAAGGCGAATAACATCGTCTTCATCAACATCGAGCACATCGCCTACGGCCAGCTCGTCATGTACATCGTGGAGAAGCGGCCAAGGGGGCTGCGGGAACAGGCCGCCTTCGACATCGCCGTCGACGTCGTCAACGGCTTCCTTGAGGAATACCTGAACGACTTCTTCGAGGCGCTGCCGGAGATCGCGGGGGCATTCAAGCCTGAGACGGCCCTGCCGATGGCTGTGAACGAGATCACCTTGGAGCTGGCCCTACGTGGAGCCCTCATGTCCAACGCCTACGACCGCGCCTTCGACATCGCGATGGAAGAGATGGCACTGGACGTTGCCGAGCGGAAGGCGAAGCCGAAGCGTGCCCGCAAGGCGAAGCCTGCGCCCGCCGGACAGGGCGAGACGAAGCCCGAAGGGCGGGTGCAGTGATGCTGGCGCACCCCGAGATCGACGCCACCGGCCTGCTGGCGCATACCTCGACGCTGTTCAGGCTCGGCCCTGACAGCTACCACGGTCAGTCGCACTGGCAGGCCGTCATGTGCAACGCCGTCGAGCTGTCGGAGGCGTTGGAGGGCGATACTGCGGTCGCCGTTGCCTTCGCGTTGCTCCACGACTGCCGCCGCGAAAACGAATGGCGCGATCCCCAGCATGGCCCAAGGGCTGCAGACGTTGCGCGGGAGATCAATGGGCGGTTCTTCGACTTTGCGCCCGTGAGGCTCGCCACCTTGTGCGAGGCGATCCGTTGGCACGACGCTGGTTGGGTGAGTGATGATCTCACGACGTCATGCTGCTGGTCTGCGGACAGGATCGAGCTGCGCCGCGTCGGGATTGAACCGGCGCGGGGGGGCTTCTGCGGCGCGACGTGGCCGGTGGCGCAGCGCATCCTGTCGAGGGGCGGGGCGGGGCAGGGGGCCGGAGGGACTTGGTGAAGTGGTGGGATCGAGCAACTGACTCAATCCCACCGACCTCGGAAATTAATCATCGCCGCCGCTATCGTCGCCGCCGCCGCTCTTGCCGCCGCCACCGCTTTTGCCGCCGCCATCGCCCCCGCCACGACTTTCCTTGCTGCTATCACCGCCGTGATTACGGCTGCCGCTATCGTTGCTAGAAGCAACGCGGGTCGCCTTGGAATGATCGTCGCCTCCATTGTCGTCGGAAACGTCGTCATCATCTGCGTCTTGGTCGTCGTCATCGCTGTCGTCGCCGTCATCAACGCCGTCGACATCATCATCTGTGTCGTCGTCATCGTCGTTGCTGTCCTCGTCTTCCAGTTCAGCCGTGGCCTGCGCTTCTGGAGGGAGGAGTTCATAATCCGCCGGTGATATGCATGCTTCGGCTGCCCCGACGTTGATTTCGTAGGAGCCTGCCGCGCATGACGCAAAGGCCAGAGATGTCATAGCGACGTAGGCCACAGAGGCCAGTGCACCCGCCCTTAGAATACGCATTTGTTCGTCCCCCCAGCTCTTTTGCTCACGTTCAGCGTAGCAACCAGTACCGATTCGCAGGATTGGACCGATGTTGATGCTCGTCAAGCCCTGCGTACGGCAAGAATGCGTGAAAACACTTAACTGAAAACAGGAGTTGGTAAAATATCTGTTGCTCATGAAAGCCAGCCCATTGGTGGTGTGCCCTCCCAAGCAGACTGACTGACGGCGAACTGCCCGCCGCAGAGCTGAGGGCGACTAAAGGACGGAACGGGGGGCAACGCGCGGTGGCGTAGACCAGCGCACCTACCGCCGACACCACGACAACGCCCGGCCACCGCGCCGGGCTTTTTCGCGCCGAGAAACCAGCGCCCCATCCTGCCGTTAGTTGACAAGTAAACAGCGTCTTCTTGAGCGCCCCGCCAAGTGCTTGATTTCATTCACCTGAAGGGTGATCCGTGTTGACAAGTAAACAGCGTAAAACATTGAAAAGATTCGTCTTTCAGGGTCTTGAATCGCCCCGAAGGCGTGCCCATCTCTCGGGCATCGGCGGCGGTTCTGAAAACCAAACAACGTCGCCCTTATAGGAGTAAGCAAATGGACGACAAGGTTAAGGTCGCGGTTGGCCTCGAAGAGGCGGCGGAGCGGCTTTCGATTGGTAACTCGCTGATGCGCCGTCTGGTGGCCGAGGGCGAGATCCCCTCGATCAAGGTGGCTGGCCGCACGCTGGTGCCGGTCAAGGCGCTCGAAGCCTACGCGCTCGGCAAGTTGGACCCGGCGGTGCTGGCGATGTGTGCCCGCGTGGAGCAGACGCTCGGCACTGGCGCGGAGGCGGCGTGATGTCGGTCGGCGCAAACGCCAGCAGCGACGCGGGCAAGCCCAAGCGCGCTGGTCTGTTCCTGAGATACGCCGAACTTCGCAAGGCAGTTTGGGCGTTGAGGATCTCAACGACGCAGGCATACCTGAGCACGGTCGAGCGGGGCGAGATTGAAGGGGCACCGCTCCAACCGGAGCGCGTCTATCTGGCGAGCTGGCGCGGGTGGGAGCATCTGCTGTGGCGCGAAGCCCAGCAGCTCGACGCGGCCAACGCTGGCGCGGAGGCGGCGTGATGCAACTCGCCTATGACATTGAGAGCGGCTTTCCGCCCGTTCACGGCTATGACCGTTACAGCGGCGGCGTGGACAAGACGAACCCCGGAGCGCCGCGCGTGAAGTGGACGAACGAGCGCTCTGAGGGTGACGTCTGGTGCGAGACGGTGCCGGTGGGGTTCAATGCCGCCGAGCGCGTGTTCAAGATCGGCGGGAATGCGAATGGCTTTGGCGACCCGGCGTTCGAGTATCTCTGTCGGGACGTGTGGGATGCGGCGGCGGAGATGCTTGAGCAGGAGAGGAGCACGCTCCCCGAGTGGCGGCAGGGCCACCTGCGCCTCGTCCACGTGCTGAACCACGACTGGCAAGTTGTGTGGTTGCGCCTGAGCGAGGTCGTCGCCGACTGCTACCACGCCGAGGTGGCGAGCCTTGGTGAAGAGGCCACGCTCGAACTGTTGTCCAAGCCCGCTGGCATCGATGAGTTGCTGGGCAACGCGTCAATGCCCGCCGTGGCGCGGAAGTTCTACGAGGGCCACCGCTTTCTGCTGTCGGACAAGGAGAGCGAGATGATCGGCGACAACCCGGAGGCGGTCTGCCTGTTCAAGGGGAGCATCCCGAGGATGGGGCGGGCTGGCGCGTGGGCGCTCATCTGCGACACCTTCGTGCGCTGGGAAGATGAATGGGACTGGCCCGACGCGGAGGAGGCGGCGTGATGAACCGGCAGCCGCTACCCCTGACGATGGCCGACGTGCTGGCAATCGAGCCCGGCGACCACCCGTCGCCGGTGCCGGTCTACCGCCACGTCGATGGCAAGGCTGTGCCGATGACGGCGACCGAAGTGCGGAACATGTACCTGACGTGGTTGTTGAACGCGGAGGCACAACAGAGCGCCTCTTCACAAGCAGGGGCGCGCCGGTCGGCTGGGGTGCGAAATGGCTGACAGCTTCATGAGCCAGCACGGCCTGCTTCTTGCTGGCGCGGGCTACTCGATCCTGCCGATCCAGCCGGGCACGAAGAAGCCGGGGCAGTATTATGCGCCGCCCGGGATCGGTTGGACTGACATGTCACGCTGGACCGAGTTCTGCTCCAATCCGGCGAGCGAGGGGATGATCCAGCGCTGGTGCACATACCCCGACGCCGGGGTCGGCATCGCGTGCGGGAACATCATCGCGGTCGACATCGACATTCTGGATGAGGCCATCGCCTCCGTGGTTGAGGACACAATACGCCTGACACTCGGTGAGACGCCATTGAAGCGCGTGGGGATGGCTCCGAAGCGGTTATTGGTCTACCGGGCGGCGGAGCCGTTCAAGAAGATCACCGCTGGCCCCATCGAGGTTCTGGCAGAGGGTCAGCAGTTCGTCGCGTTCGGCATCCACCCGGCGACGGGTCTCGACTATAGCTGGGGCGACCTCATGCCCTACGACGTGCCGGTGCATCTCCTGCCGGTGGTCACGCGCCAGCAGGTGCAGGAGGCGGTGAGCATCGCGCTGGATCTGGTGCCGGGCTTTATGCGGAGCCGGGCGCGCAGCGTGGAACCCGCAGCGACCCGTGTCTCCGGCTTCGTTGAGTGCAGCGGCACTTCCGTGCTCGGCCTTCAGGCCCACCGCGACGCCGTCTCGGAAGCCACCGCATCCATCTCCAACCCTGACCTCGACTGGGATGCTTGGAACAAGGTCGGGATGGCAATCTACGGGGCGAGCGGCGGCGCGGACTGGGGGAAGGAAACGTTCGAGGCGTGGAGCGGGAAGTCCGAGAAGGACGAGCCGCACGAGACGAAGGACAGGTGGGCGCACTACCACCGAAGCCCGCCGACGCGGCTCGGTGCTGGCACGCTGTTCAAGATGGCGTTGGACGAGGGGTGGGTGCCGAGCCCGGGCCTCGACTTCCAGAGCGGCGTGATGTCCCAAGAAGAGCGCGAGGAAATTCGCAGGATGATTGCTCGCCTGCTTGGCAACTCCAAGGCGCGGGACTGTCAACAAGCCCTTGAAGCATAGGGGCTTCTGCCCTGTTCATGAGGTGAGAGGCTGTTGTTTCCCCGACCGATTCGGAGTAGAAACGGACAGTTACGCGGCTTCTCAGGAAGGGCGCGACACACAGGGGCCACGCCGTGACGGCGGCGCTCCGAATCCGGTGCCACGATGGGCTGGATCTCCTGAGATCGAGGATGGACCGCGTGCTGCGACGTGGGTGAGCCGATCTTGAATGGAAGACGACAATGCGACGGGGCCGCCCGGCAGATGGCGGCCCCCGCCAACCCGGGAGAGCGAAGGGGACTCGCTCCGCTCTGGGTCAGCAGCAAGCACACAACACAAATCCAATGATCCCGGGAGCGCATGACGCGCTGGGCCGGAAAAGCGAAATGGGCCACCCCGGGGAAGGGGCGGCCCATCGCATGAAAACAATCCCATCGCCGCCATCCACCGACCAAAGCGCGGCAGCAATATCGAAGGCGCAGTCCCGTTGAAGAACCGCAACCCGTATATCGCATTTCCAACGCCCGAAGTCAATAAGCAGAACAAATGGAACGGCTACGTGTCATCAGAAAAACTGATGATACCCCGCTACGTTCCGCACGCAGCTACCGGCGAACACCGCGAGCGCTACGTCGCCACGTTCAGGATCAATGTCAGGCAGGGCGCGTCCAGCGCAGCCCTGACAGCCGCGCGCGCCACTCCGTGGGGCAACCGTTCGCGCCGATTCAGTGACGGCCAGATCCTCGCGCGGCTGAACAAGCTGACTCCTGCCACGCTGGCGAAGCTGCGGGAACAGGACTTCAAGGCCATCGCGGAGGCGGTGAAGCTCCAGTACGCGTTTATGGAGCGGGACGGGTGGCAGGACGTGTACCGCGTCTGGTGCGCCAGCGCGGGCCGTGACCCGGTCGCCGTCGATGCCGAAATCTCCGAGGTCGAGGCGATGGTGAGCGCCGTGGCGGTGGACGACAAGGTCCGCCCCTTCGAGACCCTGACCGAGTGGGCTGACACAGTGGAGGCCGTGGCCACCGACATGCTGCCGCCGATTTTCGAGAAGGATTCCCTGCGGTCGGTGAAGCTACTGCCGAAGGTCTTGCCGAAGTGGGGGAAGCCGATGGCGCAGGCCGACATCAAGGCGGCGCGTCTGGCGAACCTGCAGAAGTGGGCGATGCTCACGCCACACTCGATCATGCTGAAAAACCAAGCCGTCATCGACCGGCTCCATCAGGGACTCGAAGCGCTGCTGACGATCATGCGCGACCCGAAGATCAAGCCGGAGCAGCACACCGAATATCTCGACCAGTACAACGAGGGCTTGGCCCGCCTGAATGAGTTGCTCGACGCTGGCAAGGGCTTCCGCCCCGGCACGGACGTCTGGCGCAATTTCCAGAGCATCGTCATGCTGTTCAATGGCGACACCGGCACTGGCAAGACCACCGCCTCGGTCAAGGACGCCGCCGATATGGTCAAGGCGTCGGCGCAGTTCGCCAAGCTCTGTCAAGACACGCCGAAGATCCGCGAGTTCTACGCCGACATGAAGCGCCAGCTCGGCGAGTCCTCTCCTGAGATCCTTGAGCGCATCGTCTACCGGCCCGGGCGTGAGAGCCTCGACCCCGACGTCTACCACGTCGAAGACGGCACGCCACACAAGGACGAGTGGCTGATGAAGATGTGCCTGCGGGCCGACGAGGCGAACGTCTTCGGCAAGTTCGGCGCTCGGCCGCAGATCATGTGCAAGGGGTGCGCCTTCCACGACGTGTGCCCCTACATTGCCATGCGCGCCAGCGAGCAGTACCAGAACGCTCTCGGCATCCTTGGCGCGGGCGCGTCGTGGATCGCCAACCCCGCCAGCCTCGCAGCCGACGAGGACTGCTTCGAGCCGAATGGCGTCACCATCGACGACCCGACGTTGTCGTCGTTCTTCGACACCTTCGAGATCAGGCTGGCGACGTTGCGCCTCCCGACTGTCGAGGAGTTGCGGGGCAAGCCCTCGGTGTCGAGCCGGGATCACCCCGGCGAGCAGCAGCTCCGGGGCTTCCTCGCGGATTACCAGTGGATCATGCTGAACCGCCCCGGCACTGGCCTCACGCGGTTCGCCAAGGACCGCCACGGCGTTCCGCTGTCGATCAAGTACGACAAGTTCCGCATCCTGAAGCGCTTGAACGCCTACACAGCACTCCCGAAGGAGGGACGCGGCGAGGTGGGCTACGCCCACACCGAACCCGTGCGCCGGGTTCTGGGGGCTATGGCTCAGGTGGCGACGGTCAGGGCGCTGGTCGAGGCTGTACTGAGCGTCAGCTTGTATGACATCTTCCAGCACCCGGCAGCCGACGAGATCTTCGGGCCGTGGCACCAGCGCAACGCCACGCGCTGGTCTATGGACGTCGAGCGGCGCGGCGGCTCGGTCGTTCACCACCTGACGATGGTGAAGAGGATCAAGACCAGCAACTACACCAACATCGCGGTGCTGGATGGCACGGGCGACGCCGAGCTGCTGCAGTTTCTGCTGATGCGCCCGGTCGTCGGCGGCGACCAGCCGCGCGTCATCCACGGCGCGAAGACCGTCAAGACCCAGTTCGTGGGCTCGATCTACGGCAAGACCCGGAACACGCCGCCCAGCGAGGCGGCGCGCGCCGAGGTCGAGAAGGCCAAGAGCCAGCGCGACAAGATCCACGAGCGCCTCTTGGCTGCATGCGCCGAGGGTGACACGCCACATACGCACCCGGCTCTCGTGGCCGCCGAAAAGCAGTACCAAGAACTTCGCAAGGCCATCGACCCCTCCCTAAACAGCGCCGCCAAGATCTTCGCCGCCGCCACGCGCAAGGCACTGGAGCTGAACGCGAAGGATGGCCTGACACCGGAGCAGCGGGGCGCGCAGCTCCTCGTGATCACGCACAAGGCGATGGCCGAGAAATTGTCCCGCATGCGGAAGGTGCGGGGCGGCGAGTTCCTCGTGCTGTCGATCTCGCAGTCGCGCGGCCTGAACGCCTACAGCGGCGTCGCCGAGGTCTGGATCATTGGACGCCCGGGCACGCCCGCCCGTCTGGCGATCCGCTACGCGGCGGCGATCCTGAACGAGGTCATCGAGGCCGAGGAGGTCGACTACACGACCGGCGCGTACTGGATGGCGGACGGCTCAATGATCCCGGCACTGGGGCAGGAGACCCTCTCGCACTGGCTGGCGCAGAAGATCTTGGTGCAGCTCACCGCAGCCGAGATCTACCAAGGCTTGAACCGCGCCCGCCCCACGATCCGGCAGAATGACGAGATCGAGATCGTGATCTTCACTAGCGTCGCCATTCCGTGGCTTCAGGTGAACCACGTCATCAACCGGGAGCCGCTGCGCGAGTGGGGCAACCCGATGCGGCGCATGACGCTGGAGGTGGTGCCGGACCTGTCGGAGGGCGGTGGCAAGTTCGACCTGTATGGGCATCTGATGGGCATCAGCGCCAAGGCGGCGAAGGACCGTTTCGACGGATCGAGGGACGTGGAGGGCAACAAGGCCGACCGTGACGCCTACGATGCGCTGCTGGCGATGGCGGCGGACGGTACGCTGGCGCGGCTCGGCTGGGGGCGCTTCCGGGTGACGCTCGGCAAGCCGGTGATCACCAGCAGCAAGCGCGCCGCAAAGATCGCCAAAGAGTTGCAGGGAGTGGTCTGGCTGAACTGCGAGCCGGGTGACGTGGCCGGGGCGGCGGAGATCCTGCGGGATCTCGGCGGTGTGCTTCAGGGCGAAGCCTCGGTCGTGGCCGTGGGGGTGCCCGGGGGCTCCAACTGTTACCCCAACTGTCACATCGCCCCCTTCTGCGTCTCGATCCCCAGTAAGGACTATATACTGGAAGTCGAGACGCAAACCGCTCCAGCGGTAACAGTTGGAACCCCGGAGGTAACAGTTGGACCTGACACCCCCAGCGACGTCCTCGACCAGCTCATCAGCCTCGGGGTGGTGCCGCGCCTCGGCGCGAAGGGCTACACCGAGCTGGCGGCGCTGGTGACCCGCCGGAGCGCTGGCGCGATCCGCAAGAAAGCGGCGACCAACCCCGCCTTCAAGGCCCGCTGGCAGGCCTACGTGCCCTCCGAGGCCGCGTGCACCCACCGCGTGACCCTCCTTGGCACCGGCTTCAGCATCCCGGCGCGCCTGACCGAGGCGGGCGAGGCCTTGCTGCGGTCGCTGCGCTGCAAGGTGGACCCCATCACCCCCACGCCGCCCGATGGCCCCGGCAAGGGCACCGGCTCGGACATCGCCGACCAGACCACAAGGGCACCCGCCGAGGCCACCGGCACCGGCTACATCGCGCCCGGTGTGACCATCCAGCGCTTCACCGATCCGGCGGAGGCCCGGGCGGCCCACATGCGGCGGGACGCGCTGGGGCTCGCCGAGGTGATCGCCGCCGGTCGCAACGACCTCGAATTGATGGGCTTCGACCCCGCCGAGGCCGATGAACTGCTGGCGATGGCCCGGGAGATCGCGGCAAGGCACCGGGCAGAGGCGGCAACGGCAGAGCCTCCGCCGGGCTGATCCAGAACAGCGGGGATGAACCAAGAAAAACGCAGTGAAACGCCTGAAATCCGCAACGAAAACATTGCTTTAGCGGGTCAAATGCCCTATAATGCCCACCAACGTGGTAGAGTATTTCTCGGCCCTTGCCGATGAATACTGACGGGATGAACTGACTGGCGGGCCAGTGGCCCATATGAGCTGGAGGGTTGCTGTGATGGCGAACGACAACACTGCGAATACTGGCGGCACATGCCGCGTTGGAATGGGGCAGGGCACCCACGAGCGGGGCGGGGGCGTCACGATCACCGTCTCGCCCTTCGGCGATGGCGGCCTGTACGTGGCCCGGGCGACAGGTGACCTGCAGGTCTCGTTGTCGTCGCTCAGGCAGGTCATCGCAAGCGTGATCCACAAGGCCCGCGCCAAGGCCGAGGCGGATGCACCGGGCCTGCCCGGCGCGGTGCCCGCCATCGCCGATGCCCTGACCGCGCTGCGCCTGAGCGTCGAGGCCGCCAAAGGCGCGTCGACCCGGGCTGTGTGGTGGCACCGGCACTACTTCCGTCTGGCCGCCGAGACGCACTTCCGGCTGTTCCCGGGTGTCTCCATCGCAGATCCCTATGCGGCTGCGATCATGAAGGCGCGGCAGGTCGCCCAGACCAACCCGCCCGCGCCGGTCTTCAGCCTGTGGCATGAGCGCAACCGGCGTCAGGAGGCGGAGCGGATCGCGGCGGCGGCAGCCATCGCAGCGGAGCGTGAGCGCAAGCGCATCGCCGCACACATCCGCGAGGGTGCTGGTGGACAACTGGAGATTGCGCTGTGAGCGGTGTGCGCCTGCCGCCCGACCAGCGTGACCGGGTGATCGCCGTCGTCGAGGCTCTGTGCGCCGGTCACGCCCGCTTCGACGGCGCGGTGGTCTTCGGCGGGCATGTCATCCGGCCCGTGGAGCTGCTGGCGCGTGTCGCCGCATCCGGCTCGGCGGACCGCTTTCCGGCGCTTGTGGTCGAGATCATGACCAAGGCCTTTGGCCAACCGGTCTCTGCCCGCACCTACGCCGAGGCGGCGGTGTCCATGCTTGTGCACTCGCCGCGCATTCAGATCATGCGTGACGAGGCCGAAGCCTTCGAGCGCCTCGCTCGGGCGGAGCTGCGGGCCGAGGCGGAGGCGCGCGCAAAGCAGGCGGCGAAGACGGCGAAGCTGGCCGCACCGGCGAAGCAGGCGGCATGAGGTCTCGCCGCAGCCAGACCTGATCACCTCGTAGCTCAATCGAAGATAGCAGTATCACCTGACGGCGTTGCCCTACAGTCGAGGCGGGCGTTGGGCAAGGCGCTGGCCGCCGCCCTGAAGTCCAGCGGCGAGGTCGTGTCGGCTGTGTCGTGTTGTTGCTGCGCGCCTCGGTTGCGGGTAGTCTAAAAGCCATGTTCGAGACGTGGGACGTCATTGGCTGGGCTTGCGTTGCCGTTGTTGTGGGCGTTGTCCTGTGGAATGCGCAACGGCAATACCTAGAGCGGCGAAAGATCGACAAGTGGACCAAGACGCTAGACCAGTGGGGCTACGCCGCAGGTCGCCTCGGTAAGCCGCCTGACTTCTACAAGACCGAGGACATCGGGAGTAGGTTCGACTGGGTCGACGAGCTTGCTGTGAAGCAGGGGTGGCAGCGCGGATTCCACGAATATTTGGCATTGAACAAGAAGGCCGAGGGGCTTTGATCCGGCATTTCGGGGAAGGAGCGAGTAATGAGTTGGACTTTTGAGTGCTCTAGGCCCGTGGTCCATTTTGACCATCGCGGACTATCCAGCCTCTATCTCAGTGCCGATCACCAATTCCAGTTTAGCAGCGATGCGCAACCGTCGCCCGCAGATGAGGCAGACTGGTCCGCCCGTCCCGCCCGTGTCGAAGTGCATCATTACGGCCGTGGCACGATTGTTGACATCGCTCGGATGTCTGGCTGGCGCTTGGAGGAGGATGTCATTGGCTACATCAGGCTCAATGAGGCCAATATGCGGGGCGGTCGAAGGGAGATCTCTTGCTGCCTTGAGCTCGATGAGGGGCGGTTTGTGGCTTTCAGGCAACTGTGCGACCTGATGTTGCTGTCGCCGCAGCCCCTTGTACTCACCTTGTCATGCCGTGTCGTTGGGTTCGCATCGGCGGGCGGATCGGGATTGCCTTTTCTGCGAGATTTCAATTCGGGCAATCCAATGTACGTGAGGGGTGATGAGGTTCAGTTCTACCTCTGCAGTCAAATGGAGGTCTCCTGAGCTTGAAGGAGGTCGACGTGGAGGATTGCTATAGGGAACGCCATCGGCATAACTGCGCAGCCGTGTTGATGAGAGATGGGACTCGCCGTGCCTCCTGAACGCAGCGCTCGCATACACAAGGGCTTCCACCGCATCGGAGCGATTGCCGCCACAATCGCATTTACGCTGTGCGCCTTCTTCGCGTGGATCTCGGGTCCAGTCGACCGATGGGAGTGGATCATCGGGGGCGCAGTGATTGCGGCGCTCATATACGCTGCCAGCCGAGCGGTGGGCTGGATCGTCGCGGGCTTCTTCGGCGACTGAATCAGCCCACACACAGCTCTCACCGCATGTTCCGCCGCAACACTCGCTTCGCTACGATGGGGGCCGCTGGCCGCGCGCAGGCCGCCTAGGACGCCCATCTTGGCAGGGGGTTCCCCAACCTACCTGCCCGACCGAGATGCCGCTGTGGCATCGCACCGCACACCGTCCAGCGGCATTCTGGCGGGGTAGGGCGGGGCGCACGCCTTCACGAAGCTAGCGATGATCCCGCCAAGGGTACGTGAGTTGCCGCAGCAGTCGAAGATGAGGCCCGGTCGGTCTGCTCAGATCAGGACGGCAGCAAGATGTGTCCACGGCAAGATACTGTCAAAATAAATCATTTGTACGCAGAGGTTGATGAATATAGGGTGCTGTTTTTCGTGAAAAGGTATTGCCCGTGAGTGACTTGATAGGCGCGATAAGGGCAGA
>VFQS010002869.1_pt1 | contig 13654 bp, 15 predicted proteins | sample 3512361 | NCBI WGS metagenome assembly VFQS01 (sample SAMN10412375, study PRJNA504923) | tailings metagenome | isolation source: Relicate 1 Philex TSF3 active mining | place: Philippines
TGCGGATAGCGGTTAACTTTCCGGCTTTGGCCCAACGGGTGACAGTCTTGGGATCAACGCGAAAGAGCTTGGCAACTTCGGCAGGGGTCAGGAGAACTTCCTGCTCTGCTGGGCGGTGCATGCTCATTAGTGGTGTCCTTTTCGTACCTTTTGGGTAGGAAGTATTCCCTGACAATGGACCAGAAACAAGGGTTTAAAGCCGGATTAGTGCGGTTACATCGCCTGCTCTAAAGAGGCCACCTTCCGCCATCTCTTCATTAGGGCCTCATAGCCACGGCCTGCCAGAGCCCCATCTCCGGCCTCTAAACCCTGAATAGAGAGGGTTACATCCTCAATTGAGGTGTCCGCTTCGAGTCCTGGTAACCCATCATCTTCTAAAGACTTCTCTAAATATTGAGCCAATCCGCCGTAATCGCACTCAACTATTGATTCGGGATGGAAAACATTTAACCAATTAAGAAGTTGAGCCACCTCATCTTCCACTGGCCCTGGGCCAAATGCGCTAAGTACCGCTTGGTGGGTAATTTGGCAACGTTTCTTGGCGTTGGAAATTTCGGTGCGCATATAGGTGAATGGACCATCCGCATTGGTGCCGCGCATTCTTTCTTGGGGAGTGAAAAGTGAAAACCAACGAGGTGGAATGATCCAAGTTTCAGAGATGATGTGTGGTACTCGATTCGCGAAATCATCTTGTTCCTCAGTTAATTCTTCAAGCAAACTCTCTGGAACAAAGAAGTGAATTACGCTGCTGGGTAAGGAGTTCTTGAACTCTGCAGCAGCTGACCAACATCTTCTTGCAGTGGACCAAGGTGAAACAAATCTTTTTCCATCATGGTCAATGATGTGTGCTCCATCTGCTTTCAATGTTGGTGGTTCAGAAAGTATGGTGCGTTGTAATGCCCGCAGTTGTTCTTCGCGACCGGTGTAACTTTCAATTGAGAGCGATGCCCAACGTAATTGATCAGCAGGTTCAAAAGATGTGATCGGTTCATAAACCCGAAGCGATGCAACATATGGAGTAGGGCGCATTAGAGATGCCCCTTAACGACGTGGGATGTAGTTGCCCTCAGCGTATGGATCGAAGTCGTCATCGTTGGCGTTTTTGTCAGCCTCGCCATGAAGTTCCTTGGCTAGACGTTCGATATCGATATCTTGAGAATGGTATTTAAGATCGCGTGCGACTTTAGTCTGCTTAGCTTTTGAACGGCCACGCCCCATAGCGAGCCCTCCCAACCCTAGTTATCTGTGATGAGCGCACCCTACTTGAGCCTGCAGGCTCATGCAAAAACAAGGGGTTTAGCGGATCTGCTCGGGGGTATAGCCGGCGGCCGCGGGGTGAGCCTGAGTAACCCTTGAGATTTTGGCCAGGACCGCATCGCACTGTTCCTGGGCAAGCCCTGCGAAATCTAGGGGTTTTGAAATCAAAGCTTCTAGCTCTGCCTGAGTTAACGGCAAACGGGAATCATTTGCGAGCTCGGTAATGAGGTTTGCTGCTTGTCCTTGGCGTTGCTTATTAGCAACAGCAGTGGAGATTTCTTTAATTACTTCGTGAGCATCTTCCCGGCCCATGCCGTTTTTAACTGCGGCCATCAGGATTTTTGTGGTGGCAAGGAATGGCAGATGAGTTTGAATTTCTTTTTCTATGTTGGCTGGGAAAACTCCAAACTCTTTTAGAACTGTAAGTGTGGTTTCTAGCATTCCATCAATTGCATAAAACGCATCTGCGATGGCAACTCTTCTGACTACGCTATCTGAAACATCGCCTTCATTCCATTGATTACCGGAAATCTCAGCAATCATCGTGGCATAACCTTTAAGAATTGCGGCAAAGCCATTGATACGCTCGCAAGAACGGGTATTCATTTTGTGTGGCATCGCAGAAGATCCAACTTGGCCCGCTTTAAATCCTTCGCTGACTAAATCATGGCCCGCCATTAATCGGATGTTGGTAGCCAGGTTTGATGGTGCTGCACTTAGTTGTACCAAAGTTGTGATTACATCGTAATCAAAGGATCGTGGGTAAATCTGTCCGGTGGAATCTAGAGTGATTTCAAAACCTAATGATTTAGTGATGGTCTCTTCTAGTTTTTTGTCGTTCTCGCCCATCACATCATGGCTGTCTTGTGCGGTGCCGACAGGGCCTTTAAGGCCGCGGATTGGGAAGGTGTCGATTAAATTTTCTAATCTATTAAGTGCAAAAAGTAATTCTTCGGCTACGGTGGCAAAACGCTTGCCCAAGGTGGTGATTTGAGCTGGGACGTTGTGAGAACGGCCCACAATCGGCAAAGCCTTATATTCCGCGGTTTTTTCACCTAGACGGGCCAATACTGTGATGGCTTTTGATTGGGTGAGCTTCAGTGCGGAGATGATCTGAAAGGCTTCAATGTTTTCAGTTAGGTCACGGCTAGTCATTGCGATGTGAATATATTGATGGCCGGCCAAAGCATTGAACTCCTCAATGCGCGCCTTTACATCATGGCGTAAATCTTTTTCGCGTTTATCAATGCTGGCTAAATCAATATTCTCTTTTACTTTTTCATAATCAGCGATTGCTGATGCGGGAATATCAAAACCTAATTGAGCTTGAGCTTTCATAACAGCAATCCAAAGATTGCGCTCGGCCAAGATTTTAGATTGGACTGACCAGATCTGCTTCATTGCAGATGATGCATAACGATTGGCCAAGATGCTCATTAGCTTTTACTCTCTGCCGCCCAAGAGGAATCAATCATCTCTTTGAGAGTGGCTTGCGGTTTCCAACCCAACTCTTTTTCAATCTTTGCAATGGAGGCGATCAACTTTGGAGAGTCGCCAGCACGGGCCGGTGATTCTTGTGGGTTGATGTCCTTGCCCAGAGTTTGTGAAAGTTGATCCATCATCTCCCGTACTGAATAACCTTTTCCAGATCCAACGTTGTAAACCGAGCTCACATAACCGGTTTCGGTTTTCTTCAGCGCAGCCACATGAGCACGGGCTAAATCCTGCACATGAATGTAATCACGGATACAGGTGCCATCCGGGGTTGGGTAATCGGTGCCGTAGATTTCTGGGCGCTTGCCATTTTTTAATGCGAGGAAAACCTTGGGCACCAAATTGTCTTTGGAGTTATCGCCAAACTCCGGAATCGCAGAGCCCACAACATTGAAATAACGCAGTGAAATATGGGAAATCTGCTCCGCTGCGCCCACTGTTGAAATTAGCTGCTCCGATAGCAGTTTTGTAGCTCCGTATGGGGAAAGCGGTTCGGTTGGATCGGTTTCTTCGACCGCATCCTTGTCATTTGGAGAATAGACGGCGGCGCTAGATGAGAAAACTAAGTTCTTGACCGCTTTTAATGACATCGCCGCTAGAAGATTTAAGGTGCCGCCCACATTATTCTCGTAATACTTAAGTGGATTCTTAACTGATTCCTCCACCGCTTTTTTCGCAGCTAAGTGAATTACCGCATCCACACCTTGCATCGCTTGTACTAATTTGGCGCGATCGAGAATGTCGCCTTCAACAATGTCACGAAACTTGCCATCAACTCTTTTATGTAATCCATTAGAGAAATCATCGTAGATGCGAACGCTGTAACCCTCTTTTAAAAGTTCGGCAGCAACATGAGCACCGATATAACCCGCGCCGCCGGTAACAAGTACTTTGCTCATGAGACAAAATCCCTGACAACAATGGTTTGGTCTCGGCCTGGTCCAACACCGATTGCAGACATTGGGGCGCCAGAGATTTTTTCTAAGAAGTTGATGTAGGCCTGAGCGTTGGCAGGAAGATCAGAGATCTTCTTTGCATTGGAGATATCTTCACTCCAACCAGGAAGGTATTCATAAATCGGTTTGGCGTGATGGAAATCAGTTTGTGAAGCGGGCAGCTCTTCCACTCTCTTGCCATCTATTTCATAAGCCACACAAACTGGAATTTTCTCCCAGCCAGTTAAGACATCAAGTTTGGTTAAGAAGAAATCAGTTAAGCCATTAACCCGTACTGCATAGCGAGCGATGGGTGCATCAAACCAACCACAACGACGGGCGCGGCCGGTGGTTACACCAACTTCGCCACCAATAGAACGCAACTTTTCGCCATCTTCATCAAATAACTCAGTAGGAAATGGGCCTGATCCCACTCGGGTTGTGTAGGCCTTGAGAATTCCGATTACTCGGGAAATGCGGGTTGGACCGATTCCAGAACCAGTGGAAGCACCACCAGCGGTTGGGTTGGATGAAGTAACAAATGGATAAGTGCCGTGATCAACATCTAGCAAGGTGCCTTGCGAACCTTCCAGCAAAACAGTTTCACCTTTATCAAGTGCTTGATTTAGCAGCAGAGAGGTATCGGTGACATAGGGACGCAAAATCTCTGCGTACTCCAAATACTCTTTTAGTACATCATCAACTTCAATACCTTTGCGGTTGAAGACTTTAATCAAAACCTGGTTCTTATCGCGCAATGCGCCTTCGATTTTCTGACGCAGGATTGATGGATCAAATAAATCCTGCACCCGAATTCCGATGCGATTGATCTTGTCCGCATATGCCGGGCCAATACCGCGGCCGGTGGTGCCAATCTTTGCTTTGCCGAGGAAACGTTCTGAAACTTTGTCGATGGTGCGGTGATAAGGGGTAATTAAATGTGCGTTGGTAGAAATCTTTAATTGTGAGGTATCAACGCCGCGTTCATTAAGGCCGCGAATCTCCTCTAGCAAAACAGCGGGATCAATTACTACGCCATTACCAATCACTGGGATACAGCTGGGAGTAAGAATTCCGGATGGTAGTAAGTGCAATGCGTATTTTTGATTACCGATAACGACGGTGTGACCTGCGTTGTTGCCGCCTTGATAGCGGACTACATATTTAACTTTGTCGCCGAGCAAATCAGTGGCTTTACCCTTGCCCTCATCGCCCCATTGAGCACCTAATAAAACGATGGCTGGCACGCGATTTCTCCTACCTCACCTAGTGAAAAGAGGATTACAGCGAATTTTCACACATTTGCCGAGATAGGTGAAATCCCATGCCGATTTTGGCCGCTATAAGCCGATATGGGTCAGCGATTGGCGGATCAAGAAGGAGATTACGGTGCGCAGCACCTCTGAGCCCATTACCTTCACGATGAAGTCAAAGAGGTCAACCCCAAAGAAGCTAAATATGGATAGAACGTGATTCATTTTTTCCTTTCGTTATCTCATTAATTGGATATTGCTATTAGCGCGCAATATGCCTCGGGGCTGACACTCAAAAAGTTGGTTTAGGCCATAGTGGGGAAAACCCCACGCTGGTAATCTGACAATATGAATGACTCACTCTCAAACCTACTTAGTGAAAACCGCACCTTTGCTCCATCACCGGAGTTTGCAGCGCAGGCAAATGCCAAAGCTGATTTGTATGACGAGGCGGAGCGGGATCGTTTAGCGTTTTGGGAGAAACAAGCCAGCAATTTGTATTGGCATGAAAAGTGGTCACAGGTTTTAGATTGGCAGCCACCATTTGCAAAATGGTTTGTGGGTGGAAAGTTAAATGCTTCTTACAACGCACTTGATCGTCATGTTTTGGAAGGTCGTGGTGATCGGGTGGCATTTTTATTTGAAGGAGAGCCGGGCGATACTCGCAAAATTACTTACGCACAGTTGTTGACTGAGGTTAAAAAAACCGCCAACGCCCTTTTGTCTTTAGGAATTAAAGATGGTGATCGAGTTGCAATTTACATGCCGATGATTCCCGAAGCTGCGATTGCAATGTTGGCCTGTGCTCGGGTTGGTGCGGCACATAGCGTTGTCTTTGGTGGATTCTCTGCCGACTCATTGTTGGCACGTATTCAAGATGCCGATGCATCTTTGGTTATTACCGCCGATGGTGGATTCCGCAAAGGTGGAGCATTTGGTCTCAAAGCGATTGTTGATGAGGCGCTTAAAGGTGAAAATAATGTGAAAAATGTTTTGGTGGTTAAGCGCACCGGGCAAGAAGTAACAATGGGTGCCAAAGATATTTGGTGGCATGACCTAGTCGATAAGCAAAGTGCGGAGCATGAGGCGCAGCCCTTTGATGCTGAGCATCCCCTATTCATTCTTTACACCTCTGGAACTACCGCAAAACCAAAGGGAATCGCTCATACGACCGGAGGTTATTTAACTCAGGCGGCTTATACCCATCGGATCGTCTTTGATTTAAAGCCAGAAAAAGATATCTATTGGTGCACCGCAGATGTTGGTTGGATTACCGGCCACTCTTATGTGGTTTATGGCCCACTAATTAATGGTGCAACACAGGTGATGTATGAAGGCACCCCAGATACGCCGCACAAGGGTCGTATCTTTGAAATGATTGAAAAGTATGGCGTAACAATTTTGTACACCGCACCAACTTTGATCCGAACCTGGATGAAATGGGGCGATGAGTATCCAAAGAAGTACAACCTTTCCTCACTTCGTTTGTTGGGTTCAGTTGGTGAACCAATTAATCCAGAGGCTTGGATGTGGTACCGCGAAGTTATTGGCGGCAACAACTGTCCAATTGTTGATACCTGGTGGCAGACTGAAACCGGTGCCATCATGATTTCGCCACTTCCTGGTGTAACCGCAACAAAGCCAGGGTCGGCGATGCGACCAATCCCTGGAATTAGTGCAAAGGTGGTTGATGATGAAGCTAAAGAGGTTGGTAATGGTGGCGGCGGTTATTTAATTTTGGATAAGCCCTGGCCATCAATGTTGCGTGGTGTTTGGAGAGAGCCACAAAGATACAAAGATACTTACTGGTCACGTTTTGATAATTTGTACTTTGCCGGTGATGGCGCAAAGTTAGATGATGATGGCGCGCTCTGGTTGTTGGGCCGAGTTGATGATGTGATGAATGTTTCTGGACACCGCATCTCCACTACTGAGGTTGAATCAGCTTTGGTTTCTCATCATGCCGTAGCAGAGGCTGCTGTTGTTGGCGCAAATGATGAATTAACTGGACAAGCAATTGTCGCGTTCGTGATTTTGCGTGGCGGAGTAGAGCCAGATGCTGAGTTGGAAAAATCTCTAAAAGGGCATGTAGCAAAGGAGATTGGAGCCATAGCTAGACCGCGCCAAATCATGGTTGTTGCCGAGTTACCAAAAACCCGCAGCGGCAAAATCATGCGCCGCTTATTACGCGATGTCGCAGAAAACCGCGCAGTTGGTGATGCTACGACCCTAGCTGATCCAAACGTAATGAAGTTGATTTCAGAAGGTCTGAAATCTGAAAAGAAAGAAGATTAAAACTTCCGATCTCTTCATAAACCTGGCTGCCTTCAATAATGGAGTGCGGCAAATCCCAGGGTAGGTAATTGATCAAGGTCAATGCCACAAATGCGATTAATGCGGTTTGGGCCAGCGAGAGCGCTGCACCTAATACTGCGTTAATGAATTTAAAGGGACCAAACAAAATCCTTTTGTGAATTCCGATTCCAGTTTTAGAAAGAATCCATCTTCCGATATTTGCGCCCGCAAAGATTCCAAATAGGTGCAAAGCGATTATGGAAACTAAACCTTTCCATTCCGCGCTGTACCAATTTGCCAACGCAAAACCACCTACACCACCTCCGACATATCCAATAATGGAAAAGATGGTGGCAAGTGCACCACGGTTGTAGCCAGATGCAATTGCAATGATGCCGATGATTATTAAAGCGATATCAAGCAACATTTACAGTTTGATTCCTAAATACTCATCAATCAACTGTTGCATTTCTTCGTAAGTAAATATGGGTCCGATTTTTTGGAATGCCAATTGCCCATTGGCATCAATAAATTGGGTAATTGGAATCCCTGGACCGAAGTAATTTGAGGTACGACCATCTGGGTCATATAAATGTGGGTAGGCCATCCCATTGTTTAAAGCATGTTGGTATCCAGTTTCTTTTTTGCCCTCTTCAACATCCACGCCCACTACTTGAAATCTGCCCTTTGCCTCTTCATAAAGCCTGATGAAATTGGGGCGTTGTGCCTCACAATTGGTGCACCAACTAGCCCATACTGAAATTACCGCTGGTCCTTCAATCGCCTGCACCGCCAATTCACCTTCACCATCAAGACACTCCAACATCAACCCATCAGCTTTCATGCCGGTAGTTTGAATTGAGGAACATGGTGCGAAAGATTCCAGCGGAACAGATTCATTGGTTGCGCTAGAGCATGATGCGAGCAAAAGAATTCCAACTAACCAAAATCTCTTCATCGAAAATCCTTATCGCTCTTGACCATCGCTTGCGCTTTCACGGGATCCATCTCCCCGCTGCCGTAACTAGGACATAACTTAGCAAGTGGACAGGCAGCACATGCCGGTTTGCGAGAATGACATACCCGCCGGCCATGCCAAATTAATCTTTGCGAGAGATTGGTCCACTCTTTGCGCGGAATTAACTCCATCACCGCAAACTCCACCTTCACCGGATCGGTTTCTTTAGTCCAACCAAAGCGGCGCACCAATCGGCCAAAATGTGTATCAACTGTGAGTCCTGGAGTATCAAAGGCGTGGCCCAAAACCACATTGGCGGTCTTTCTTCCGACCCCGGGCAGTGTTATTAGATCCTCTAATTTATCTGGAACTTGACCATCAAAATCATTAACAATTTTGGTGGCCAAACCTTTGATGCTTTTTGCCTTGGCACGGAAAAATCCAGTGGATTTAATCAGGTTTTGTAACTCTCGCATATCAGCCCCAGCAAAGGCCTGCACATTTTTATATCTCTTGAAAAGCGCTGGGGTAACAGCGTTAACTCTTTTATCGGTGCATTGCGCAGATAAAACTGTTGCCACCAAAAGCTGTAATGGATTTTTAAAGTCTAACTCGCATTTCACATCAGGGTAGGTTTTGGTAAGGACGCGATACATAGTGCTAGCCCTTTTCTTTTTATCCGCCAATGTTTCGCGCATAGCGGTAAAAATATCCCAATTTGTGTCTTTTGCTACAGAAAAGTAGGGTGCGCTCGTGACCCCAAGAGCCAATGATTCAGTTGATGAAGCGGTAGTTCGCAAAGCCCCAATCTTCTTAGGATTGGATGAAGCTGCAGCCACAACATTGCGCTCCTCGATGACCTTGGTAAAACTGCGCAAAGGTCAATCACTTTTTAAAGAGGGCGATGATGGAGATCATCTTTTCATTGTCTCCAGCGGCAAGGTAAAGCTTGGAACGAAGTCCCCAGATGGCCGGGAAAATCTTTTGATGATTTTAGGTCCTGGCGACATGTTTGGTGATCTCTCGCTTTTTGATTCCGGCCCTCGCACCGCAACCGCCACCGCAGTTACAGAGACAAAACTTTTGTCATTAGGTCAAGACAAGGTAATTCCTTGGGTAAAAGAACATCCAGAGGTTTCACTACATCTTTTAGCGCGTTTGGCTTCACGCCTGCGTCGCACCAATGAGGTTGTTGGTGATTTGGTATTTGCTGATGTTCCAGGTCGAGTTGCGAAGGCTTTAATTGATCTTGGCGTTAAATTTGGCGAAAAGCGTGAAGAAGGTTTGTTTGTTAACCATGACCTAACTCAAGAAGAGTTAGCACAGTTGGTTGGCGCTTCGCGCGAAACAGTAAATAAAGCATTGGCTGATTTCGCACAGCGTGGTTGGTTACGTCTTGAAGCACGTTCCGTAATGATTTTGGATTACGAACGCATGCTTAAGCGCGGCCGTTAAGCCACTTCAACAGTTAACTCAACCTCAACCGGGGAATTAAGCGGAAGCTCCGCTACTCCAATTGCGCTACGTGCCGCCACACCAGCATCGCCCCAAATATGCATAAATAACTCAGATGCGCCATTAGCAACCGCTGGGTGATTAGTAAATCCTGGGGCGCCATTTACATAACAAACAATGCGCACCACTTTTACAACTGAGTCAACCGGTGCAACTAACTCAACGGCAGCTAGTGCATTTACCGCGCAAATTCTTGCTAATTCATACCCTTCTTCAACGGTGATCTCTGCGCCAACCTTGCCCGTTTTAGCAATTGCGCCATCAACCATCGGAAGTTGTCCGGCGGTGAAAACAATGTTGCCAGTGCGCACCGCAGGGACATAAGCAGCTAGTGGCTTACTAGCAACTGGCAGGGTCAATCCTTTTTCTGCCAACTTGTTTCGAACTAAACTCATTTGATCTCTCTTTTCATATATGCAACGAGTTGGTCTCCGCCACCTGGAGCTGGAACAACCTGCACTAGCTCCCATCCATCTGAGCCCCAGGTGTCAAGAATTTGCTTTGTTGCATGAGTAAGTAAGGGAACAGTTGCGTATTCAAACTTCATTTAATTGCCTCCTGATAGTGCTGCTTTTACTAATGATGAAACCATTCCGCCATCTGCGCGACCAGCGGTCTTTGGTTGAATTGCTTTCATTACCAATCCCATTTGTTGTGGTCCTGATGCGCCGGTCTCTGCGATTGCGGCTGCGATTAAATCTTTTATCTCTTGTTCACTTAGCTGTGCTGGTAGGTACTCAGCGATGATTGCGCCCTCTGCTTTTTCATTAGCAGCACGATCCGCAGCTCCTGCTTGTTCGTATGCTTCAGCCGCCTCACGGCGCTTCTTGGCTTCGCGGGATAGAACGGTGATTACCTCAGCATCGCTTAACTCGCGAGCCTCTTTGCCAGCAACCTCTTCATTTTTAATCGCGGTCAAAATCATGCGAATAGTGCCGGATCGAACCTCATTGCGGTCCCGCATCGCCTGCGTTAAATCGGTCTGTAGTTTTTCTTTCAGGGCCATAGCGGTATCTTCTCACGCCTATGGGATATCAACTACGCGAAGTAACGGTGCCAATCCTGCCCGCCGGGGCAAGTGATATCCGCATTTTGCATTTCTCTGATCTGCACTTAACCCCGCGCCGCAAGAAAGAAATAGCTGATATCAAATCTTGGTCTGCGTTAAAACCTGATTTAGTTGTAAGTACCGGTGATTTCCTCGCCCATCCAGATGCGCCAGTTACAGCATTAAATGCTTTGAATGAGTTGCTGGATTTACCGGGTGTGTATGTGTTTGGCTCAAATGATTACTACGCACCAAAGTTAAAAAATCCTTTTTCTTATCTACAAAAGGATGATGGGAGCAGAAAGCTGGGTAACAAACTTGCAACTGAAGAGTTCGATACCCAATTGAAAAAGCGGGGCTGGATTAATTTAAATAACCAAAGGAACTCAATAACAATTAAAGGAATCGCAATTGATGCGCGTGGCACAGATGATGCACATCTGGAATTAGATGATTATGCAAAGGTTTCCGGTAAACCTAATGGTGATATCGCAATCGGTGTAACTCACGCACCCTATGCGCGGGTATTGGATGCGATGTCACGGGATGGCTTGGATTTGATCTTTGCTGGCCACACCCATGGTGGACAGGTCCGCATGCCCTGGTTTGGCGGCAGTAAATCACTTACTACTAATTGCGATTTACCAAATTGGCGCAGCCGCGGGCTTACCAAAGAAGATGGCAAGCCTTGGTTAAATGTTTCAGCGGGAATGGGCTACAGCCCGTTTGCACCAATTAGAGTTTTTTGCCCTAGTGAGGTTTCACTAGTAACTCTGGTTAAGCGCTAAATTCCTTAGCTACTAACTCGGCGATTTGCGCAGTATTTAACGCTGCACCTTTGCGCAGGTTGTCACCGCAAACAAATAGATCAATCGCTTTTGGATTATCTAGTGACTTACGTACCCGACCAACCCAGGTTGGGTCAGTGCCAACAACATCAGCTGGAGTTGGGAATTGATAATTCTCTGGATCATCAACCAACTTCACACCGGCTGCATTAGCTAAAACACTCTGCGCTTCCTCGCGGGAAACCTCTGAATCAAATACGGCATGCACCGCAAGGGAGTGTGTAGTTAATACTGGAACGCGTACACAGGTGGCAGAAACTTTTAGCTCAGAAAGTCCCAAAATCTTGCGGGATTCATTGCGAACTTTGAGCTCCTCTGATGTGTAACCCGCTTCTTTTAAAGAACCAGCCCATGGCACAACATTTAATGCAAGTGGTGCTGGAAACGGACCGTTATCTTTAATAACGGTGCGAATATCACCAGGGTTGTCTCCAACTGCGGTACCTGCAACATCTTTGATTTGAGCGCGCAAAGTATCTAATCCTGCTTGACCGGCACCAGATGCTGCTTGATATGAGGAAACTACTAACTCTTTTAAGTTGTATTTCTTGTGCAATGCACCCATCGCAACAATCATCGAAAGAGTTGTGCAGTTTGGATTTGAGATAATTCCCTTTGGACGACGCTTTACATCATCAGGATTTACCTCTGGCACAACTAGTGGAACCTCTGGATCCATGCGAAAAGCACCAGAGTTATCAACACAGACCGCACCACGAGCAGCAGCAATCGGCGCCCACTCGGCAGAAACCTCATCTGGCACATCAAACATCGCAACATCGATGCCATCAAAGGCTTCAGGTGAAAGTGCAACAACAGTTAGCTCTTCACCGCGGCACATCAACTTCTTGCCTGCGCTGCGCGCTGAGGCGATAAGACGGATCTCGCCCCAGACATTTTCGCGCTTGGTGAGAATATCTAGCATTACGGTGCCAACCGCACCGGTAGCACCAACTACGGCAAGTGATGGTTTTTTACTCATCGTCCACTGCCTCCATAAACCACCGCTTCGACCTGATCGGCATCTAAATCAAAGGCGGTGTGTGCCGCCTTAACAGCGCGCTCAACATCGCTTTCGCGACAGACGATTGAGATACGGATTTCAGAGGTAGAAATCATTTCGATATTTACGCCGGCATCTGACATCGCGGCAAAGAAGGTTGCGGTAACGCCTGGGTGTGAGCGCATACCAGCGCCAATCAATGACAATTTACCGATTTGATCATCATATTGAATTGATTGGAATCCGATTTCGCCTTGCAACTTCTGCACAATGCCAGTGGCGCGTGAACCTTCGGTGCGCGGCAAGGTAAATGAAATATCGGTAAGACCAGTGGCTGCTGCAGAAACATTTTGCACAATCATGTCGATGTTGATGTCATTGTCTGCAATGGCTTGGAAGATGCGGGCTGCAACACCTGCACGATCGGGAACTCCAACGATAGTGATCTTGGCTTCACTCTTATCATGAGCGATACCAGAGATGATTGCTTGTTCCATGCTTCCTCCTTCAGGTTGGTCCTTAACCACCCAAGTGCCTTCTAAATTTGAAAATGATGAACGAACATGAATTGGTAAATTAAAACGACGTGCGTACTCAACACAACGAAGATGTAAAACTTTTGCACCAGATGCAGCAAGTTCCAACATCTCTTCATAAGTAACTGATTTCAATTTGCGTGCCGCTGGAACAATTCGTGGGTCTGCGCTAAATACTCCATCAACATCGGTATAGATTTCACAAACATCTGCATCCAGCGCTGCTGCAAGTGCAACTGCGGTGGTATCTGATCCACCACGACCAAGGGTTGTGATGTCCTTTGTATCTTGAGCAACACCTTGGAAACCAGCAACAATTGCAATTGCACCTTCAGCAAGTGCTTCTTGTATTCGACTTGGTGTCACATCAATAACACGGGCACGACCATGGGTAGAGGTTGTGATAATTCCGGCTTGGCTACCAGTGAAGGATCTTGCCTCTAATCCCAAATTAGAGATCGCCATTGCAAGAAGTGCCATTGAGATGCGCTCGCCTGCGGTCAGCAACATAT
>VFQS010002870.1_pt1 | contig 13652 bp, 16 predicted proteins | sample 3512361 | NCBI WGS metagenome assembly VFQS01 (sample SAMN10412375, study PRJNA504923) | tailings metagenome | isolation source: Relicate 1 Philex TSF3 active mining | place: Philippines
ATTTCACGTTCGGTTAAAATTTTCAAATTCTGACTTTCCTTTATGCTCATATACTTATAGGCATAAGCATTTGCTATGAGAGAAAGCGCGTATAGAATTCTGGATGTAATGAAGTGTTCAAAACTCTAACAAATCCTTGAAAATTTGAGTGTGGTGATAAAGGAATTGTCGTACCGGATTTTATATTAAAAGAGCTATAGAGATTCATCAACTTTTTTTGGATAGGAAGGAGATCATCAAATTTTTGTATATCCCACTCAAAAGGCATTGCTAGCTTATGCAATGAATAAAATAGTGGGTCGCACAAATAGTATTGACTGGCACTATAATGATCTACTAACTCTTGTGGACACGAGCCATAGGAAAAAAAAGAATCAAAATTATTGTTTTTTCCATAAAGTATACTCAGGTCAAATCGCTCAAGATTAAAATCGAGAAGAGCATCTTCAAGATTAGAAAAAAAATCTTCATCACTAACATGAGCATTATTAATTTTTTCTAATACGAATTCTATTTTTTTTCTTAACATCATGCGCATTCAAAGAAGTTACATTTTAAAAATACTCCTCCTGCATAATTTGGCTGCATATAAGACATTTTAGAACCTTTTTATGAGCTGATGTGTTATTGATAACGGATTTTATACTACTCCACAAGATGAGCATTTTCAGAAAAAAGTGGAAGTTTTACTCTTTTTTTCAGATTTAACATGACAAAATGAAAGGCAGAAATATTTGAATGGACTTATAATATGGTGGGAAAAGTTAAAGTAAAATTTCAAAATTCTTTATTTGCTTGTAAAGAAATAAATTTTGAAATGGCGTGTTCTGTAGATTGTGCATTTAATTTTGAGCGAATATTTCCCAAGTGAAATTGTATTGTAGATTGAGAAAGTGATAAATTATAACTAACAGCTTTAATAGTTTGCCCTTGAGATTTTTGAGAAAGAATTTCAATTTCACGTTCGGTTAAAATTTTTAAATCTTGGCTTTCTTTTATGCTTATACGCTTACTAGTGCATGCATTTGCAATAAGAGAAAGTGCGTATAGAACTTCTGGATGTAATGAAGTATGTAAGACTGTAATAAAGCCCTGGAAGGTTGAATGAGGCGTTAAAAGAATGGTTGTACCAGTTTGTATATTAAAACTCATAAAAGCGTTCATCAATTCTTTTTGGATGGGAAATAGGTTGTCAATTTTTTCTAAATTCCATTCAAAAGGCATGGCTAATTTATACAAGGCATGAAAAAGAGGATCATACAAATGGCATTTGTTTTTGATGTAGTACTCCTTCAACTCATTTGAGTGCGTAGAAACCCCAAAAAATGAATCAAAATTATCCTTTTTCCCATAATGTATACCAAACGCAAATCGTTCAAGATCAAAATCAAAGCAAACGTCTTGAAGAATAGAAAAAAAATCATCGTCACCCAAATTAGCGCTATTAATTTTATCTAAAGCAATTTCTATTTTTTGTCTTAACATGAACATTCACTAAAAGCTTTTTTAATTAGCTGTATTTGTTGTTCCTCCTCTCTTGTAGTATATTCTTCCTCTACTCCGCAATACCAAACAGTACGCGGCCAGACTTTATCAGTATCGTAACGAGCTATCACGTGCACATGAATTTGAGAAACGGCATTACCAATGGTTGCGATATTTAGTTTTGTAGGTTTATAGAGAGTTCTCATCACTGTACTTGCTGTACAGATTTCTTGCATAAGCAACTGCTGTTCATCTGGCTGCATATCAACAAGTTCTACAACATTAACTCTTGGGATAAGCATAATCCATGGAAATGCTGCATTCTTATGAAGGCGGACCTGGCATAAGTTTAGAGCGGTGATAAATGTTGAGTCGGCTTCAATTTGAGGATGCAGACTAAACGAAGTCACCTTAAGCTCTTTTCCAGAGAGGGTCTTTAAGGAGTTTTAAAAACTCTTCATGTTCATCAAGCTCATTTTGATTAATCGCAAAAGCACGAGGTTCGCGAAAGACTGCATCTGGTGTTAAGATGTTTTCGCTTTGATCATTTTTAAAAAGAGCAGCTTGTCTACCGCCAGTAAGCTGAATATAGACTTCTGCCAAAAGCTCAGCATCCACTAAGGCGCCGTGTTTTGTTCTTTTTGAGAGATCTATGTTTAAACGTTTACACAAAGCATCAAGATTAGCTGGTTGGCCTGGGAATTTCTTTCTAGAAAGAACAACCGTGTCAATAGCCTCTGTCACATTGAGGAAGGGTAAACTAATGCGTTCAAACTCCGCGTTAATGAAGCCAATATCAAAGGTGGCATTATGAATGACTAAGGTTGAGTCTTTAATAAAGTCATGAAAATTGCTTGCTATGTCGGCAAATTTAGAAAACTTTTGCAAAAAATCATATGTTAATCCCGAAATAGCTGTGGCACCAGGTGAAACATCGCGTTCTGGATTAATATACGTGTGATAGGTACGGCCTGTAGGCACCCTATTTATAAGCTCTACGCAGCCAATTTCGACAATGCGATGCCCATCTTTAGCGCTAAGGCCTGTTGTTTCAGTGTCTAATGCTATCTCGCGCATAGTTTTTAATCTTCCTTCTTCAGATCACTTAATGCTGTAAAAGGAGATGGAGCTTTTTCATTTTCTTCAAATTCAATATGATCACCTGATTCACCTGCTAGTTTAGGGTGTGTCGGCAAGCTTAAGGAAAGATATTCTAAGGCTAAGTTTCCTAAGTCATACTCTTGGTCATCATACACATCGCAATCATCATCAGGATGCGTTGTTTCATAGTCTGCCATGCGTTTTTCGGAGGGCATCAGTTTTACAGTAAAAGGCTCACTAATGCTTGTTGTTACAGGCTCATAGCTAACAATACTTGGCTGAACTACAACCGCATTAAGGCTTCCGTTAAGCTCATAAATACCATCACCTAAAAGTTGGACTTGTGATTGCACGGTAAAAGATTTTAGATCAAGTAGATCAAAAACTTCCATAATTTGTTCACATTGCTCTTTAGAGGCACTAAAAGACGTCGGTCGACCTCGTTCATCTGCCTCTTCTAAATCAATAATATGGGAAAAATAATTCACAGGATACCTAATAAAATGGCGGAAGTGACGGGACTCGAACCCGCGACCTCCGGCGTGACAGGCCGGCGCTCTAACCAACTGAGCTACACCCCCTAGTTTATTACTCTAGGCAATGATCTGAACCTAAACAATCACTCGTTTCTTGTCAAGTAACTTCAAGCAGATCATTGAACTTTATTATCTTTACCCCAATAAATCTATAAAATTGGTTAATTTCGAGCTTTCTTTCGATTTTAGCAATAAGATTTCACTATCTTCCTGCCATTGTTCAGGTTTAGCGTTTTTATAGGCCTCGTTTTGAAGTTTTTTATCGAGATGCATGATTTCTTTCTCAAGAGCATCGCGTTTTTGACGTAAAATGCTTATTCCATTTTGTATTTCGTGTTGATCTTCAAAGCATTTTACATACAACGTATAGCTGCCTACCACGCATGGAAGATACGAAGCTTCGGGCGGAGTATCATTTGCCCAAGGCTCAATGTGAGAAAGCCGCGCCATTGATGTTAATACCCCTCTAAAATTATCTAATGCATCGATATGTTCAGGAAGCATGCAGGCTTTTAGAACAGCCCCTCCTGAAATATTCAGTAATCCTTTTAGTGAGCGGACTTCATCAATAAGTTTCCATAAAATATCAGTGTGATTTACATCAAACTGACTCTCCTTGAGATCAAGCTTATGGGAAGTTAAACATTCGTGCATTTTGAAATACTTTGCTAAATAGCTTGTAATGCTTGGCATAACAGGATGCAGCAAACTTAGGTACTCAAATAGGACCCACATCGCGACTTTTTTTGTTGTCTCTGCTTGATTTTCTTGAACCAAAATCTTTAATGCTTCTAAGTATTGATCGCAAAAGACGTACCAAAAGCTTTGGTATAGACCTTGCGAAGCTAAGTCAAAGCGGTATTCATTAAAATAAGAAATGGTTGAATGTTTGAGAGATTGCATGTGTGCTACCATCCATTGATTAATAGGGTGCATCTCTTTATTAGGAGCAAAAGAAGGATCAAATTGACACTCTTGCATTTCAAGAAAACGTGCAGCATTCCATATTTTCGTGCAAAAATTACGGTAGCCCTCTACCCTACTCTCTCCAAGTTTAATATCGCGTCCTGGTGCTGCTAAGGCTGCTAAGGTAAAACGCACAACATCGGAACCATACTTATCCATAAGCACCAAAGGATCAATAACGTTTCCCTTGGATTTAGACATTTTTTGACCCTTCTCATCGCGGACCAAAGCGTGGATATACACTGTTTTAAAAGGCACTGCTTTCATAAAATGCATACCCATCATAATCATGCGGGCAACCCAAAAGAAGATAATGTCAAATCCTGTAACTAAGGTATCAGTTGGATAATAACGGCTTAGCTCTTCGGCTTTATCTGGCCAACCAAGCGTTGTAAATGGCCATAATGCGCTTGAAAACCAAGTATCAAGAACATCGGTCTCTCGGTGCAAGACCACATCGCTACCCAATTGCGCGCGTGCAGTTTGATAGGCCTCTTCTTCGGTTTTTTCAACAAAAATTTCGCCATTTGGACCAAACCACGCAGGGATTTGATGCCCCCACCAAATTTGGCGTGAGATACACCAAGGTTGAATGTTATTCAGCCATTCAAAATAGGTATTTTCCCAATGCATTGGAACAAAGCGGATATCGCCTTTTTTAACCGCATCAATTGCTGGTTGAGCCAAGCTTTTTGCATCTACAAACCATTGATCAGTTAGATAAGGTTGCAGCTCAATTCCGGAACGTTCTCCGTAATGCGAGGGACCAACAATCTCTTCAGTTTTTTCAATGAGGCCAAGCTCTTCAAGGTCAGCCACAACAAGTGATCTAGCCTTCAAATAGTGTAGTCCTTGGTATTTTGGGGGGACTTGATCGTTTAAGTGCGCCTGCTCCTCTAAAATGTTAAGGCGATCAAGGTTATGGCGAGTACCAATTTCATAGTCATTAAAATCGTGCGCAGGCGTAATCTTAACTGCCCCCGAACCTTTTTCTTTATCACAAAATTCATCGGCAATTACTGGAACATGACGACCGGTGAGAGGATGCAAGATATACTTTCCAATATATTCTTGATAGCGTTCATCTTCCGGATGCACCGCCACTGCTGTATCGCCAAACATTGTTTCTGGGCGAGTTGTTGCAATAACAATGTGTTGACCTGAATTATCGGCCAAAGGATAGCGAATATGCCAGAATGGTTTTTTTTCCTCTTTAATAATTACTTCAATATCAGAAACAGCGGTAAGAAGCTTAGGGTCCCAATTCACCAAACGTTTATCGCGGTAAATAAGCTTTTCCTTATAAAGTTTTACAAAAACCTCTACAACGGCTTTTGATAAGCCTTCATCCATCGTAAAACGAGAACGTTCCCAGTCCGCAGAAATACGTAAACGGCGTTGCTGAGAAACAATGGTGTTGCCCGAATACTCTTTCCATTGCCACACTTTTTCTAAAAATGCCTCCCGCCCTAAATCATGGCGGGTCTGTCCTTGCTCATTTAATTGACGCTCAACCACCATTTGCGTAGCAATTCCTGCATGATCTGTGCCTGGCTGCCATAAAGCATCAAAACCCATTGCTCGTTTAAAACGAATTAGGATGTCTTGCAGCGTATAAGTTAATGCGTGCCCTAGATGCAGCGATCCCGTAACATTCGGAGGAGGCATCATAATGGTGTAAGGAGAAGAAGAACTTTTTAAATTAGCTTTGAAGAATCTTTCAGAGTCACCATAAAGCTGGTCTTCAATGAGTTGAGGATTAAATTTATCGAGCATTATGTTCTAAATTTTTTATTTCCAAGCATTATAGCTAAACGTAATTAAACTGTCATGGCGTGTTGTTAACGTTTTTTTTACTAAATGATGGCAGAATAAGTTCTACCAAGCTAAATGTTTAGACATTATGAAAAATATATGTATTGCTTTTGTAGGTGTGTGTGTGGCTGTTAGTGCTGTTAATGCAGCATCAATGGTTTGTTCTCCTAATAATTATGGACCTCAATCAGGATACGGTAATCCTGGTTATCAAATGCCTAATGGATATAATCCAGGCTATACGGGAAATCAAGGGTATGGTTCTCCCTATCAGCATCAGGGATATAATCCAAATCAAGGATACAACAACTATCCACAAGGGTCTCAATATCCATACCCCCAAGGAGGGCAATATCCATACGCCCCTCAACAACAAGCAATGCAATACAATGGAATGACGCCTCCTGCTGGTATGATGATACAACAACCAATGGCGCCGATGGCTTCTTATGCTAATGCCGCACAACCAATGGTTGGAGCAAGATGTACTTGCCAAAAAACTGGAACTTCTGCAGCGCTACAAACGCAAGCGGGCACCTTACAAGCTCAAGGCTTAAATGTTGTAACTGAAAACGGCGTTATAAAGGTGTACGATCCTACTACTGGCGCCATTTCTGGGACTGCAGCTGCAAAGAAACCAGGCGTAAAGGTTATTTATGATGACTCTCATCCAAATGATGATGCGGTGCTTATACGGCCAACAAATATGAGCCAAGAGCAAAAAAGTGCACTAGAAAGTCAAGTTACTGGTATTCCTGTTGCTTCTAGCAGCGCAAGCTTTAATAGCGCGTTAGCTGGTATGACCAGTTTTAATACTGCTGTAGCTACTCCAACAACTGTCGTACCTATTGCTTAGAAGCAAATAGCTTTCAGCGCTTCTAATTAACGACAGCCTGGTGAAGGGCAACAATGTTGCCTGTCCATTTTTCGTACGCACATTTGGAAAATCCTTGCTCAAGGCACATGCTTTTTAGTATATCGGGCTCAGGAAACTGGCGAATACTTTCGACCAAATACTGGTAGGCTTCACGGTCTTTCGCGATATGCTCACCAAACCAAGGAATAAGATTAAAAGAATAAAAATCGTATGCTGCTTTTAAAAAACCCTCTGGTGGCATAAACTCCAAGCAAAATAGCCTCCCTCCAGGTTTTAAGATCCTTGCTATTTCTTTCAATGCTTGGTTTTTATTGGTAATATTTCGCAAACCAAAAGCAATGGTAACTACGTCAAACGTTTTATCTTTATAGGGGAGTTTTTCCGCATTGCCACCGTGCCAATTAATGGTAATAATTCCTCTGTTAATGGCTTTTCGTTTTCCTTGCTTCATCATCTCATATGTCAAATCGCAAACAGTTACACAAGGATTTAGGTAGGCTTTTTTAGACGCTATTCGAATAGCTATATCACCCGTTCCTCCCGCCAAATCTAAAATCTTCATATTCGGTTTTAGAGAAAGTTTATCAACGAATATTTTTTTCCAACACCGATGCAATCCCAAACTCATCACGTCGTTCATTACATCGTATTGATTCGAGACCTTTGAAAATAATTCATTCACCAACCCTGTTTTTAACGAGGTTTTAACGCTTTTGAAGCCAAAATCAACATAGTCTGAATTGTCTTTATATTGCATGTATACAGGCCCATAAAGCTGAGGCATAATGTCGTAGCTTAGCATAGGAAAAAAATATGGTAGAAATTCTTTTATTCGCTGTCTTATCGATTTATTTATTTTATCGTCTTTGGAGTGTTTTAGGGACTCGAACAGGGCATGAAAAACAACGTCAGTGGATGAGACCAGAAAACAACGATGAGAATGTTGTTATTTTGACTCCAAAAGAAACTACTCAAGTAATTATCGAAGAATCTCAACCAAAAGCTGAGCCTTTTGAAAAGCAACTAAAAGCTATTCAAAAATCTTTTAAAGATTTCACGCTGCAACGATTTGAAAAAGGTTCAGCAAACGCCTTTTCTGCTGTTATTAAAGCTTTTGCTCAAGGGGATCTTGAGCGTTTAGAACAACTTGTCGCACCAAAGGTTTTAAAGAGCTTTCAAACAGCAATTAAAGCCAGATCCAAGCAAAAAGAAATCATGAGTATTGAGCTTAAGCATGTAGAAGCTGAGATTGAAGACATCGTTGTAAAAGAGTCCATTGCGCAAATTTTAGTACGCTTTACAAGCGATCAAATCGTGACAGTAGCAAACAAGGCAGGCGAAATCATTGAAAATACCAACCAGCTAACCAATCGCATGATCGATCGTTGGACGTTTGAGAAAAAACTAAGCGATAAAAGCCTAGTGTGGCTGCTGGTTAAAACAGAAAGCTTGGCATAAAAGTTTAAAACAATTGATCTCGATTATTCTTCTGCAAACCAGTCAATCTTCTTGGTTAGCAACATTGCAACGGAAATCATTGCAAACATTCCAATAGAACCCACAAGAAGTGCAAATTCTTCTAGACGCATTACTATAAACAAGTACGTGTAAAGAATGAGTAAAAAGCTTGAAAATATCATACGCTCTTGTTGCTTTTTTATAAGATCTGAAAAATAAAATGTAATTTGCGAAACAATTAAGGCAGCAGCTACCCAATACGAAACATTAAATGATATATGTTCTGCAAACGCCGTTAACAAGAGAGAGAAGCACAAAAAAGAACACGCAGTAATACAATACTGAAAAATATGAATTTTAGTTTTCTTTATTACTTCAAATAAGAAAAATAATAAAAATGTGTACAAAACAAAAAGAAAGCTATATTTTGTGGTTCTTTCTGCTTGCTTGTAATGATCGACTACGTCCAAAAACTGAATTCCCACAGCCTTAGATAAAATTTTGTACTTCCAATTATCGCCATGGGAGCTGCTTTCTAAGTCTTTATGGTCAAGATACTCAGGTAAACTTGTTGCAAGAGACAATATTTCCCAGTTTGCGTGGAAGCTGGTATCCGATATTTCTCTTTTTGTTGGTAAAAAATGACCAATAAAGCTTGGAGAACCCCAATTTGCTTTCAAATCCATCTGATTTTTTTTCGCAATCGGAACTATATTTAATGTTTCTGATCCTCTAAAGTTTATGTGCGCCATTATATGTAGATTTTGACCAGGGTCAACACTAATGGCAGCATGCATTCCCGGATATTCCTTATTAAGTGACGCACTACCAGCTAATACACGTGCTTCTTTTCCGTTAATTTTTAAGGATGCCGCATTCAATCCTCTTGTATCACTGAGACAAATCACAATTTTTGCTTGGCTCCAGAGAAAAGTCTTATTGGGGTCTTTATGATCCCCACAAGGAGCAAATTCGCAATCTAGATTAAATTTGCTTTCATAAACAAGGACTTCAAAAATTCCTCTTTTTCTAATTTCTGGAAATGCCTCCCCTGCTCCTTTTAATGTTTTTGGAAAAAATATTAAATAGCTTTCCGCGGATTTTTCATTTTTTGAATGGTCTATGTATGGAACAATTAAAAGTGGTCCTAATAAATTTTGTGATCCTGACCATGAAAGCACAATATTTTCTTTTGCTTTTTGCAAAAGAGATTTGCGCTCTTGAATTGTTGAGTGGTTCAACCAAAATGAAGCAATCCAAAAAATTATCCCCACCATCGCGATCATTGCTAATTTTATAGAGAAATAGCTGGCTTTAATTGAAGTTTTAGACATCATAAAATCTTTGGGTGAAGCTCAATTACCTTAGTTTACTCAAAATATAGTGTTGAAGTATATCCTTTACTATTAATCTTCATTCAGTTGTGCCAATACGTCAAAAGCAATAATATAACGACCGGTATTAAAGCGATAGATTTGATTCGTGCATAATTTTCCGCGCTGCACACAAAGAGGAACATCAGCTTTTGAGCCAGTATAGCGTATTTCTAAGTTAACCCATGCTACATGAGGATTTTCCTCATCCTTTTCGATGCTTTCAGTTTTTATTTCAAAAAGCTGCTTTTCATCCCGAGATATTTTACCTGGCTCGAGCAAAATATTCTCATGGCGTCCTGTAAAGGTATCAATAACAGACAGGGATACAAAATGTTGAAACGCTTCTGCAAAAAGAGAAAGGCCTGTCAAAATCCAAAAAACTAAAATAATACGTTGCAAAATTTCTTTGTCCACGTAATATAGGAAATCATTATTTTAAGTTTGGCACATGACTGAGCCCACGGAAAGCCTTAAGAATCGCCTGTTAAATATTCTTGATGATAAAAAGGCAGAGCATATCCAAGTTATTGATTTGCATAAAAAATCAATCATTGCGGATTACATGATTATTGCGACTGCTCAATCTTCACGTCAACTGTATGCTATTGCCGAGCATATTGCGATAGAGCTAAAACATCATGGAATTATACCAATTATTGATGGCGCCCCTCCTACAGATTGGGTTGTTGTTGACGCTGGTGATATTATTATTCACTTATTCCGTCCAGAAGCGCGCACTTTTTACAACTTAGAAAAGATGTGGGGTACAGTTATTCCTGAGCACGAGATAGCATCTACTCACTAATGAAAATTCAAATACTTGCGATTGGTGTTTTAAAAAACAGCCCTGAGAAGGATCTTTTTAACCAGTACGCTAAAAGATTACATTTTAAACCTAAAATCATAGAGATTGACTGCAAGCAACACATCAAGCCTAGCGCTTCAGCATACCAAAAGTTTATAGATGATAAAGACTTCGTTATTTCCTTGGATGAAAAAGGACAAAATTTTTCAAGCCGTTCTTTCGCTGAAAAGCTTGATATAGTAAACCAGATGGGAAAAAAAATTACATTTGTTATTGGTGGCGCCGATGGAATTCCTGAAGAAATAAAAAAACGCTCAGATTTGAGCGTATCTTTTGGAAATCTAACATGGCCCCACTTGCTTGTACGTACCCTACTTATTGAACAGCTTTACAGAGCACAGCAAATATTAAGCAACCACCCTTATCACCGAGACTAAGCAATAATATCGGGCCTTAGCATACCATGAATTTTAATAACTTGATCGCGAAGCTCTTCTTTTTGCTTTTTAATACGGAAAAAGTCCATATTCAACACACCAGAACGCGATCTATCAGTACCATCTAACTTATGATCAAGTTCAGTCTGCTGCTCTCTAAGCTTTTTCAGTTGCACTTGCAAGTTACCTACTTCACCAGAAACTACCATTCCAATGCCTATCGTCAAATTACTACTCTATTAAATAAGACGATTTCAAAAAAATTCAAGAGAAAAAATTAAAAAAATGTAAATTTTTTGTAGCGCCAAAATAAAAATGGTGCCCAGAGCCGGAATCGAACCAGCGACACAGGGATTTTCAATCCCTTGCTCTACCAACTGAGCTATCTGGGCAACATAAAATCGTTTATATCCTGAAATACGCTACCTTGTCTAGGCACAAAATATGCTGCTTTGCAAAACATAAGGAATTGGCTAGACTTTGAGCCGGAATATATAATTTTAATTTACGCAATGCACGTTATTCGTTCTTTTAAATTCTTGCTTTTAATGGTTTTTCTAGGAATTGCAGTAGGAATTTCTCAACAGCCTCAACTTTTGGAGATGGCACGCATTCTTAGCGATGTTTTTATGCGCCTTTTAAAACTTGTCAGCCTTCCTATCATCAGCTTTTCTTTACTTTCAACATTATCTGGAATTGGAAAGTGGTCTGAAATTAAGAATTTAGGGCATAACGTTATTCGTTATACTTTAATTACTACCGTATTATCCGCCATTACTGCTTGGGTTCTTTATGTTCTTGTGGAGCCTGAGGCAACGATTCATGCAGCGACTGTTGTTCACGAGGGAATTGCTGACGCAAACACAACATATTTAGGCGCTCTCCTAAACATTTTCCCAAGCAATCTATTACAACCCTTTTTAGAACATAATGTGATGGGGGTAATGTTTATTACGATTGTTTTAAGCTTTGCGGTCATGCAATTACCGACAGAAAAACGAGAGTTTTTGCACACTTTTTTTGATAATCTATTTTCCACCGTCATGATCATCATTAAGTGGATTACAGGCCTTATGCCTTTTGCCGTATGGGCATTTCTGGTGGAATTCACACAAGAAGTGCAGAAAGGTTTAAAGATAGGAGAGCTCGCTTCCTATTTGGCAATTGTTGTTGCGGCCAACCTTATTCAGGCAAGCATTACGTTGCCACTCATGCTTAAGAAAAATGGTATTAATCCCCTTCAAGCTTTTAAGACAATGCTCCCAGCCTTGTCGTTGGCCTTTTTCTCGAAATCATCAGCTGCGGCTATGCCGCTTGCCATGCAGTGTAGTCATCGATGTGGTGTTAAAACAAAGGTGAGCCAGTTTAGTTTTCCTTTGTGCACCAGCATTAACATGAATGCCTGTGCCGCGTTTATTTTGATTACGGTACTTTTCGTAGCGGAAAATTACGGTATGCACTTTACTTTTGTCGAGCGAATCTTATGGATCATTATGGCAAGTGTTGCCGCTATTGGTAATGCTGGCGTTCCGATGGGATGCTTCTTCTTAAGCTGTGCCCTACTAACGGCTATGGGCGTTCCGATTACGATGATGGGGGTTATTCTGCCGTTTTATGCATTACTTGATATGTTAGAGAGCGCTATTAATATTTGGTCAGATGCGTGCGTAACGCTTATTGTTAATAAAAAAGCCGAGTAACAATACCCGGCTCTTTTATTATATGGTTTTAACCAGCTTATTTGCTCTTCTTACTTTTGGAAGATGACTTACCACTAGATTTTTTACTACTTGAGCTGTCTGATCCCTTTTTACCTTTTGAATCTTTGCCGCCCTTTTTATCTTTACTGGCTTTCTTTCCGGATTTCTTTTTAGAAACCGCCTTTAGCTTTTTCAACGCAACAGCCGCTTTTTTAGTAGCAGCCGTAGCTTGTTTTTTTGCTTTCAATGCTTTTTTTCCTAAAGCTTTTACCTTTTTAGCTTCATCAGGCACTAATTTAGCCGCTTCAGGATCAGCTGATTTCTTAGCTTTTGCACTAATTTTGTCGAGATCCTTTGCTGCTTTCTCTGCAGCGCCTTTCTTTTTACCAAGTATTGGCAACTCTTGTTTAGCTGCATCTGCATCTTTTATCTTTGCTGCTTTTTTTGCTTCTTTTCCAGCATCGTCCGCAGCTTTATTTGCTGCTTCCGTGGCTTTTTCTAATTGATCTCCCCATTTCTTTAGAGCATCACTAGCTTTTTTCTTTTTAGCTTCTTCTTCTTCTTTAGCCTTTTCATCCTCATCATCAGCTTTATCTGTATCACCTTCGTCATCAGAAGAAGATTTATCAGCATCTTCTTCATTATTATCTTCTGGCGCAGCGTCATCTTTATCTGAATCCGCATCTTCTGGAGCAGACTCTGTTGATTCAGTGTCAGTGTCATCACCAGCACTATCATCAGCAGCATAAATAAAGCCGCTGTAGCAGAATATTCCGAATAAGAAATAATAAATAAATTTCATGATATAGCTCTTTCTGGTTGTTTATTATTCTTCTTCAGATGAATCTACGGACTCTTCCTCATTGTCCTCCGGAACTTCGTCTACTGAAGCATCATCAGGACCTTCCTCAGAAGCATCAGGTTCTCCTATTTCTGGTGAAGACTCGGGCAAATCAGCATCGGAATCATCATCTTGAATCTCTGGCTCAGAGATTTTTTCTTCTTCTGATGAGCCATCAGTTGGCTCTGAATCATCACCGTCTTCGGTTGGCTTTGAGTCAGGATCTTCTTCTGTCTGTTTTTCATCAGATTTTAA